>ERZ773359.4364-NODE-4364-length-14907-cov-7.484110_pt1 | contig 14907 bp, 5 predicted proteins | sample MGYA00374955_ERZ773359 | MGnify/ENA primary metagenome ERZ773359 (study PRJEB29098, sample SAMN04486028) | biogas fermenter metagenome | study: EMG produced TPA metagenomics assembly of the Biogas fermentation microbial communities from Germany - Plant 4 DNA1... | reverse complement strand
CACTGTCATCACCTGTCGTGCTGACTACCCACACCTTATTGAACCTTAGTAGTTCGCCGTTAAGGAATATCGTGTTTTCATTTACATATATTGCTCTCCCCATTTTCTAAATCTCCCTTTCGTAAACTATTAGTCAAGGGTAAAACGAATATCTCCATCATAAAACACCAACATATCACCAGCCGTGGGATTCTTGGGGTTATCCAAAGTCATCCAAGCAATAATATTCCCACTGGTTCCGGTAACGGCATCAGTAATAAAACAGTGCGTTACGGGTAGTGGTGTTATTCCGTCTTGCATTAAGCTGTCTGCAAGCCAAGGACCAAACTGAATATTGCCATCATTGGTAATGCCAGTTTTATTATCAACCCCAACAATGGGGTCATAAAACTCAATAATTTGACGGTTATAATTCCCGTCATTAACTTCCTGAATACCGGATGAACTATCCGCCAAATTAACCAAAGTCATGCTATCGTTAAAAACTGCACCAGGGGTATTGGTTGTAGCAAGACCAATAAATAGTGTTTGGGGTGGAGTACCTTGTCCTTTAAATGCAAGTTTTAAAATATAGGACTCTCCATACCTAGTTAAACTTCCTGCCATCAGTTATTCCTCCTAAATTCTGTTTTTTTAAGACCGAGGTAATCTTCAATTCTATTAATCGCTTTAATTATTTGATCAACTAGTTCCTGGTCGACATTTTGCAGTGATTCATTGTCAACTAAAATGAACTTTTCATTTTTTTTAATTGCCTTCATTTGGCTTCAAACCACCTCTTCAGGCAAATGACATTTTCCATATCCGCCGTAATGGTAAAAACTCCTTTTTTGGTGGTAGAAAAAACAATGCTCCCTTTATCATTTTCGATTTGTACCGGAATTTTCGCCCCCTCAATATCAAGTGTAACACTAGAAATAATCTCATCAGGCTGACGATCTAACAACTCAACTGATACCGTAATCTCATCTTCACCATCTGCTCTTACAATTTTTTTATTAAGAGTAATTTCTACAACCATTTTGGGAACAATTTGCCCCTTATAAACCCTTGCCACATCTCTTAAAACGCCAATTGGTAACTCAAAAGGAGCTTCTAGAATTCTTTCTCCGTCCCTTAATTCCCTAATATTATTATATTCATGGAATTCCTCAATAATCTCGCCTTTATTATTAACTATAGCAAACATTAAACCCCTCCTACTCAATAGCAATGTAATAAAATTCAGGAACCATGTTGCTGACTTCAGAACTACCCATGGGAATATGTTCATCAGCATAATAATACGCCCCGGTTACTTGAACATAAGATTCTCCAGCTACCGGAGGATGACCAAAGGGTCGATATCCCACACTACTGGCTCTTATCCTAGCCCGGATCCTGCGGGGAGTAACAATATTCGATGAATAGGTCTCAGTTTTTTGATAATTTCTTCTATATTTATCGACTACCCTTTCCCAATTAACACCATTGTCATAACTGAAATCAACAGTATAATATAAATCCTCATCCAAAGAAGCGCTGCCTCCACTTGGACCTGAGTAACTGTAACGAGAAGCAACAACTTTAAGAGAAATTGTTAATTGCGTCGCCCTATTGCTACTAGTATATACCTCCCAAACCTCCCAATCGTCATCTAGGTAAAAATGGCCATCTCCCAACTGTGGAGAAGGAATTGACTTATTAAAAGTAGTCATTTTAACAGAATCAACCACATAAACAGCTTCTGGAACAAAATAATTTCTATTTGCTTCAGAAACAGAAATTCTAATACCCTGTGATGCCTTAGAATAAGGGTCAGTGGCACAATACGTCGTGAAAGAAGCAGGTACAAGAAGTATCCTAGGAGTTTTGAGAAAACCTTCTAGATAAACTCTCTGTGCATATCTTACAGGAGCTTCAGAAACCTGGATATTGCGAACGTATTCAGATTTTTTTATACCATTATAGATAAGCCCTTCGTGTGTTAACTCAGTATAAGTAGTTCTTTCATTACCCTGATCGTCTATCTCTTTATGAGTAACACGAATTGCTTTGTTAGTAATATCTACGGAACCACCAGTATCTCCAGAAATTAACGCGAATTTGCCATCTCTAATCATAAGACCATACATGTTCGTGCTACCTATATTTACATAACCAAGTTGAACCACATCTTGCCCATTATCACCACGAACAGAAATCTGGTTACCCTTAATGCGGAGCCCCGGTTCATTTAATTTGCCAGAACAAATATCAATAGCCCCTTCCTTTATAACCATACCATAAAGGGGATTACCATCGTTGTCCTGGACAAACCCTATACCAATAACTTCCTCATTATTACTATGAACAGCTATCCGGTTAGACTTAATAGAAAGCCTATTCCCAGAATCTCCACCAGAACTTATATCTATTAATCCACCCCTAATAACTAAACCTTGCAAGGGACCGACAGTAGTTAATTGAACAAATTTATTAGAATCGGAAACATTGGTTATCTTAATACCGACTTCGTCATTAATTACAACATTACTATTCTGTAATTTTAATCCAAAAGCTTCGGTATCAAGTTTAAAAATATAATTTTCTTCTTTGTCCCCTCCTGCGGCTTTATATTGATAAATTCCTTTACCAGTAATTTCAAAATTGGTACCATCTTCTGTAGACTGTAAAGAAAATAGGCCATTTTTAACTGCAATTCCCTGATCACTAATCTGAACAGAACCACTAGCAGAAGAAATTTCGGTAGGGTGACAAGTATAGGTAGCAGAATAATCCCCTTCCACCGAACAAACATCAGTAATATAGGCAATAGTTTCACCCACTGCGTTGAATCGATAAGTAACAGGAGCAGTAACCCCATCAATAAGTTTTGTCGGGATAAACCTGATCTCAACCTTATTCCAGCCAGAACTTGTTATAATTTCATTTTTAGGAACGCTACCATCATTTCCATTTAAAAGAGTATCATCCTGAACAATTTCAACCTGGATTTCACCCTCTACAACATAGACCCATGCAGTAAAAGTATAGATGTTATCTTTCTTTTCGGCATAATCGTCATTTGAAAGCTTAACCTGTTCCAAGCGGCCGCCATTTGTTGTTTGTAATTTGAAAGCATATTTACCGGTTTTACCCGCCCTTAACCCTCTTTCAGTAATATTTTCCTCAACTGTTAGCGTTCCGGTATAATTCCAATAATTAGTATTAAAATCGGCGCGGCCATTTCTAACAAAGTTAGAAGCACCAATACCGACGCGCAAACCATCGGCAACGATAAATCCATCTCTTATAGTTGCCGTAGAACCATCACCACTATAAACATTTAAAGAACCATTATAAATTTCAATTCCATTACGATCAATATTTGCTCTTTGATGGGCACCGTCATAGATCTCAATCCTAGGATTATTGTCACCAGCTTCGCCGGTAATCTTAAGAACACCTGCAGTAATACCTGAAGCATTAATTCCCGTACTGCTAATAGCTGTCATAAATTGGTCGGGCTGATCAGGGTCTTCAAAGACAATTTCCCCATTGCCAACAATTTTTAACCCTTGTTGGCCCCTAATGGTAATTCCTTTATTATCAATAGTAGAAATTAGAATATCATTAGGATCAGGATATTCTTCAGGATTAGCACCATAAACCCTTAAGCCATAACCACCAAAAATATTAATCCCATGAGGATCAATTAATACATCGCCATTTTTAATTATGCCGTTATCAATTACAAGACCACTGGCATCAAGGGTAAAACTGGGACCGACTAATCCCTCTTCTGTGAAGAGGATACTGTCTTCACCCGAAGTAATTTTAAAACCACCTTGACCGCCATCAAGATACAAAAGTATTCCATCTGTCGATGTCCTAGAAAGCCTAAAAACTAACCCAGTATTATCATTAATTGAGTCTTCATTGTAGAGACGAAGCCCGCCACTGTCGAGAATCATGCGGGCACCACTGGTGTCTTCTTCACCAAGAATGAGAACACCGTTTCTTATCTTGACATCACCAGTAGCGGCATTCAGTTCAAAAGTAACTTTGGTTGGGCTATAAGCCTTAATACCATCTTTTGTAAAAACAATGCCCTGCAACATTCCTTCAATGGCTGTTCTCAATTCAAAACTTCCATCAAAAATCGAAAGTTTAGAAGCGGTATTATCAAAGCGGAGCGTAGTTACACCATTTCTTTTTGCCAAAACGCCGCTGGAAGAAATCTCAAGATAGGTGGGATTAGACGGGTCATCATTACTTGTAAATTTCAGATACCCACCAAACACTGAAAGTGTCGCTGTTGCAGTGTCTAAATTAAATGTCTCGATGTCTTCTCTTTTTGCCACAATACCAGAGGCCCTAATTTCAAGACTATTCCCCTCATTGAGCGAAACAATATTTAAAGCTCCTTCATCGCCGGTACTATAAACAGAAAGTCCATGTTTATTAAGTAGGGCAAAATTATTATCATCTTTCCTGGCGAGAATGCCAGTTCCAGTAATTGCTACACTACCCTCGTCGGTAATAATACTAACTCTGCCATTTAGAACTTTGATACCTTCAGTATTAATCTGGACAAGACCACTACAACCGTAAACCTCATTTTTGTTTGGATTCCAAGCAGTAACAACATCACCAGTTTCAAGTTGTAGTCCAACAAGCCTGAGAGCCCCAACGGAATATCCTTTCATGTAAATACGCAATTGAGCACTGATAACGCTGTTCGGCATATCAAAGGGAATTTCACGTCGAATCCAGTCAGTAGTACCCTTAATTGTTGTCCCAATAGTTAATGTCTTTTCTTCTAAACCGTCTCTATAACGTATAAAGAGTTCAACGCGACACTCTTCCCCCATAATGGCGTCTGACTTAAAATAAAAGGAGAGAATGCTCTTTTCGCCCGACATATGAGTAATGTCAAGATCTTGTATAATTTCACGATTGGGAACAAAGGGAGCTTCTCTGTCAATATATAAACAATACTCAGAATTAATAGGAAGATTAGGAACCTCAGCGATTTCAAATCCGTCTTGTACTTCACCACACTCTGCACAAACAACTTCCCCGTATTTATTGAAGTAGAGATTAGAGCTTTCGCACTCTTCACAGGTGCTATTGATCTGCCAATTTACACCGAAGTTCTCATTAAGATCAGTCATACCAAAAGCAGAGTTAAGAATGGAATTATAACCACCAAGGCTTACACTAAGCTCACGAGTTGTAACCGCTCCTGCTGCAATCTTTCCAGCAGTAACGCTGTCAGACGTTAAGTGCCTTGCTTCAATGCTAAAGGAAGAAATATGCGTAGCATTAATTTGATCAGTATAAATATGTCTAGCATAAACGGAATTGGCAGCCAAGTCTTCGCTTCCAATTTTGTCAGGTGTCCAGTCAAATTGATCATAATCAATAGGGCCATAATCAGAAATGTTACCCGAAAGATCTAAGCAATAAATGCGGTATTGATAATATTTTTCATATTCCAGAGAAGAATGAACAAAAGAAGTAGTTTTCCCACGATAAATTTCTGTCCATTCTGGTTCCCAGGTACGAACACCGCCGGGAGGATTTAGAGTTGCCCTGTACTGCAAAACATACTCCACGTCTTTAATAGAGCAAGGGTTCCACCTAATAGCAATCATACCCTTGCCTTCAGTAACGATCATCTCGTCGATAGGAGGAATAACGCGAACTACTTTTGAAGTAGTAATTTGCTTAGGTTCAGACTCGGGCCCCTCGCTACCCAATCTTCCACAACCTGTAATCTTAACATAGTAGGTAGTATTGGCTAAAAGCCCGTCAATACGGTATTCTGTATCCTTGGGTTTGGCAACAAGGTAATAAGAAACACCATTTCTACTCAAATAAACATTGTAATGATCTGCCCCCACAACAGGATCCCAGGCAAATTTAATCCAAACATTTCTAGGCTCGTCTTCAATTGAATTACCATTATTGTCCTTTGCCCATTCGATACCGGTAAAAGGCACAGGTTGATCTTCTGCCCAATCAGGCGCTTCTTCGGGCGGCACATCATCAAGTTCCTCATCAATACTTAAGGCTTTAGCGCCATTGCTAACGGTCCAGGCCGAATTATTATTATACCAGTCTTTGGACCTTACCCGAAAATACCAAGTCGCGCTCGTATCGCTCGTATTAAAAGTATAAGAAGTGCTTGTGGAAGGAACAGTAAACACGACGGCATTAGTAAATTCTTCGTCCTTGGACGCTTCAATTACATAATAACCAAGGTCATTACAGTCTGTGCCATCAGTATTTTTGGTAACAGGGTCCCATTCCACCAAAATAAGGAAGATTCCGCCGGTTGCTGTAACATTGGCCGGTGCGTTGGGAATAGTGGTATCTGCAGGTGTCGCTGTTGCCCAATCCGGGTCGGAACGTAACTTATAAACATCGGCGCAAACCACTGCGAAAGAATAAGTCTGACCGGGTTTAAGTCCAGTTACACGGTAAATTTTAACATCTTTATCGAAAATGGTTGCAATTACTGCAGGATTGTCTTGGTCATATAAAACCTCATAACGCTCGAAGTCTTCAGGGGGATTATAACTCCAAGAAATAACAGCAGTAAAATTGCCATCATCTGTTTGCTCAAAAACAATTGAGGGCGCAGAGATATCTGCGGGAGGGTCAGTATCCAAAACCTGCTGTTCTAGTTCGTAATACGGTCCTTCCACTCCAGGTATACTAACAGCAGAAACCCGGCAATAAGCGGTATTACCATAAGTCATTTCATAAGAGTAAATAGTTTCCCCTTCGGGGTTGCGCTCAACTGTCTCATCGAGGAACCACTGAATACCATTAATTGAACGATAAATTTTATAATAAGCAGGTTCATCTTCCGAAGTAATATGAAGCTCTACAGTTACCAAAGTAGGGGTAGAAGGGTTAAATATAGGAACTAAAGTAACTTCCGGGACCAAAGGAGGCGTAACATCACCGGCAACTACTTCAACTTGGCAATAATCGCTTTCCTGGTCGAAGACATTATAAGTAGTTACTCTATAATAATACGTAATGCCATTAACTACTTCTTGATCGATAAATTCATTTAATTCGTTATTGGGTACTGTCGCGATAAGCTTGTAATTATAATCCCTGGAATATGAACGATAAATACGATAACCTGCTAAGCCAACAACAGGTTCATATTCATCTGGATTATCGTTTTCCGTTACTTCGGGCCAACTTAAACTAACACAAGCTTGATTTAATTCATAATCATAAAACCCCTCTTCGGTAACAACTGGAGCTTTAGGAGGGTACAGGTTTCCTGAAGTAATGGTCCTTACTTCCGAAGAGAAAGAGACATTGCCGGTTAAATCATAAGCCTCTAAACGATATTGATAAATCTCTTTGTTCGTTACACCATGATGAATAAAAACATAAGGGTTTTCTCCCTGGTTTGGAACAGTCCCAATTAAAGACCAATTTTCAGTTGTGGTGGCGCGTCTTGCATATACATAAACTCCCCAAAGATCAGATTCTTGGCCACAGTTGAAAGTTAAAATATTATCAATTGTATAATCTTCGTTAATTCTTGTTTCAAGAGATACCCATTCAGGGGGAGAAGGTGCTTCATAATCCCCTGCCTTAATGTTCATATAATTGGAATAATCAGAATAGTTAAAGCTAATACTTACTGCTTTAACGCAATAGAAATATTGGTCACCACGAACAACAGTACTATCTATATATGAATACTGCTCGGGCTGAGGATTTTGTGCCTTTACTCTTCCAATCTCAAGAAAACCTATCGGAGCATTTAAGGCTCTATAAACAGCATACTCAAGTATAGCAGCAGGGCCGCCACCAGATTCTTCAGTGTTTTCAGTAACTGCTGTAAAAGTAATTTCAACTTTATTGTTATCGAGTTTTTGGACAGACAATAACTCAGGCGCTTTAGGAACAGGTCCACCAGCAATTATTGATCTTTCTTCGGAAGGATAAGACTCGTTCCCCCACTTGTCAATTGCTGTTATAACAAAGGTGTATTTAGCACCTCTTGTTAATCCGTTTAACCGGTAAGTATTGTTTCCGGCGTAAACATAATCTACAAAACGTTGTATAACATCACCATGTTCATTTGAGTTTAAAGTATATATATTATAAGCCAATAAATCGTCAATAGGTGTCCCATCTTGATTAGTAGAAACCTCATTCCATTCTACGTCAATCCAGCAAGAATAAGGACCATCATCAGAAGCACCTGTTCTTAAAGGTGAAAATCCCCAAGTAGGTGCTGCCGGAGGCATTGTATCACCAGCAATACAGCTAATAGGCGAAGAACGTTCAGACTGAACGTCATAGGCATTATAAGCGCTAATACAATACCAATATCTAAGCCCTTTCTGGACAAAAGAGTGGGTATAAGATGTCACATTTTTCCCTGTTACAAGAGACAAAAGAATAAAGTCTGGTTGTCCTTCAGGACGATACCATAAATAATACCCTGCTACATTGTCTTCGGGGTTGGCATTCCACGATAATCTAATATTAACAATATTATTAGTGGAACCAAATGCCTCAGCAGTAAGGCCTGTTGGAACACTGGGTCTTTGAAAATCGTCTTCATCTATATCCAAAGAAAATGCTGTGGAGGGTTTAGATTCATTTTCCCCCCAATCAATGGCAGAAATTTTATACCAATAGCGCACACCACGTTTTAGGTTATAAGCGTCCTCGTAAATATTAGTATCTTTTTCTACTATAGAAATTGCTTTAAAATCTTCAGGATCCGGCTCACTAAATCCTTCAGCGCGATAAATACGCCAAGATTTAAGGTTTAATTCATTGTAAGGTTCCCAATGAATAAAATAACAAAAACGCCCAAAATTGGGGTCATAGGTTACTTGTAGACCATCGGGAGCCCACAAAAAACGCTTATCAACAATGGTAATTCCGCCGGCAACATCAACAAATACGTCAGCTAGGCGGATACCGTCTGTAGGAGTCTTATCGCCCTGAACATAATTAATAATACCATTTTTCGTTATATAAATAACATATTGAACATTATTCTGATTGGGAAGACGGAGAGGAACGTCATCAGGAATAAAAACGCGTGAGCCGCCAAGATAGGCAACTCCCGATTCTACATTTAGATTATAACCAAAGACATGAGTGACAGAAAATCCGCTCTTAATAAAATAAGCACTGGTTTCTGCATATTGCGCACCTTCTACTTCTATATCACAAGCAATATTGGACCATTCAGAAGATTCGCCTTGGTGAGAAACAGCCTTTACCCTAAAAAGAATATTGCCTGCACGAGGAGAAGTGTAAACAACTTTCCTGGGAGGATAAGATTCCCCCGTTTTAGGGAAAATAGTACCATGAAAACCATCATATGGCACCCAGGTTTTTTTAGCATTATCCCAAACCTCTACAACAAAATATTTAATCTGTGAAAGATCGGAAACTGCCCAGGAAAGCGCAACATTTTTCCCGTCCCCAACATTAATTGCCTGAAAGTTGGAAATAATTAAATTATTCATTGGGCAGATAAACCTCCCTATTCATACTTGATAAACGTATGGACACCAAAAGCAACCCATTTTTTAATAATTTCTCTAATTAATCCTTCTTGTCCATCAAAGCCTTTAGGTACCGTAAGTTCAATTACACCATTGCTAGGATAAGGACGACCGTCCAAAATTCCTATGTCCCAAATACTCTCGGCTTCTCTCTCGGCTTCTCTATGCTTTTGTTTAATAACTTCCAAAGATAAGCCATCTTTAAATCCTCCGCCCCTACGACGACAATCGGTCACTTTGATTACTTCAGGGATAACAGGATTGTTTAAATGAATTTTCCCGAGAAGTAGAGCACCCTCAGGAAACTCAGGAACTACATCTCTTTCTACAATCACATGTCTTAATGTTGGACCATCTGTGGGTTCAGGAGGTTCATCACTAGAAAGACTATAAGTAAAAGCAGGAAGAATATACAAATAAACTGCTTTATTTTGTAATACTTCCCACGTTGCAAGCTCTTGAGGCGCACCTGAAAGCTCTCCTGTTACGGGATCAGGTACAGGATAAGTGCAAACATGACCGGGCAAGGGATTTAAATCAAGATAATAAAAATTATTGTTATCGGGCCTGGGGTCTGCAAATCCATAATAAAGATAATAATCCTGCCTGTAATAGTAATCACAATAAATCCTATCTCGTGTATTTATAGGACGCCCGAGCTTAATTTCTCCAGTAAAAATATTCCAGCTAACTATTGGTAATGGTACTTTTTCCCCATCTGAATTTAAGGTATAAACATTCAAAAAGTAATGTCCGTTTTCTCCCGTAGGTTCTCCAAATATGTCACAAACAACATGCATAGGAGTCTTGCTTACTTTTATTGTATAATTATCAATATATTCAACCGGTTCTTGTTCACTATACATATAAGGTGATTCGGGGTAAAAACATTGTGTGCCGTATTCTGGAATATAATATTCATACCTCACTTTTTTTACTGGATTTTCAATTAAAACGCGACCATTATGTATTCTAGGTAACCACATTTCATTTATATCAAGATCGTCAAAAGGAGCAATATAAATATTTTTATCTGAATAACTGGTTGCAGAAAACTTTCTTGAGAAGAGAACTTCACTACTTTCAACTTGGGGAACTATAAATGCATTTTCGGCTTGATTATAAGTTAATACAAAATTTCCATCTGCTTCAGGAAGAATGGGTGCCCCAGTTCTCTTATGTTCCAAACTAAAAGAAATATTGGGATTATAATCGACTACAGCCTGTGGGTCAGTGCAATCCCCAAAGGTAATCTTGTATTTGACATTAGATAACGGAATTTCAGGTGGCGGCAAAAGCCCTTCTTCTTTCATTATTTCATATAGGTCAAGACGCCGCAACGTATCCTCTTTAACACTTACCGGTATTGCTACTTTTCTGCTCCAAACCAAGGGATCAGGATCATAATAGTCAAAAGCGTCAATTTCGACAATATCAAAACCAGTTTGATATTTAGCACTGCTTATCTTAAAAAAGAGAAAGCGCTTAGTTTTTCTAGTTTGCCATTTAGTTGGAGTAACAGTAACCCTTACACCTGTACAATTATTAACAGGTGAGCTTGTTGTCCAAATATAATAGCGATTAGTGTCGTCCTTTTTAACATCCGGTATTGGAATATTTACAGTACTTCCACCACTAATTAAAAGCTCTATTTTAGTAAGAGTTCCCTCTTGTCCTAAAGTAATTTGAACCTTATTGATATTTTTAACACCATTAAAATTAACAGTAGTAGTCACAGGTGTCTCTGGGGGGTTGGAAGATTCGGCGCTCCTGGCATACCACATACTATGAGTCGACCCCGCTATAATACTTCCATCAACGTCATAAACGATAGGAGGAAAGTTAAAAAAACCCATGAAACGAGCTAATGAAAACGTAGTTTTAAAACCGTCAATGGCATCAGTGGGGGAAGAATGTTCAGGAAAAAGGGAAGTGTTTAAATTGGAAGTAGCCGTTGCGCCCTTGCTATATTTAGAAACATTTGTTATTACAGCTGGTTCGTCAACAGGGGGATCGATATAGCCTTCTATTGTTAGATAGGTATTATGAACCCGATAAGAATGCTCGGCAATTCCGGGGAATCTGGAAACTGCCTCAGTTAGTGCAGTAGTATAAGCACTAACTTGTTTACCATCATAATCAAGTTGAACAATTTGCCCACTATCTTCAGCCCACTGCCCATTTTGCCATATTTGGTGTTCTAGTACAACTTCGTCAGGAACATCATCAAAAATTGAAGAAATATTTTCAGCAAGGATTTTAACAGCTATTCCGTCTCTATCAATATATCGAGTTTTTCCTAAATAACTAATATAATCTTCTTCAAAGAGAGATTCCTTTCTATAAATGGGTTCTGATTTCCAGGGGGAATAAATAACCCTAGCTGGTCCCCCCTCCTGGTTTTCAATAATACCTTTTACTCTCCATCTAAATAATACTGGAGTGCGGTTAACCTGTTCACTACTCTCGGGAACATAACAAACATATCCGTCTTCATTGGGTAGTTTTTTAAGAGCGAACAATCTTTCACCTGGTTGTGACAAAATAACAGTATTAATATCTTCTTGCTGAGAGCCAAGATACCTAAAATAAGGAACACAATTATAGACTTCAGTAAACCCATACCGTCTATTATCGCCATTGGCGTCACATTTAGAATATTTGACGTAATACAAATTATTTTCAGAAGCAGTAAAATTAGAATAAATTTTAACCCTATAAACATTAGGAATATTAGGATTGGCCAAAATCAACTCAATCTCAAATCCATCAGTAATTTTGGTTTCCCCATGATAAATTTCAATATTTTGTCCGGTATACCAAATGTGTCCAGTAGGATCAGGTCTGGACGGAGGGTTAACTTCATAATGGTAAAATCGTGGGGTATATTGATACCACAAAGGGATTTGATTTTTTCCATCTATCTTGTAAAGATTTGTTAGCAAAATATTCTCAAAAGGAATCAAAGCTGCATCTTTTTCATTCCTAAGAATCCGATTTTTATCAACATAAAAATCAGAATCGAAATCAACTTGCAGCAAACCGTTTTCAGTAAAAGTATAATTAAAAAGTTCTACCGTATACCTAGATTCTAATACTGGGCCATCAACAAAAGCAAGGTTAGCACTATTATCCGGTAAACGGTTCCCAATTCGTAAAGAAGGTTCCCCTGGTTTTATTTCCGGCTTAAAAGGATACACTCTAATCTACCTCGCTTTTATATTTTACAAGTAAAACCTTTATAGTCACTTCAAATGTTTTTTGTTCGCAAGTAAAGGTAATTTCTGCAGTACAGGGGATTATGCAAATCTCTTCGCCTTCTTCTATTTCGTCTTCATTTTCCAGAAAAGGAGATTTATAGACGTATATGTTGCGATTATAATAGTTCCCTCGATGGATAATTGTCCGTGCTGACGGCGCTTCAACAAGATTGCCAGTTTCGTCTTCTCTTAGCACTACGCTCACATCAATTTTACCGGGGCCAATGTTTAAAACCGGGGAATTACGGTCATCAAAAGCATCGAGTATAATCAAACTTTGTTCATAGCCATTACCTCTAATTACATCAGGAGACACATAAATATCGAAATGGTCAAATTTTGTTTCTTGGTTTGTTATATACAAAAAACCAGAATTAATGTGTGAAATAATAGGATTAAGGCTAAAACTGTCTGCTTGGTAATAGTTGGTGTCCAAAGCGCCCTCATAATAAACCTTAATATTGTTATAGACATCAGAAAGCAAAATTACCGGTTTTGTTAACATATCAACCGGAGTAGCCGGCATATCTATTTCTTCAGGCCCGTCATAATAAAAAACAAATGAGTCTTTAACTTTATAAGTAACTTCTATCTCTTCGCCCACCGGGACAGTATATTTAATTTCATTGTCATTGATTAAACTATCATCAATGCTTTCTCCATTTATTGTCACATCAAAAACAGGGCCATATTTCAAAAAGAAACTATCTCTTCCTAGCCCCTTAATTACCTCTTTGTTTTCAATTGAAGGGACAAAAGAATCAGACAAGAACGAAACCTCTTTAAGGATTTTACCATCGGCTTCAACAATTATTACCGTATCCTGTGTCAAACCATCTTCCTCTTCAAAAATAATTTGGTTTGTATTTGAGGCTTCTTTTACTTTGCAATCGGCAAAGAGATAGTGTTTAGTGCGGTATATAACATCTATAGTATCCATTGTGGCTAATCCAGGTACCCTAAATAAAATTTTATTCCGCTCAACCCTAACAATTTCTGCTTGAGGTAGGGCTAAAGAAATAAATTGAGGGTCTTGATCCGTCGTGTAAACTACAAAAAACTCTCCCTCTTTAGAAACAGAAAGGGATTCTTTTGTAAGTAAATAATAAACGCCACTATGAATTTGAGGAGCCCAATTGTCGTTAAAACGAACTTTCAGATCAAGGCCGTCACCTATTCCTGTTTGGAACAATTCGTGAGTTACTTCACTTAAACGAGGATCCCAAATATTCGGTAAAACATGTAGCCCCATTAAATTTTTACTTACAACATCCCAATAGGCCTCGTCCCATTTAAAATCTCCCCACATAATAGGGGCTATCTTTTCATTAAGTTCTTTTACATATTCTCTTAAAGTCTCACCTGGGGACCCATCATTATTGAACAAGGTCTCTAAAAATTTCTCGTCATGCAATTCGTTTAATTTTAATCCGTATATATAAGAAACATCGCTTTTACCGGTAGGGGTCGCCCCCTCTTCTTCGCCAATATTGGCATGTACGTAACCCAAGTAAATATTTTCTATTTCTTCTACTTGAGGATCCTCTTCGTCAAATTCACATCTGCTTAAACGAATTCTTACGCGCACAGGAGCCCCAATCGCTTCATTCTCAAAGCTTAATCCGTCACCTGGGCTAAAAACAAATTTATCATCATAAGAAACCAAATCAAAAGAAACGTTTCCAGTAAACCTAATATCAGAACTCAATGAAAATAAATCACGCCAATACTTTAAATCGCGAGGATAAAAAACCGGGGAATAATAATACCCTTCATTTACATTATGATCTAATACTAAATTACCGTTATCGTCAATATAGGTGTTCTCAAACCTAGATTCTTTCGCTTTTTCCTTGGAAAAAATTTTTATTCGTGGATGAATAACTATCGAGTCTTCAATGTGCTCAATTTGCCCCGGATAAGGAACAGAACCATTAATAATAATCGTTTCCGGTATTATATCCGGGTCATTAATAACAAAAAAATCTTCTCCATCGGACCAGGAAAGTTTTTTCACTAGCCCCAATTCTCTCCCAATGGCCCTTATCAAACCAATTTTAGTTGCATTTCCAGGGAAACGAAAAACGTCTAAAATTCTTTCTTTAAGCTCT
>ERZ773359.4363-NODE-4363-length-14908-cov-7.194641_pt1 | contig 14908 bp, 18 predicted proteins | sample MGYA00374955_ERZ773359 | MGnify/ENA primary metagenome ERZ773359 (study PRJEB29098, sample SAMN04486028) | biogas fermenter metagenome | study: EMG produced TPA metagenomics assembly of the Biogas fermentation microbial communities from Germany - Plant 4 DNA1... | reverse complement strand
GTCTACGCTACTTTTTTCTCATTTACCACTTGACTTCATATAGTCAGTCTTAAAAAATTAAGGCGTGTATTTCATTACCGCATCCGAAAATGCTCATAATAAATACACGCCTTTGTGCGCATTCAGTTTTTGCATAATTTTTTTCATGTTTTGCCCGGGCTTCAGTATTCAATCAGTTAAACTATTTGGTATTAATCGGCAAATGGTGGAACTCCACCCATATCACCAATTATCTGAAAAGGTATAGCTATATCACTCAATTTTCATCACCCTTTCTCAATAAAAAGTAAAGGCGCCGGGGGTTTTTATCCACAGCGCCATTGCTGATTCATTATTGTATAATATTATAACTCGTGTTAATTTCTTTGTCAATAGAAACCAATGAGTATATATTTTAAGGGAATGATATCTCTTTTAAAGCGCATGGGTTCTTACTGCAATGAATCGTTTCCTATGTGCACGGGAAGGAGAAAATTGGGTTAGAGTAAGTCTGGACTATGTTTCTCCTTTATGATACAATGGCATTTATCTGCAAAAGACGCAATGGAGGATTTAAAATGAAACAGCCCGCATCAACAGGAGCTTTCAGCAGTTTACGGGACACATTGATAGGGGATCGAAGCTTTTATGCCACTGTTTTCATGCTGGTACTGCCAATAATTGTGCAAAACGCTATTTCGCATTTTGTTAACCTTCTGGATAACATCATGATAGGGCAGGTAGGCACGCCCCAGATGTCGGGAGTTGCTATTGCCAACCAGCTGATATTCGTATTTAACCTGACAATTTTCGGTGGCCTTTCGGGTGCGGGTATATTCAGCGCCCAGTTTTTTGGCGCGAAAGATAATGATGGCTTGCGTTATACGGTACGATTCAAGCTCTGGACAGCTGTTGTTATTTTTGCAGCCGCAATATCCGTATTGCTGACCTGGGGAGATCAATTGATCTTTCTTTATCTGACCGGAGAAGGTGATGCTGCCGAAAGAGAAGCTATGTTCCGGTATGGCATCAGTTACCTTCGCATAATGTTATGGGGACTTTTACCGTTTGCCCTGTCTCAGGTTTACGGCAATACACTTCGGGAAATGGGAGAAACTCTGCTTCCGATGAAAGCAAGCCTGGCAGGTATTGTTACGAATCTTTGCCTGAATTACATCCTGATTTACGGTAAGCTCGGAGTCCCGGCTTTAGGTGTTGAGGGAGCGGCCATAGCAACGGTTATTTCCCGTTTTGTGGAGCTTGCCATTATTATCGTGTATACTCACAGATATGAAGGTACATTTCGGTTTGTTGAAGGTCTATATCGATCAATAAGAATTCCAAAAGCTCTAACTTTCAGCATAATCAAAAAGGGAATGCCGCTCCTGCTAAACGAGCTGTTATGGTCATTGGGTGTTACAGCTTTGACGCAAATCTTCTCAACCCGAGGATTGAATGTGGTTGCAAGCCTTAACATAACAGGTACCGTTACTAATCTGTTCAATGTGGTGATGTTTTCCATGGGTTCAGCAGTTGCTGTAATGGTTGGCCAGGCTCTTGGGGCCGATGATATTCCAAGGGCAAAGCAAATTGCATGGAGACTTATATTTTTCAATGTCTGTATCTGTATTATAATCGGCGGTTTATTAGCTGTCTTGTCACCCGTAATTCCGTACATATACAAGACTACCGATGATGTGCGCAAGCTGGCTGCTCATTTTATGCGGACGAGCGCCTTTTACATGTGTTTCAATGCTGTAACTCATTGTACGTATTTTACCATAAGATCAGGAGGAAAAACATTTGCAACATTCCTTTTTGACAGTGTTTACACATGGGTCGTCTTTGTTCCTTTTGCATACGCGCTCACACATTTTACAACCATGGATATCTGGACGCTTTATCCGGTTTGCTATTTGACTGATGTCTTAAAGTGCATAATTGGAGTAATAGTTGTCAAATCCGGGCATTGGGCGCAAAATATGGTCTCGGATACCGCTTCCGGCTAATTGGCTGATTCTAATGTTAATAAAATGTGTAAATCAGATAATACAATATAAAATGATTGTGATTTTTAAATTAATGAACCTTCAAAAAATACTCATGCCATAAAAGCGTGAGTAATTTTTTTACTTTTATCTCAGAGAATTTATTTAGACAAAAAATGATTCAAAGGTTTTTATGTAACATTACAGTATAACCAAACGTTATTATTAAATGAACGAGCACTTAGAAAAATGGTGGTACTTATAAATGATGACAAAATAAAATCCATTGCAGAAATATGTGAGAATACCTGGGAACCTCTATACCGTTACATTTATTATAGGGTTCAAAACAGGGAAGAAGCTGAGGACATAACTCAGGAAACATACGTAAAGTCGCTGTCATATCCTAAATTCAAAGAGATTGGGCGCGACGGATATATGGCCTTTTTTAAAACCGTAGCCATGAATATAATCAGGGATCGCTGGCGAAAGAGCAAAATCATGGGGATAAATACCAATATAGATTCTATTCCTGAAATCGAAGCATCAACCGATGATATTGCGGATACGACAAACCGGCAATTATTTATTAAACGATCATTGAGTAAGTTGAACGAGGACCAGCGAAAAGTTATAGAACTTAGAATTATTAATGGATACTCGGTATCTGAAACTGCCCGAATAATGGGTATTAAAGCAGGAAATGTCCGGGTTCTGCAATACAGGGCGCTTAAAAACCTGGTAGTTATTATGGATGAAAAGGAGAAATTGCCATGAATAAAGATGCGAAAAAACTCTCAGCTTTTATAGACAGTTTAAACAATGAAAAAGAACCTGTCATCAGAGCTGATTCAGAAGAATTAAACAGGCTGTATGCTGCGGTACGGCAGATTAAAAGCTTAAAGCCGCCGGTTATGCCGGATTATGATTTTTCAAATAAGATTGTTCAAAATATTACTGAAAAAAAGAAAAAATTGATAAAAAACAGAAGGCAGGCGTTAGCCGGTGGTTTGGCCGGTATAGCTGCAATATTGGTTATAGCTTTATTCATTGCAAATATGATAAAGAACACCAGCATCGTTTATGCCATGGAACAGGCTTATAGTAAAGTAAAGGCTTATCACGGCATATTGGAAGTAATATTTAATAATGAAGCGGGAGAAACTTATACACAGTCTCTGCTGGATGTTTGGGTCGATAAAAACGGCAATTATTATATTGAGGTGTTGGAAGGTTCATATAAGGGCTTAAAAACAGTCAGAAAAGAAGGCAAGGTATGGCAGTACTCAGTTGAAAACTCTGTATTCCCCATATTTTCTGAAACCTATGAATTCATATTTGAATTGGGAAACGAAATCGATATGTTAAAAAATGCCGAATCCGTCAGGATTATCGGTGACGATGATATAGCAGGCAGACATGCTTATATTATAGAAGTAACGTCAAAAGGGGGTCTGCCCTATAAATTATGGGTTGATAAGGAAACTAAAACCCCATTGAAAAAACAGGGGGCAATGAACAAAGCAATACAGTATATAACCGGATATACTGATATAGACTTTGTGGATTCTTTCCCGGAGGAACTGATAACAATTGATCCAAATGCCGGTTTTAAAGAAGTGGATTTTGATGCTGACAAAAAGACAGATACCATTGAGAATGATGTTCCTGTAAGGTTCACACCGGAATTTAAAGTTGATGTGGACATGGAAGTTGAAAAAGCGGATCAGATATCCGCTGATTCGGGCAGTTCGCCATGGAAACTTGACCCGGTATATGTGGCACAGGTATTCGTAAGCTTGCAGATTTCACCGGAAGGCATTGCAGGGGATTACCTTGTGAATTATGATGATCTTGTGATAGCTGAAAAACATGCCAATAGCGTTAAAATATATGTTAACAGTGAAAAAACAAATATAAAAACCGTATATTTGGAAAGGTTAATCAGGCAGGATGACACTGGGATATGGACAGTAACAGGGTATGATGTTTCCGGATAACCGCGGATATGTCATCTGACATCAATACCGCAACCTTCATGCCAACACAACTTCATGCCTTAAAAAAACAGGATAGTGCGGGAAGCTCATCCTGGCGGGCAAGGATGTATTAAATCATATCATAATAATACAGGGCTTTCCGGTATTTGCACAGCGGAAGCAGGTTTTGCTGCGAGTGAAAAATGCCGGAAGTCCTGTATTTTACTTTTTAATTCCTGTTCCGGAGGTTAATAGTCCGATACCAAAAATCATTTTACCTGCCGACAATACTTTCAAAAACAACCTTAAAATTTCTACCCCTGCCTAAAGTGAAATGTTTATTTGCAGTATATCGGGCCTTTCTATTCTTAAGCCTGTTTACATGCTTAATCTTTACAGAATTGGTCAGTATTGTTTCATCCCTGGGAAGTATCATATCATTTTGTTTTCTGTAGAAATTGTCCATATTAAGGCCTCCTCGTAAATTATTTGCTTTATATATTATGATAACGAAACTTTTAAAATTTAATGATGAACTAAAAACATTTTTTCGGCTGTTTCCTGTTTTTTGCGATTTTGATCTCTGTCGGGCAAATCCATATGGCAAGAAATATTCGAATAAAAAAGTCCAATATTCTTCCAGGTGCTTTTCTTCATAAAATCTCCACAAAAATGTGATAAAACTGAGTATAACTCATATACCATGATTCACTGGGCTTTCAGGGTATTCCTGTTTGTTGCCGGTTAAACCGGACGGGCAGCGGTAACCAGCAGAAAAAGTAAGTTATTAATGTAAAGGGGATAACGTATGGAACAGCGATTAAACCGAAAAGTTCTTAGAATAGACGGCATGACTTGTACCGGCTGTGAGATGAGAATTGAGAATGCTCTCAAAAAGCTCGAAGGGGTAATTGAAGTTAAAGCGGCTTTCGTAAGCTCCAATGTTTACATTACCTACAATGCGAATATTATTGGACTGGAACAAATTATTCAAGCAATAGAAAAGCTGGATTACAGGGTTAAGAATAAACCCGGAACTGCATTTGTTCCAAAAGCAAATGTTAAGGAAGAGGCCGGTGATAAAATACCAATCAACCGGCTGTTGGGTATAGGAATCATATTTCTTGCTGTATTCGTCATTATCGGAAATACGGGGTTCAACTTTATACCGGAGATTAACCAATCAATGGGATACGGAATTTTGTTTCTTGTCGGATTGCTGACCTCGATTCATTGTATCGCCATGTGCGGCGGAATAAATCTGTCTCAGTGTATCTCGCATAAGGCGGATGACCATAACCCCGGCAATTTTTCAAAATTAAAGCCAGGTTTACTTTATAACGGCGGCAGGGTGTTGTCCTACACTGTAATTGGAGGCATAGCAGGAGCTTTAGGTTCGGTTATGAGCTTTTCCGGCATCGCCAGGGGAATTGTGGCTGTTATATGTGGTGTATTCATGGTGATTATGGGACTGAATATGCTCAACATATTCCCGTGGCTCAGAAAATTAAACCCCGGAATGCCTGGATTATTCGGCCGCAAAATACACAGCAGGGCAGGCATCATATCCTTTAACGATGACGAATTGGTCATCGATACATTGAAATATGAGGTGAAAAGATACGGAAAAGTAATCAACCTGACTCCGAATGAATACAAGCTCCTGATAACCATGGTCAAGTATCCTGGTAAGACCTTCACCAGGGATGAATTGATATGCATGGCCCTGGGGGAAGATTTCGACGGCTATGACAGGACGATTGATACTCATATAAAGAACATCAGACAAAAAATCGAATCCGACCCCAGGAATCCCAAATACATTATTACCGTTCACGGAATAGGATACCGGTTCAGCGATGGGTAGAACACACAGAAAGGTGATGTATTATGAAATTCAGTTTAAGAACGAAGTTATCACTGTCCTTCGTTTCGGTAGTTCTTTTTTCAGTGTTATTAATCAGTGTTGTAACTAACCTGTTGCTGGATAAGCATTTTAAGGATTATATCATAGAAAACCTGGAGCGAAAAAACAGGGAAATAGTTATCCAAGTCAGCCAGCAATACAAATCCGGCGGCGTTTGGGACACGGAAGCTATTGAGAACATTTGCATCAATGCCTTGAAGCAGGGAATGATAATAAAGGTGGTGGATTCCTCGGAAAAGGTCATATGGGATGCAAGGAATCATGATAATGCACAGTGCGAGCAGATGCTTGCGCATATGGAAAGGAATATGAGCAGCCGCTATCCCAATTGGGAAGGCAGTTATGAGGAAAATATCTTTCCCGTAACCAATAAACTGAGTGAAGTCGGGAGAGTCATAATCGGTTATTATGGGCCCTATTACTATAATGACAGTGATCTTGAGTTTATTAATACAATTAACAGACTTCTTGTGGCGGTTGGCGTATTTTCGCTGCTTTTATCCTTCCTGTTGGGTTCGGTGATGGCAAGGAGGATAAGCATGCCCATTTCAAGAGTTATAAACACGGCCCGAATGATTTCAAAAGGATACTTTGACGACAGGGTCACCGAACCGTCCGATACAAAGGAGATATCCCAGCTTACCGAAACCATAAATAATCTCGCTGAAACCCTGGAAAACCAGGAAGCTTTAAGAAAAAGGCTCACAGCGGATGTGGCGCATGAATTAAGAACCCCCCTGGCAACGCTGCAAAGCCATATGGAAGCAATGATTGACGGTATCTGGGAACCTGATGCCGAGAGGCTAAAAAGCTGCCACGAAGAGATTATGAGAATAAACAGACTGGTGGGAGATCTTGAAAAACTGGCTAAATATGAAAGCGAAAACCTGGTGCTGACAAAAACAAGCTTTGATATCTCAGAACTTATCCGGCATATTATACAGAATTATGAGAGGGACTTTGCCAATAAGGACATAGATATTGAGTTTTTCGGAGAAAAGGAGACAGTAACCGCTGATAAGGATAAAATAAGCCAGGCAATAATCAATCTGCTGTCTAACGCCCTGAAGTACACTCAACAGGGGGGGCTGTGCGGATTGTCGTTAAAGGTACCGATGAAGTAACAGAAATAACTGTCAGGGATACCGGGATAGGGATTGCTCCCGGGGATCTTCCTCATATTTTCGAACGTTTCTATCGTGCGGATAAATCCAGAAATAGGCTGACCGGAGGCGCAGGGATCGGCCTAACCATTACAAAGGCAATAATTGATGCCCACAAGGGAAAGATCCAGGTAAACAGTAAAGTAAACGAGGGGACAGAATACATTATATCTTTGCCAAAGCAAGTTAACCAGGCGGATGATCTTTAACCTGTATTCCTTATACTTCCTCAACAAAGTCTGTAAATGAGTGTATTAATATAATGTTTTCAATCCGTTAACAATTTTTTTATAATTTTTCTGTTAAATCTTCACATCTTTTTCCTACCATAAATCCATAGGATATTTAGCATATTAATATTTAACGCTATTAATATTAAGAGGTGTAAGATATGAACGAATACTTTGATTCGGATGAAAACAACCGTAATTTTGTAATTGACGATAAAGAGAATGAGACAAGCAAGACTGAACGGATGGATACTTCTTTACAGGAATTTAAAGAATTTAAAGCAAAAACAAAGAATAAATCGAATTTAAAAACATATATAGCGCTTGTTCTGGCAAGTTCTTTAATCAGCAGTACAGCAGTCGGGGGAGCGTTGTATTCAAAGTTTTCAAAAGAACTAAAAAAACAGGAGGCATTGATACAGAAGGCCGATAACTATTTTGCCGTTGATAACTTCGGCAATAAGTCCGACAACAGTTCCAAAGCCCAGGACAAGGTTGTAAAGACCGCTCTTCCTGAAGGCTCTGCCGTAACAGAAATAGCTAAGAAAGTAGGACCTTCAGTTGTCGGTATCAGGATGACTGTAGCCAATCCCCAAAGCCAGTTTTTCGGAATAGACCTGGGACAGTCTGAAGCAGAGGGTTCAGGTGTCATCATAAGCAGCGACGGATATATAATGACAAACTATCACGTAGTCGAATATGCAGATCCTAAGAATAATTCAAGCAGGAACACCACACTGGAGGTGTTCCTTCCGGATGACAGGCAGACAAAAGCTACGTTTATAGGTGGCGACAGTAAAACCGACCTGGCTGTTATAAAGATCGATCTGGAAGACCTTCCTGTTGCTGAACTTGGCGATTCATCCCAATTGCAGGTGGGAGAACTGGCGGTTGCGATCGGAAATCCTTTAGGAATGGAATTCGCGGGATCTGTAACTGCCGGAGTAATCAGCGCGCTGGACAGAAAGGTTACAACTGATGACAAGATCTTAAACCTTATCCAAACAGATGCGGCCATCAATCCGGGAAACAGCGGCGGAGCACACTTGTAAATTCAAGGGGTCAGGTAATAGGAATCAACACGATCAAGATTTCCGTTACCGGGGTTGAAGGACTGGGATTCGCAATTCCCATTAACGACGCAAAACCGATCATTGATCAGTTGATAATGTTCGGATATGTTAAAGGAAGACCTTTTATAGGCATTACGGGCAGGGAGATCACCGAGATCATAGCGAAGCAATACGGAGTACCTGTGGGAATATTCGTGATGGATGTGACGGCCGAAAGCGGGGCGGATAAAGCCGGGATAAGAACGGGGGACATAATTGTAAGCCTGGCTGACAGGGAAGTAAAAACAATGAAAGATTTGGATGAGATAAAGAAGGACTATAAAGCAGGGGATAAGGTAAATGTCATCGTTGTGAGAGAAGGCGAAAGGTTAACCCTGGAACTGGTATTCTCTGAAGAAAGATAAATCTGATTTACAATGACCACAGCGAATACTATAATGGTAATATATTCATACTGCATGCGGGATTTTCCGGCAACAAGCCAGATGATTATCAAAAGTATGCTACCGGAGATGATATATATGGATAAAAAGCTGTTTATCCAGGCATTAACGAAATATCTGTCGGGCATTTTGATCTTTTCGATACTTCTTTTTATACCAGCCGGAACGCTGGCGTTCCGGAATGCATGGCTGTTAATGGGAATACTTTTTATTCCTATGCTTACTGCCGGCATAATTTTGATGATTAAGAATCCTGAACTTTTGCAAAAGCGACTCAACGTGAAAGAAACAGAAACCCAGCAGAAAAATGTAATATTAACAGGCGGGTTGATGTTTGTATGCGGGTTTATAGTCGCCGGTTTAGATTACCGTTATCATTGGTCCGTGGTACCAAATTGGCTTGTGACAGCGGCAACCATGATGTTTCTGTTTGCCTATCTGCTTTATGCCGAGGTTTTGCGTGAAAATACATATTTATCAAGAACGGTTGAGATCCAGAAAAATCAGAAAGTCATAGATACAGGTCTGTATGGTGTAGTAAGGCATCCTATGTATTTATCAACTTTGTTATTATTTTTATCCATGCCCCTGGTACTCGGTTCCTTGTTTTCGTTTCTTATATTTTTGATATATCCTGTCATTACGGTTAAAAGAATAAGGAACGAGGAGCAGGTATTGGAAAAAGGTCTGGAAGGGTACTCAGAATATAAAAAACGAGTTAAATACAGAGTAATTCCGTTTATATGGTAGATATTAAAAGCGCATAGATTCAACAGGCACAAATTTTATCAGTTATTTATTTCCGATATGAAATAAATAACCGGGAAAGAACCATATTATTTAGTTGTCGGACTAAATGATGTGAGGAGGCCTATTGTGAAAAAAAGATGCGCTTTTACTAATGTTGGGATATTCATAAATACAATGATACTTGGAGCTGCTGCAAGCCTTTCTCATTATCTGTATAAATTAAGCGGCAAAAATTTGATTGCAGGACTGTTCAATCCTGTAAATGAAAGTGTATGGGAACATTTAAAGATAATGTTTTTCCCGTTCTTATTATGGTGGATGGTCATATATCTTTCAAAAAACAGGAAACATGATATACCGTTGATTACTTGGATCGAATCGGCCGCAGTTTCTCTGGTTGTGGCACCTTTGTCCGTTATATTGCTGTATTATGGTTATACAGGCGCTTTCGGGATCGAATCCGTGTTTATTGATGTTCTTTTGGCTTTTATATGTTATTATATCGCACTGTGCATTGCAGCACATTATCTTGAATATTCAGTTCCAAATAAGAGTGCTGCGATTGTATCGGTTATAATAATTGTGATTATATTTGCTGCCTTTATCGTATATACGTTTAATCCGCCTGAATTGCCGATGTTTTATTAATAAACTTCGTACATGTCAGGAGGTTTCAAAAAGGGTTGATATGAAGATAAATATATTAAGGGAAGATTTTGTAGGTTTATGATATAATTGTTTAAAAAATCAGGACGTTTAATATCTTTTTATATGGTGAGAAAATTATGAAAAAAATATCAATTACAGTAATGAAGCAGGTTGTCCACCAGGACCTGATAGACAAGTACGAAAACCCCATACAACATGCCTGCGATATGAAGGTGGGGCAGGTTTTTATCGCTGACGGATGGAAGAAACCCGAGGGTTTGTGTGACAGCGCATGGGAAAGCATGTCACCCTTTGTTATGACGCTTGCTCATGGCGGTGAGGATATTTATGACGGCTGGATGAAGAATAAAAAATCCGCCATGATCTCCTGCAATGACGGTTTCCGTCCGGTAAGCTTTTATATTGAAGTACTGGAGGATGAGTAATTAATATTTTCATTGGAGAGATAAACGAATTTTACATAGCTATGCATAGGGCAGATTAATTGCATTAACAAAAAATATGTGATAGTCGACTTTCATGGATTTGAAAACAGAACTAATGAGGAAATACCATGGCGGATTTTACAATGGAAGAATTAAGTGAAGCACATCGGGCATTGCTTTCAACGCTTCGTAAGTGCGAAAAAATGGATGCTGCCAGGCTGGGTAAGTCGCAGCAGACACTTCTTGAGAGGCGAATAGCGGCTTTGAAAATTGCTCTTGCGCTCATTGAGAGAGAACAGAAATATAAAGAATGAGGTGAAAATTCCATATGAAACCGAGAATATTCTCAATGGCATTTTCAAAAGTTTATCCGATGTATATCCAAAAAGCCGAGAAAAAAGGCCGCACAAAAGAAGAAGTGGATAAGATTATTTACTGGCTGACCGGATATGACCGGCAGGGATTACAGGAGCAAATCGAAAGAGAGGTAGACTTTGAAACATTCTTTGCAGAAGCTCCCCAAATTAATCCAAATGCCAATAAAATCACAGGAGTGGTATGTGGCGTTCGGGTAGAGGAAATTGACGACCCGCTTATGCAAAAAATCCGCTGGCTGGACAAACTGGTTGACGAACTGGCAAAAGGCAAGAAGATGGAAAAGATTTTAAGAAGCTAAGCAAATAATTTTTTCTTCTTTTCATTTCTGGAAAATTATGATTCCCGCAATCATGAGGGCTACACCAATAAATTTGGTCCATTCAAAACCTACTTTTTCAGTTCCGAAGATTCCGAATACTTCGATTAGAAAAGAAACCACAAGCTGTGCTAACAGAATCAGCATTGTGGCATATGCCGGTCCTAATCCGGATATGCTTTTAATAACCGTAAAAGTAATAAAAGCACCGATTATACCTCCAAGTAAGTAAATTTTATTATCTACATTGAATACTGAAAACAAGTTCTCTTTGTCCGCAAAAAACCATATACTTATGCTAACAGCAAAAGCCGTCAATTGTACCCAGCAATTTGTAGCCCACATGCTTGATGCATCCATTACGCGGGTATTGAAAACACCCTGGACACTCATTAATAATCCGGCCAGCAATGCAAATAAAATACCAACCAACGAATCTCCTCCTATTCAATGATGATATTAGTATCCTCAAAAATTTTTTGTTTAAACTTGATGCAGATGAATTTTATTACTGGAGTTGTGGTGTAATGTTTAATAATCAAATTTTGTTAAGAAAGACTAAGATAATAAAAAAGTTAAGCGAAGAAAAAATTATGATTTAAATCACTATAGTTACTTAAAATCCCTGTTAAAATGAAAGCAACAAAATGAAAAATGAGTAAAGAGGTAGATAAGTATGTCAGTACAGTTATCATTTAATAAAGTGAAGGAAAAGAATTTCAAAACATTGTCACAGTATGTGCCGATCGTAGCCAGAGTTCACGGAGAGAGCCATCCGGAATTCCATGAAGTTCATAAATATTTTGACCTGATCGTTAAGAAAACGGAAGAGGCAGGAGAGGAAAAACCGGAATTGAATGAAGAATTTGAAAAACTGCGTGAAATTACAAATAACTATACGGTTCCGGATGACGTATGCGAAAGTTACGAGGCGGTATATAACATGCTGTCCGAATTGGACAAAGCATACCATTCTTAGCGAAGGAATGTCATAAAACGTCGGTATTGATATTATAAACCTGTGTGCTTATAAGCGTTCGAAATGATAACCTTAAACCACTGCTTATCAATAAAAGATGTTTCGCTGACACACAGGCTAAATACGGGAGTATAGGGGCAAGGCTTCTTGGAGTGATATTATGCAAAGGTTTATACTAAATAAAAAAAATCACATAATGATATTGAGTGCAATTTTAATATCAATTGCTTTTCTCAGTAAATGGACCGTCCAAAACATGGATATATTTGTTTGGTTAATGGCTGCAGCCTCTGTATCAGGTGCTTTGCCAGTTGCCATTCAGGCTTATCAGGCGTTAAGAGTTAAAGTAGTCAGTATTGATTTACTGGTTACTATCGCGGTTGCCGGAGCATTTGCCATAAAAAACTTTGAAGAGTCAGCGATCGTTACGTTCCTTTTTTTATTCGGAGCTTATCTGGAACAACGCACACTGAGCAAAACACGTTCCGCAATAAAAGAACTTGTAGAAATGGCACCTGAAAGCGCTTTGAAACTCATGGACAACGGAGAATTCGAAGAAGTTGATATAGACGAAGTTGACGCAGGTGATATCCTGCTTGTAAAGACTGGAGTTAAAATCCCGGTTGACGGTACAGTCCTGACAGGAGACGGTTATGTTAATGAAGCCAGCATCACCGGAGAATCTCTTCCGGTAAGCAAGCAAAAAGGCTCCAGGGTATATGCCGGTACAATCCTGGAAAACGGGACTATTCAAATTATGGCTGATCGTGTAGGTGAGGATACAACATTCGGCAGGATCATTGAGCTGGTGGAAGAAGCTCAGGACTCCAAATCGGAGGCTGAACGCTTTATTGACAGATTCTCTAAGTACTACACACCGGCTGTTTTGGTTCTTTCGGCAATTGTATTGATGTTATTCCGGAATATTGAGCTTGCGATTACAATACTGGTTCTGGGATGCCCGGGAGCGTTGGTAATCGGTGTACCTGTTTCAAACGTTGCCGGTATCGGCAACGGCGCGAGAAACGGTGTCCTCTTGAAAGGAAGTGAAGTCATTAACGATTTCAGCAGGGTGGATACAATAGTGTTTGACAAAACCGGCACATTGACCATTGGTAACCCTAAAGTAGCAGATGTAGAGTTTTATACTGAAAATCCCGATGAAGCAGCAGGTTACCTTGCAAGTATCGAAAAGGAGTCAGATCATCCTTTGGCAAAGGCGGTATTGGAATATATCGGAGATACAAGGCTATATACTGTGGAAAAAACCGATGTTGTTAAAGGCAGTGGAATTATTGCAGTCGTAAACGGGCATAGAGTTGCGGTAGGTAATGAAGCACTGATGGAACAGGAAAATGTAAATCCGGATGAAAAAGTCCGGGCTGATATTGCAAGGTTCCAACAAAAAGGCAATTCAATTGTTTTAACAGCGGTCGATGGAAAAATTGAGATACTTATGGGTATTCGTGACAAGATTCGCCCTGGAGTAAAAGAAGACCTTAAGAAACTTAAAAAATTAGGAGTAAAGAATTTGACAGTTCTTTCAGGCGACAATCAGGGAACGGTAGACCTGGTTGCACGGGAGCTTGATTTGACGGAAGCTCATGGACATATGCTTCCGGAGGATAAAGCTGCATATATTAAAGAGTTGCAGGAAAAAGGCAGGATTGTTGCATTCGTAGGAGACGGAGTAAATGACAGTCCTTCAATTGCCCTGGCCCAAATAGGTATTGCCATGGGAGGCGGTACGGATGTAGCCATTGAAACTTCGAATGTAGTTTTAATGAATTCCGATTTCAGTCGCTTGCCCCATGCGCTGGGGTTGGCAAAAGCAACAGCCAGGAATATGCGCCAGAACATTATTATTGCTGTGGGAGTTGTACTGGTTTTGCTTGCCGGTGTTTTCTTTAGTGAATGGGTGAACATGTCGATAGGTATGTTAGTGCATGAAGCAAGTATACTTGCTGTAATATTCAATGGTATGAGACTTATCAGGTACAGATTAAGATCTTAGTCTGTCAGAAGTATTGCAATGACATAAGATTCATTGGCTCAGCAAGGCAGAATCTGGCGATATTAAAAAACAAAATTAAAGGAGATGTAAAAATGTTGAAAGCTACTATTCAATTGGAACCATTGATTTGTCCCTCATGTATGCAAAAAATTGAAGGCGCAGTAAAATCATTGGATGGTGTGGACAGAGAAAGCGTAAACATATCTTTTAACTCCAGCAAAGTAAAACTAAATTTCAACGATGAAAGAATATCGATTCAGGATATTGAAAATGCCATCGGCAAAATAGGGTACAAAGTAATAAAGTCTCAAACAAAAGCAATACAGTAATGCAGTTTATGAATCAGTCTCAATGCTTAATCCCGGATCAGCAATGAGGCTGATTCTTTACTATCATGGTAATGTTTTTATGATTAATTGCTGATACCCCAATTATAAAAAAATGGGTTTATAAATCCTAAAATTGTTGCACAATAGTAAAAGACAAAAACTCGTAGTATGAGGACATATTTTTATGTTTTATGCTATTTATACTGATTAACAAGACTGACTATATGAAGTCAAGTGGTAAATGAGAAAAAAGTAGCGTAGACGCT
>ERZ773359.4362-NODE-4362-length-14909-cov-4.699879_pt1 | contig 14909 bp, 10 predicted proteins | sample MGYA00374955_ERZ773359 | MGnify/ENA primary metagenome ERZ773359 (study PRJEB29098, sample SAMN04486028) | biogas fermenter metagenome | study: EMG produced TPA metagenomics assembly of the Biogas fermentation microbial communities from Germany - Plant 4 DNA1... | reverse complement strand
TACAAAAGACACAAAAACGCTGTTTAAAAGATACTGGGGAACCTTTCCGTCGGTCAGCGCCAGATAATAGTTTTCCCAGTGGGGCTCTTTAGGCCATACAAGAAAATTCTTGCCGAAAAGCTCGTTGGCTTTTACCAGGGAAAAGTCTATCAGCCATATAAGCGGGAAAACACACCCGACAGTCATTAAAGCACATAATATTATCTGGATATATCTCAAAGCTCTTGCCTTTGTTTTCGCATTTTTCAAAGGGGAGTCGTACCCTGCGGAAGTCATGGCATCTTCCCTCCTTTTTTAATCCCTTGACCTGAAAATATTTTGAACAACAACTGTTGTAATAAGGCAGACTATTACAAAGACTACCGCTATTGCATTGGCGTAGCTGTATTTCTGGGCACTGAAAGCCTGCATGTAAAGATAATTGGCCACAAACTGGGTTCTTGTGCCCGGCCCACCGTTTGTCATAAGGTAAATAGGCTCCATCTGTTTTAAAGAAGATGTGATGGCTATTGATACATTTACCATTATCACAGGTTTCAACATTGGAAATGTTATTTTGGAAAATTGCTGCCAGCTGTTTGCACCGTCAATTCTGCCGGCTTCCAGAAGTTCCTCGGGAATACCTTTAATTCCGGAATAATATATAAGGTAGGCATAGCCGAATCCCTGCCACATGATAACAAAAATCACCGAAAAAAGCGCAATATCCTTATGTCCCAGCCAATCCTGCTTCAAAAAACCGAGATTTATTGCATCAAGGATTTTATTCAATAATCCGTAATTGGAATTCAAAACGTTAACCCACATTTTGGAGGTAACAACAATTGAAATGACGCAGGGGACAAAAAATACCGCCCTGAAGAAGGATTCCAGTTTTCCTCCGATCTTGTCGGTAATTATCGCGAAAAACATCGCGACAGGATGCTGGACAAAAACTGTAAAGAACGCGAGGGCAGCCGCATTCAAAAGGGATGTCCTGAATATCTTATCCTCAAAAATGACTTTTCGGTAGTTTTCAAAACCGACAATATTGAACTCGCCAATTCCTTTCCAATCGGTCATTCCATAATATGCGCTCATAAATATGGGATAAAGTACTGCAAAAGTGAAAACCAAAAGACCGGGAAAGACAAGGACAAATATGACTAATTTATTTCTTCTTATCCTGTCCATCTTCGCTGTCCTCCATGCTTGTTAAGGAGTTTTGCTCCATCTCCTGGATCAATTGCTTTGTTGTGCCGAATTGTAACCGAGCAGGGAATTCTCCCTGCCCGGTTTATTTCATGTTTTTATTTGGGAACTACATTGTCCAAAGCTTCAAGGAACTCATCAACAGTTGTGATACCTGCCGCAAATTCCTGAATCAGATTTTCGACATTTGCTTTCCAGTCACCGGGGTTGAAGTCGTTCCATGGTGTACCGCTCATTGATGTTGCAGTATTGAGAATGTCGGTCAATTGTACCTGAAGTACATTTTCCTTACCGGTCATGTATTCCTTGTAATTCTGTCCGGGAACGACAAGACCCTGCTGCCAGCCGATCTTCGGCCAGTTATCCGGGTGCATCATGTAGTTAAGAAGCTTAATGGCTTCATCCTTTACAGGAGAGGACGCAGATACTGCATATCCGCCGCCGTTCCATGCGCACACGTCGGTAATTTTACCCTTGCCGCCTTCGACTGTCGGGAACGGGATGAGGGCAACATTCTGTCTGAAATGCTCTGAGTTATCCGGATTGCTTGCCATACCAACTTCCCAGGCACCCATGTAGAACATGGCGGCCTGCTCCTGGAGGAAGAGGTTCTGGGCAGCTCCATAATCCGCTGAGGTAAAGGAATCCTGGAAAAGGCCTGCATCAACAAGACCCTTGAACAGCTCTGCAGCTTTTCTGATGTCGGGATCGGATGCAAAGGAAGTCTTTCCGGTGGAAGCATCATAGATGGTGCGCTGGTTTCCGCTGACCTTTATGACCAGGTCCTGGAAGAACAGGTTGAGTATCCATTTGTCCCTGCCGTTGATGGAAAGAGGCTGGATGCCTTTGGCTCTGAAAGCCTTGGCTGCGTTAACAAGTTCATTGTATGTAGTAGGTATTTTGACATTGTTGTCATTAAAGATTGCTTTATTGATAAATACGGTTGTCATATCCTGGTTTCTTGGAAGTCCGTATAATTTTCCGTTGTAGCTGAAATCGGTTGTGGACCCTTCAAAGAAGCCGTAATCCTTATAGTCGTCAGGATTCAACTCCGCCGCATAGCCCTTTTCCATAACTGCCTGGAAGAAAGAGGGCTGGCCCCATACGTTGAAAATGTCGGGGAGATTGTTGCTTGCTACATAGGACTGGAATTTCTGCTTGTAAGGTTCATCCTGAAGTGCTTCAACTTTAATTGTTATGTGCGGGTTTTCTTTCATGTAATTATCAAGAATAGTCTGCTCCAATAGTCCCTGCCCTGCCGTTCTGTCGGGAAGGTTGGAGAAGAAATTGATGGTAATGGTTTCTGGTTGTTGCTCAGGAGAATCTTCAGGTGCTGTTGTCGAAGGGGTTGGGGAATTGGATGCTTTTTCTGCTGCGCATGCTGCCAGGCCAAATAGCATTGCCATAATCACAACTGCAATAAGGCTTTTCTTAAGCAATTTCATTATAGAATCCCTCCTTAAATATTGGCTCTGAAAACCTGCTTTTACTATAGCATCTGCTGAAGGATAAATAAGTAGATAATATTTATAAATGGTTAATGATTTTTATTAATGGATTAATCTGGCTGCAGTGTCCTATTAAAATGTTATAATATATATAAACAATAAAACATACATAAAAACATACATTTAATCTGGATGCTTAAATACAGGTTTTTCCCGACACTTTCACAAAGGTGTGGAATAATGAGAATCAATATTATTGATTACATAAAAAACAGATTCATGAATTCAAGCATCAGAACCAAAATGATATTAGTCAACTGCACTATAATTTTTATAGTGGCAGTTTCTATCGGAGCCACATCATATAAGCTATACCAGGAAACAATCACCAATCGTCTTACAGCCATAAACCAGAGAGATTTAAAACAAATAGGAATGAGCATAGATTACGTTCTTAAAGATATTGAAGATATGTCCTCCTTTATCGGAACCGACCACACTTTAAACAGAGCAATCTCCTTTACCGAAGAAGAATTGGAAAACAGTCCTGGCGAGCAGTCATATATCAAATATCTCATCAACCACCTTCTTGTCTCAAAGAATTATATCAGTTTCATAAGCATCTACGCCGACAACGGCTTCAGCTATTATGCCTCCTCAGATAAAAGCAGCAATATTCCAGGCTTTGAAAGCATCAAAAAAACGGATATTTATAAGAAGGCTCTTGAATACAAGGGAGCTCCCTTCTGGGAATATGTTCCTAAAAGTGACATGAACTTTATTATCAACAACAAAAGCGATAAATTGTCTATGTTTCGAACCCTTCTTAAACTAAACGATTTCTCTGCCAAAGCCTTCATGATGATTTCCCTGAATCTGTCAGCGCTGAGCGATCTGTTTGACAATATCCTCGGCATTGAAAACAGTACGGTCATTTTCCTGGACGGGCAAGACCGGCCTGTCTTATATAAAACAAACATGCTTAGCGGTCTAAACATCAATGACATGGTGGCAAACATCCCCGAGGATGCTCTGAATATGACTGAAGGAACCAAAATTTATCCCTACAACGGGGAGGATCATCTTTTAACATACGTATCCATCAGGACAGGATGGAAGATACTCAGCATAGTCCCCATGAAAAGCTATGCCATCAATTTAAGGTTTGTACCCGTAATTGTGATTGTCATATTTGTGCTTGCCCTGATACTTGGCCTATTGTTCACCACATTTACTTCCTCCCTCCTTACAAAACCCTTGTTGACGAGGAAAAAAGCAAAAGTAGAATCATAGAAAGGTACCACTCCCTGTTCACAAAATATACCGATTTATTGAGGGAACGGCTATTATACGACCTTGTCTCAGACAGGCTCAAAAATCCTTCGGCTTTTTTCGATGAAAGCCCGAATTATTACATAAATCTGCCTGACGAACCATGTTCTGTGGCAGTCATAAGACTTGAGGACAAGGATGATATTTACAGCAGTTTCACAAACAAAGAATTCGATTATTTAATGCTGCGGGTAACAGAAGGAATCAACAGCAAAAAAAGCGATGCCTGCAATTTTGAGTTATTTGTAAAAGATGATGACATTGTTCTTATTTCAGCCCATGAGTCTTTAAACCAGGATAATTTCAAAGATTTTATTCATGAAATATTTAATTTTCTCCAGGACAATTTTGACCATCCTTTTTCCATCGGTGCAGGCAGTATTGTTCCTTCACCCCTCCAGGCGCATAAATCCTACATTCAGGCACTTGCCGCCCTGGATACCGGTCTGTTTCTTGGAAACAAACAGGTAGTCTTTTTCAGTGGTGAAATGTCCGAAGAAAACCTCCAGTACCTCTATCCTTTTTCCGATGAGGCAAAAATATTCAAAGCCATAGAAACGGGTGAGTTATCTGAAGTAAAGAAAGCCGTTGACGGCTTCTTTAGCAATTTTGAATGTGAGAATCAGGTAGACTGCAATTTTATTAAAAAGGCAGGGGCTCTTCTCCTCAACAATATAATGAGGTTTTGCTCCGAGAAAAACATTGATTCTTCTGAAATCCAGAAAATTATATTCAAAGCAATTGACGATGTTGCAGAATCCAGAACTCTTGAGATGATGAGCCGAAGAATAGTCAAAGTTATTGAAGATATACTGGACCAGATACACAGAAATGCTCCGGTCAACAAGTTTATTCAAAAAGCGGTAAATTATATACATAACAATTACCACAAGGACATAAGCCTTAAAGAAGCTGCATTGGAACTCTATATATCCCCTGCATACCTGAGCTTTCTTTTTAAAAATGAGATGAAGATAACATTCATTGACTACCTTAACAAATACAGAATACAGATGGCGAAGGAGCTTCTTAAGGACATAAGGCTTAAAAACTACGAGGTTGCCTTCAAAGTCGGTTTTCAGGATGAGAAATACTTCTATAAATTATTCAAGAAGTATACAGGGTTAACGGCCTCCCAGTACAGGGACAGCCTCAACGCGCTGAATTAATAAGTGCATTTGATTACAGGGGGTAGAAAATCCGGTTTCCCATGCGCAGAACCTGAAGTGGCGCGGCAGAATCAGCCATGTTTGCATACTATATAAAGATTTACTGTTCATAAAAAAACATCGTATGAAGGAAGTCTGACGTGAAGCGCCAAATGTTGCATAAAGCTATAACCATGACATGTCCTGAATTTCAAAAGTAAAATAAAAAAGCAAGGCAATTTTGGCCTTGCTTTCCTCCTCTTTTAAGTGCGTAAACCTGTATAATCAAAATATCTTAGTGTACTGTGTGTTAAGCTGATTTACACTATATGATAATCTTATTTTCTGTCCAGAACCTTTTTGGTCTTCTCAATAATATTCTCAGCAGTCAGACCATACATCTCAACCAGATGGGCTGGTTTTCCTGATTTTCCGAACTTGTCCTCAACGCCTACCATTTCAACGGGAACCGGACGGTTCTTGACCAGAACTTCAGCAACAGCGCTTCCCAGGCCGCCAACAACATTATGTTCCTCACAGGTTACTATAGCCCCTGTTTCGCTTGCCGCTTTAATAATCAGCTCAGTATCAATGGGTTTGATTGTATGAATATCTATGACTCTTGCCGATATTCCTTCAGCTTCAAGTTTTTCTGCTGCTTCCATCGCCTTATGAACCATAAATCCATTGGCTATTATGGTAAAGTCTTTACCATCTTTCAAGGTAATACCTTTACCAATTTCAAATTTGGTTCCTGCGTCATATACAACCGGCACATCCAGTCTTCCAAGCCTCAGATAAACAGGACCATACATTTCGGCGGCCAGTTTTACAAGGGCATTGGCAGAAACCGCATCTGCAGGTGAAACAACAGTCATTCCGGGAATAGAGCGCATAAGCGCGATATCTTCAATTGCCTGGTGGGACGCTCCGTCCTCTCCTACAGTGATTCCCGCATGGGTTGCCCCGATTTTGACATTGAGGTGCGGATAACCAATGGAATTTCTGATCTGGTCAAAAGCCCTGCCTGCAGCAAACATGGCAAAAGTACTTGCGAAAACTGTCTTCCCGCAGCTTGCAAGTCCTGCTGCCACCGCCATCATATTGGACTCGGCTATACCCATGTTAAAATGTCTCTCAGGATATTTCTTTTTAAATGAATCAGTTTTTGTGGATCCGGACAAGTCGGCATCCAGCACAATTATATTTTCATTGCCCCCGATTTCAGCAAGGGCCTGACCATAAGCAACACGCGTAGCGATTTTATCGGACATTGACAATACCTCCATAATTATTAAGATTGAAAAACATAAGTCAAGCTAAAATATTACAGACCTGCAAGATAGTCATCCAGTTCTTTTAAAGCCTGCTCGGCCTGTTCTTTCTTAGGCGCGCTGCCATGCCATGAAGCCAGGTTTTCCATAAATGAAACGCCTTTGCCTTTCACTGTACGGGCAACGATCACTGTTGGTTTTCCTTTGAAGGATTTTGCCTGTTCAACAGCCTTCTCTATTTCATCAAAGTCATGGCCATTTATAGCTATTGCATTCCAGCCGAAAGACCTGAATTTGTCCGCAATGGGTTCCGGATTCATAACATCTGTAATTTTGCCGTCTATCTGAAGTCCGTTGTAATCCACAAATGCTGTGAGATTATCAAGGTTATAATGAGCTGCTGCCATAGCAGCTTCCCAAACTTCCCCTTCCTGAAGCTCTCCGTCACCTAAAATGGCAAACACGCGGTAATCTTTACGGTCCACCTTACCTGCCAGCGCCATGCCAACAGCAGCAGAAATTCCCTGGCCCAAAGACCCTGTGGACATATCCACTCCGGGAACCTTGTCCATGTTGGGGTGACCTTCCAGATAACTGTCTGCCTGTCTGAATGTTTTCAGATCTTCAACAGGGAAAAATCCCCTGTTTGCCAGTGTGGCGTAAAGACCGGGAGTACAGTGCCCTTTTGAAAGTACAAGTCTGTCCCTGTCAGGATTTTTCGGATGCTGAGGGTCAATATTCATCTCTTTAAAATACAAATACGTCAAAATATCTGCCACTGACAGAGAACCTCCGGGATGACCGCTTCCTGCAGAGGAAACCGCAGTTATTATGTCCTTCCGGATTTGGGTAGAAATTCTTTTTAGTTGCGATTTTACCATTGCATCCATAAAATTGTCTCCTTTGTATGATATAATAATACAATTCATTATAACATTTTATAGTTTAGAAGGTAAACTGCTTAATACAATCAATTTATTCTTCGGTCGTAAGGGGCTGGAAACCTTCTCCCAGTACCTCTCTTACGTCAATAAGCAGGATAAAGGCATTGGGGTCATATTCCTTGACTATCTGCCTGACCGTACCAATCTCCTCACGCTTTACAACACAAAGAAGCACCAGTTTGTCTTTCCCGCTGTACATTCCCATACCTTTAAGGCCGGTCACGCCCCTGTCCACATCGTGGAGGAGCCTTTGGGCAATCTGGTCCGAATGGTCTGATATAATCAAAAGACCTTTAGCAAAATTAAGGCCTTCAAGGTATGCGTCAATGGTTATCGTGGATATATAAAGGCTGAATGCCGCGTAAAGGCCGAGCTTGACACTTCTGAAGGCAATTGTGGCAAATAGTATTACAAGTCCGTCCAGGAACAAAAGGTACTGTCCCATGGAGAACCTTGGGTACAGTTTTTTGAGGATTGCAGCAGCAAGATCGGTTCCTCCCGTTGTCGCATTCTCCTTCAGTATTATTCCCAGGCCAATACCCATGATGAATCCGCCCACAATTGAATTCAGCAAAAGGTCGGGAATAGCCATTGATGTGTCAAACTCAGTGATAAATTCTGTGAAATATTTAAAGTAAGGGCTGGTTATATCGATAAGGGATGATAATGCAACTGCTCCGAATAAGGATCTTATGAGAAAGCTCCGGCCCCGGCTTTTATATCCCGAAAGAAACAGAGGAAGATTGAAGGCGAACATTAATAAACCCACAGGAACTTTTCCGTCCATCAAATGGTGGATAACTGTTGACAGTCCCGACACACCACCCGGAGCTATCTTGAAAGGAATCAGGAACAGATTCATGGCAATGGTTACAATCAGACAACCCAATAGTATAAAAAGGTATGTCCGCCAGGTACCTTTATTCAATCTTATCATTGTTTTTTACTCCTTCATCCTCATATTATATGAAAAACAGACAAAAAAAAACCGGGAATTACCCCGGTTTATTGTGTTGATAAAATAACCTGTTGTATTGAAAATCTGATATTCGGAATTATGCATGTAAGCTTTATTAATCACGTATAAAATCCATGTAAAACCCGATTATTTAATACCGTACTTCTTCTTGAACTTATCAACACGGCCACCGGAATCAACAAGTTTCTGTTTACCAGTAAAGAACGGGTGACACTGTGAACAAATTTCCACTTTAAGTTCAGGCTTTGTAGAACCTGTCTCAAAAGTTTCTCCACATGCACAACGAACTATCGCTTTACCGTAGTTTGGATGGATACCTTCCTGCATGGTTTTCACCTCGCTTAAATGACTTAATGTGTTTATAAAAATCTTTGCTTGTAAATGCAACTTAAAAAAAGCGCCGTGAGGTATTTTATCATAACATAGGTCAATATGCAAGTAAAACTACTTATATATTATATCGTAACCGTTCTTCTCTCTCTGAGCAAAGGCAGTATTGATACCGTTTATAAACTCTTCGTTTGTTTTTGTGTTCATAAGCCTGTTAACAATCATTTCTGTAACATCTGCGGTACCCACGTTGCTCATTGCCTTGCGTATAGCCCAGATTCCCTCAAGTTCTTTCTGGGTCAAAAGTAGCTCTTCGCGACGTGTTCCGGACCGGTTGATATCAATTGCAGGGAAGATGCGTTTTTCAGACAGCTTCCTGTCAAGATGCAATTCCATATTACCGGTTCCCTTGAATTCCTCGTAAATAACATCATCCATACGGCTTCCGGTATCAATAAGGGCGGTAGCTATAATTGTCAGGCTTCCGCCATTTTCGATATTTCTTGCCGAACCGAAGAAGCGTTTGGGTTTGTGAAGGGCGCCAGGATCCAATCCTCCTGAAAGTGTCCTTCCCGTAGGAGGTATTGTAAGGTTATACGCCCTTGCCAGTCTTGTTATACTGTCAAGGAGAATGACAACATCCTTATTGTGCTCGACCAGGCGCTGTGCTCTTTCAAGGACCATTTCGGCAACTTTTATATGATGGTCCGGAAGCTCATCGAAGGTTGAATAGATAACTTCCCCTTTGATGGACCTCTGCATGTCGGTAACTTCTTCCGGTCTTTCATCTATAAGAAGAACTATCACTTCGATTTCAGGATATTTTGTGGTTATGGCGTTTGCTATTTTTTTAAGGAGTATGGTCTTACCGGCCTTAGGAGGGGATACAATAAGCCCGCGCTGGCCCTTACCGATAGGCGCTATCAAGTCTATAAGGCGGGTGGACAATTCTTTTGGATCCACTTCCAGGGTTATTCGTGAGTCAGGATAAATGGGGGTAAGATGCTCGAAAGACCGCCTTTTTAACGCAACTTCCGGGGGATCTCCGTTAACAGAAGTCACGTAAAGCAAGGCCTGGAACTTCTCGCCCTCTTTCTGAATTCTTCCCTTACCAACTATTTTGTCGCCGGTTTTTAAATTGAAACGCCGGATTTGTGATGGAGAAACATATATATCCTTGGGACCGGAAAGATAGTTATGCCCTCTTAAAAAGCCGTAACCGTCAGGAAGGACTTCAAGAATTCCGGAAACGGGATTATCGCTCTCCAGCCGCGAGAGATCCCTGTTTCTTGAATATCTCTGTACTTTGCTGTCGTCTTCCTGAAGGCATTCTTCCTTAAGCCATTCTTCTTTTGCTTCATCCTGCTCCTGGGTTATGCATGGTTCAATGTCCAGTCCCGAATAAAGTTCTTCTTTCGGAGGCTGTTCCGTTACAATGTTTTCGGTATCTACAGTTTTTCCGATTTCATCCGATATGGGGGTTTCTTCAGTTTTAATATCTTCAACAGCTTTTTCAGCATCATATTTAGTTTCTTCAGAAGCCGTTACGCTCTTTACATCCTCTATAGCATCAGCTTCGGTCTCAGCTTTTTTCTTTTTCCTGCCCCGGGTGGATTTAGTCTTTCCTTCGGCTTTCAAATCCGCAGACTCAGAAGGGCTATCTTCAACCTTTTCAGAGATTTCCTGGCTTTCATCTGCTTTAGCCTCTTCTTGATCCAAGCTTTTTTCCGGTTCTTTGGCAGCCTTGGTTTTTGTCCCGGAGGACTTTGGCCTTCCCGGCCTTTTTTTGGACCCCTTTGAGGAAGTCTCTTTCTCCTGTTCAGGTTCTTTTATTGATTCTGATTCAATGTCCGCTTTATTTTCTGTTTCATTGTCCGGGCCGGATTCTGTTTCGGTTTCGAAAGCAGCTTTATTCTCAGCCTCCTCGCCACCGCTGTTCATATCCGCAGCCGGTAATCCGCCCGCGTTTGCAATCAATTCAATTAATTCATTTTTCTTAAGTCTGGAAGCTCCCTTTATATCCAGCATCTTTGCTATATACCTGAGATCTTGTATCGTCTTCCGCTCAAGAATAGACTTGTCTTCCATAATACACCGCCTTGTATAATTAAAAGTGTTGCTTAATTTTCTGAGGATAAAAAAGAAATAACTTTACAGCACCCTTATAACCTTATGCATTAAAGGGTTTTACGATTATAAATACTGAATTTCATATCAGCGAAATTGCCTATAATATTTTAAGAACCTGCAATTATTATGTGCACAGTCCGTTAAATAATTTTAAATAGCTTCCGGAAGTAATCTGAAAGAAAACTCACGGTTTAACAACATCACAAAACATACATACCATACTATTCAATTTCATTTATGTTGATTCTTCCAAGGGAAATATCACAGACAGGAGTTCCTCTTAACAGAAATAATATACCAATTTTTTCAACCCTTTGTCAACTATTACTATTACGTAAATACTTAAAAAATATTGATATGCTTAAGTATTGGCAGGACTAACATGAATTATTCCCCAAAAAAATATAATAATTTTCCCATGAACAATAATTTTTACCAGTGATTATTCTTCAATTTTGAGTTCGATATGATTCTCCTGTGCAAAAGCCATAAGCTTTTCAAGGACCGGATCTGCATCATCGTTAGATTTTTGTTCCCCTATGGACTTTTCATCTGTGATTTTAACTTCCACATCCATGCCCATGGTTTTTAAAAATGCTTCCTTAATTGTATTGATACTGTCACTTCTGTTTAATACGGTCTTTTTGAGATTATCCTCACCCGGGACAATAATATAGGCAGTTCTGTCCTTTATCATGCACTCGGTATCCAGAAGATATACATACACTTTCATCTTGTTTGAAGCCCTTATGCCCTCAACAATTTTAGGCCAGTCTTCCAGCCTTCTGTATTCCGGATTTCCTGTTTCAGGTTCAACGCTTTTATGCAATTCCTTCGGTTTACTATCCTCTTTTTTTGCTTCAGTTCTGGTTCTGCTTCCTTTTACCTCGGGTTTGCCTGAGCTACCCGCGCTTTTATTGGTGCTGACATAGGAAGAAGTATAAATATTTTCGGAATTTACAATGGTATCAGATTTTATTTTTATTAAATTTAAATTCTTTTCAATTTCCTGAAGCCTTGATTCAATTTGGTTTAATCTGTCCTCAGAAATACCTGTAGAGACATTTATGCTGCCTTCACCTGCATAAAGGGAACAAAGTTTAACCATGGTTACCTCAAAGAGTATCCTCTGGTTTTCCGACCACTTTAATTTTCCTTCTGTTTCCGAAAGTTCCCTGATGATATTAATAATCTGATTTAACTCGGTGTTGTCGGCGGACTCCCTCACCCACTGGAGCTCTTCCTGGTCAAGTTCAATCAGTTTTTCGGCTTCTCCGCCTGTCTTTAAAAGCATGAGATTTCTGAACCATTCAATGAGTTGGGAGCACAGGTTTACAAGGTCCTTTCCCTCGTCCATGGCTGTTTTTATACAGCTAAGCGCCTCCTGCACATCCCTGTTTAAAATGGAGTGGGCAAGATTCTTTATTGCCTCGCTTGCTGCCAGCCCGGCAATATCGGCGACATCCTGCCGTTTTATATTGCTCTTTCCAAGGGAAATACACTGGTCAAGCAGGCTTATGGCATCACGCATTCCACCCTGGGAAAGGCGGGCTATAAGATAGATTGCATTATCGTCAAAGGATACGCCGGTATCCCGTGCAATTACTTTAAGTCTTTCAGCAATGCCTTTTAATGAAATCCTTTTAAAGTCGAAACGCTGGCACCTTGAAAGAATGGTAGCCGGAATTTTATGGGGTTCGGTTGTCGCAAGTATGAAAACAACATTCTCAGGAGGCTCTTCAAGGGTTTTCAAAAGCGCGTTGAAGGCCCCTGTGGACAGCATATGGACTTCATCTATGATATAGACTTTATAGCGGGTAAGGGCAGGTACATACATAACAGCCTCTTTTATTTCGCGGACATCATCCACGCCGTTGTTGGAAGCTGCGTCTATCTCCACCACATCCATTACCGAGCCGTCATTGATACCTTTGCAGATACTGCATTCATTGCAGGGGTTTCCATCAACCTGGTTCAGACAGTTAACCGCTTTTGCAAAAATCTTTGCCAGGGTTGTTTTTCCTGTTCCCCTGGTGCCGCAGAAAAGATATGCATGGCTGATGGTGTTGTTGATAATACTGTTTTTCAGCGTGGTGACAATATGCTGCTGTTCAACAACATCATCAAAGGCTGCCGGTCTCCATTTACGGTACAACGCGATATGTGCCATTTCTCTTCCCCCTGTCAACGTATCAGCGTAATTATAATATATACCAAAGTGAGATTTATAAAAAGGTTTTTGTCAGAAAAGTCCTGAATCCGGTAAGTCTTAAGACTTGTCTGTGGGCTGTGCTTAATTAAATATATAAAAAAACGAGGCTAATAAACCTCGTATTTTTTTATGTAAACCGTGCACCTGCCTTTGGCAGACAAGTACAAACGTACCATGCGTAGTATACTCAAATCAGGCAGACTTGCGGCACACCCAGAGGTCACGCTTACCGCTGCTTCCTCCCGGACCTGACGGGGTTCACGTTTCTGAGTTGCGCAAGACCCAACTCTCATCGTACCTTTTCGCACTAACTGCTTTACACTTGTAAGCCGGGGGCAGGAATTAAACTCCGCTATAGCGGATTGCGGATACAGGGCACCGCTACCTCCCCGTCTAGCACGGCAAACCTATTATATAGTATTTCAGAACACTGTGCAACAATAATAATCCAGTAATATTTGGGTTCTGTCCGGCATCAGTGATTTTACTTTTCAATATTACAGGTAATACAAGAAAACCATGCTCTTATTTTTTGTTGTCCCGGGCACGTATTTCGGTACGGCGGATTTTGCCGCTGATGGTTTTGGGTAGCTCATCGACAAATTCTATTACCCTGGGATATTTATAAGGAGCCGTATGGGTTTTGACATATTCCTGTATTTCCTTTTTGAGCTCCTCAGAAGGTGCATACCCTTTTGCAAGCACAATGGTGGCTTTAACAATATTTCCGCGTACAGGGTCGGGCACGCCTGTTACCGCGCACTCCAGAACGGACGGATGTTCCATGATAACACTTTCCACTTCGAAAGGCCCTATGCGGTAGCCTGAGGATTTAATAATGTCATCAGTTCTTCCCACATACCAGTAATAACCGTCCTCGTCCCTCCATGCGGTATCGCCTGTATGGTACAAACCATCATGCATTGCCTGATTGGTTTTTTCCTCATCCCTGTAATATCCGATCATAAGCCCGGTGGGTTTTTCCTTGTCTATGCGAAGAACAATTTCCCCTACCTGTCCGGGTTCTACACTGTTTCCTTCTTCATCCACCAGATCCACTTCATACGCAGGAGAAGGTTTTCCCATGGAGCCGGGTTTTGGTTTCATCCATGTTGCCGTCAGAAGACACAGGGTAGTTTCTGTCTGTCCGAAGCCCTCCATCAGCTCTATCCCTGTAAGCTCCTTAAATCTGTTAAACACCTCGGGGTTCAGCGCTTCGCCTGCTGTTGTGCCGTATTTCAAAGATGAGAGGTTATACTTTGAAAGGTCTTCTTTTATGAGGAATCTGTATATTGTCGGCGGGGCGCAGAAAGATGTCACTTTATATTTCTCAATGCGTTTTAAAAGGTCGTCGGAATTAAAACGATCGAAATCATATACAAAGACAGCAGTTTCTGCAAGCCATTGGCCATAGAGCTTGCCCCAGACAGCTTTCCCCCAACCGGTTTCGGCGACTGTAAGATGGAGTCCGTCAGGGTCCACATTATGCCAGTAAACAGCTGTCGGAATATGAGCCAGGGAGTAGTAATGGTTGTGGGCAACCATTTTGGGCATGCCGGTCGTGCCTGAAGAAAAATACATGAGCATAATTTCCTCGGCTTTCGGCCTTTCCTCCCCTTCAGGCCTTACAAATTGAGGAGCGCTGTTTATGCCTTCCTCATAGTTGTGCCAGCCTTCCCTGTGGGCTCTGGTAACTATCTTTATTTTTAAAGTCTCGGTTTCTTTTTGGGCCTCATCAACCATTTCGGTGACATTTCCGTCGGAAGTTGCCACCACGGCTTTTACACTTGCGGCATTGACGCGGTAAACAATATCTTTGGTCAAAAGCTGGTTTGTCGCAGGTATTGCAATGGCACCAATCTTATGTAGCGCCATCATGCAGTACCACCACTCATAATGGCGTTTCAGGATAAGCATCACA
>ERZ773359.4361-NODE-4361-length-14909-cov-12.805170_pt1 | contig 14909 bp, 12 predicted proteins | sample MGYA00374955_ERZ773359 | MGnify/ENA primary metagenome ERZ773359 (study PRJEB29098, sample SAMN04486028) | biogas fermenter metagenome | study: EMG produced TPA metagenomics assembly of the Biogas fermentation microbial communities from Germany - Plant 4 DNA1... | reverse complement strand
TGTCATGTTAGCAGGAATATCTCTTGTTTCCACCTTATTTACTTTTCAAGGTACGGATAATGAAGCAAAGAGTATTATAATAGGTTAGAGCGTTTTTGGCAAGAGGTAAAAACTGAATTTGTGTAGTTATTCTGTGATAATGTCACCCTTAAAATCTTTTAGAAAATATCACTTTAGTAATAAAATGAAAGAATACACTATCCTCAAAAAGAAAGAAATAAACTTTATGGGGCACGTTGTCTTCTGGATAAGAAGATAACTATCAGAGAGGGAGCAGAACTTCTTCACCTATAGCGTAGGAGCTTGAGTGGTTAAAGAGCCAAAGTTACTCAATTTGGCAGACACAATTTCGCTCAGGTATTAATCTCATCTGAGATTTATTAATATAAACAACCGGAAACCGCATGTAGCTATTTAATTAATTGGTTACCCAAACATTAAAGATCCCCCTGAAAATGCCGATATATAAAATAGAGTTAAAAAAGCACACCGGCTCCAAAGACCCAAAGACCAAAGAGAGGAGAAGAGAAAATGACCTTGAAGACTAAGATTTTGAGTGGTTTCATAATAATGATAGTTTTAGTAGCAATTGTCGGATGTATTGGTTTTTTCGCCACCTCCAGGTTGAACGACTCTCTATATAAAGTATATGCCGTGCGAATGCCCGCTCTTGACTACCTTATCGAGGCAGACAGGGATTTACAACAGCTTCTGGTAGCTGAACGCTCCATGCTTTCTGCTCCCAGCGATAGCGAAATATTCAAACGCCTTCTTGCCGATTATGAAGAAAATTTTAATCAATCAATAGAGCGTTTTAACAAGTATAAAGAACTGGCTCAAGCACCGGAAGAATTGCAACTTATATCTGGATACGAAGAAGTCCGTAAAGAATGGGAAACAGTGTCGAAACAGGTAATTAATTATCTCACCGAAGGTGGTGAGGAAGAGCGTAATCTGGCAACAGAACTATCCCTGGGAAAAGCTGCTGAGAAATTCGAGGAAACACGCGAATATTTGAATCAACTCACCGATGTCATATTGAACTTAACCGAAGAGGAAAATCTTAGCGCTCAGAAAGCCCGCACCATGTCACTATCGCTGATAACCTGGACCATCATTATAAGCATTGTTTTAGGATTAACATTCGCTCTACTACTCACAAGAAGCATCCGCAAGCCCCTCCAGGAAATCTCCAGTGCAGCAGAAAAGGTCGCCAGTGGCAACTTGCAGGTCGAGGTCAAAAAACTAACCGTAAAAGATGAGCTGGGTAAACTCAGCAATAGCTTCGCAGAAATGGTAAATTCTCTGAGAAACCTGGTACATAATACTTTAAACTCTTCTTCTCTTCTGGCATCTTCTTCTGAAGAGCTTGCATCATCGGTATCCGAAGCCAGTAGAGCTACTGCAGAGATTGCCCAAACTATTTCCCAGGTCGCCGAAGGCTCCATTCGCCAGAGTGAAGAACTCCAGAAAATCGCTGAAGAAGGAGATACCATGGCTAAAAAAGCTCAGATTATCGTCAACACAAGTGACGATAATCTACGTCTTCTCGAGGAAACCATCAAAAATTTGGAAGAAAATAGCCATATTCTCTCTACCATTAGTAAAATGAATAATTCCGTTAGCGACCAAAGCAAAATCACTCAAGAAAAAGCTCAGAATGGCAAAAAATTACTTATTGACCTTGTAGCCAGCGTAGAAGATATTGCCGAAGTATCTCAAGAAGTTGCTCAAAGTGTGGAGCTTTTGACTGAACGTTCCCAGGAAATTGGAAAGATTGTAGACCTAATAACCGGTATCGCTGAACAAACTAACCTCTTAGCCTTAAATGCAGCAATTGAAGCAGCCCGAGCAGGAGATGCCGGACGCGGATTTGCCGTGGTTGCTGAAGAGGTTAGAAAGCTTGCCGAAGAGTCTGCTCAGGCTGCAGAACAAATTGGAGCTCTGATATCTGAAATCCAGAAAAACACCGGCGAAACTTCTGAAGCAATGCAGAGAGCAAAAAATCAAGTGGAAACAGGTAGCAAACAGAGCGAAAAGGTTTCTCAAAGCTTTGAAGATATAATAGCAGCAACCGGTGAAGTCGCCAACTCCATTGGCAGCTTGACCAGAACTATTGGAGAGCTGGAAACAAACCAGCAAGCAACCGCCGAAAATTCTCAGAGTTTAGTAAAGCATACCGAAGATACCCTGCACGATTTACGAAGCATATCTGAGTCTATTAGCAAATTACATGAGACCATCACTACCGTTGCCTCCATTGCCGAAGAGAACGCCGCCTCCAGTGAAGAAATTTCCGCTTCAGTAGAAGAACAAAATGCAGCCATGGAAGAAATTAACTCTATGGCAGCCAGCTTGAGTAAATTAGCTGAAGAGCTTCAAGAAGTCGTTAACAACTTTACTGTATAAGTAATACATAGCCAATCATATAGGCCACCCCGCTCAAAATTCAAAAGCGATGGCGGGGTGGCTGTTTTTTCATTGAGACTGAATCCCTGCTCCAGGTAAATATTGTCAGAACTATAAAAGGGAGCAGCACTCGCGATTGACCCGTAATAATGCCCCGACACAAAAGATAATCAGAGTACGAAGGAAAAGAATATTACAATGGATTTTTTTGGTTAACTATATTTTTCTGGCAGGTTCTATAGAAGCAAGGAAACAATACTCACCCCTGTACTCAGAGGCGGCAAACATTGATTATAGCTCAGTGATATAATCAATTTGCCGTGCTTTTTCTGAGGCGGTTAAAATAAATTAGAATATTTTTGCTGTGAATGAGGTTGTAGAAATACAGAATAATGTAAGGGAAAAGAGGTGAAAATGTGGCTATTTACCATATTGGTACTTGCTCCTGGACAGAGAAAACTCTCATTGAAGATGGCTCTTTTTACCCTCCTCAACTTAAAAATCCTGCTGAAAGACTGAATTTCTATGCTCAACATTTTAACACCGTAGAAGTTGATTCCACCTTTTATGCTTTCCCTGCAGAGAGAAATGCTCGTCTCTGGGTAGAGCGAACCCCTTCCTCTTTCCTTTTTAATATAAAATCCTTTTCTCTATTTACCTTTCACAAAACTTCCCTATCTGTCATTCCTCAATTTTTGAAAGAAGAATTGCCCGAAAGGTTGCAAAAACGACCTCACTTCTATTTAGCGGAAGTCCCTGAAGAGTGGCTAAAAATAGCTCTATCTGCTTTCCTTTCTGCCATAAACCCCTTGCAGGAAGAAAATAAACTGGGCTATATTCTCTTTCAATTTCCTCCCTGGATAGAAAAAAGTAGAGAAACTATGGAGTATTTATCCTGGCTTAGAGAAAATATTAAAGGAACTTTAGCTATAGAGTTTCGCCACCATTCCTGGTTGAGCGAAGAAAATCGAGATGACACTTTCTGTTTTTTGCGCAAGGAGAGATTAGCCTATACCTGCGTAGATGAGCCTCAACTTCCCTGGACGGTCCCTCCCATAGTAGAAGTTACTACCCCGGAGCTCATAACTCGCTTCCATGGACGCAATAAACCAGCCTGGGAAAAGAAGGGAGCACCCGTAGAAGAAAAATTTGCCTACCTTTATCAAGAAGAGGAATTAAACAGGTGGAAAGAGGTTGTAAATAAGAAATCCCCGGGTGCTGAAAGAGTTTTTTTGATGTTTAATAACTGTTTTCGTGATTATGCAATAAGGAATGCCAAACAAATGAAACTACTTTTGGCGGAATGAGGTGAAATTATGGAAATCATCGATATATCTCTTCCTCTGTCGGAAGAAACTCCCACTTATAAAGGGAGAAAGGAAAAAAAACCTCGTTTAGAAAGGATAAGAACTCTTTCTCAAGGAGCAAACGAAACTCGCTTGACCCTGGAAACCCACACCGGAACTCACGTAGATGCTCCCCTTCATATGCTCTCTCCCGCTAACTCTATTGATCAGTTGCCCCTTTCTTCATTTCTTGGTCCGGCTTTAGTTGTAGAAATAAGAGGAGTGGAGGCCATAGCCGCAGAACACCTCTCTCCTTTTCAACAATTCCTATCCCCCCGGCAATTTTTAATTCTGAAAACTGATAACTCTTTTTCTGACCTGTCGAGAGAAAACTTTGTTTACCTTACTGTATCTGGTGCTTCTTATTTAGCTCAACAAGGTGCAAAAGGCGTAGGAATTGACTCTTTAGGGATAGAACGCGACCAGCCCGGACACCCCACCCATCGCCTTCTTTTAGAAAAAGGTATTTTAATATTCGAGGGGCTATATCTCCGGGAGGTAGAACCTGGCTTTTACTATTTTCTATCTTTACCTCTAAAAATAAAAGAGGGAGATGGCTCCCCGACAAGGGCTGTGCTCTTTAGAATGTAAAATGAAAACTTTAATATTCTTTGGAGCTACGGGCAATCTCTTCACCCAGAAAATCTTCCCTGCCTTATCCTCTCTTTTCTATCACTATGAAATAAGAGATTTAGCTTTAATAGCTTTAGGAAGGCGTTTTTCTAAAGAGGGAGACTACCGGAGGTTTCTTCAAAAAATCCACCAGAGAGAAGAAAAAGAGTTATTGGAACGGGTTTTCTATCTCCCAGGAGATTTAGAAAACCCGGAAATCCCTTCAAAACTCAGCCAGCTAATTAACAAGACAGGGAAAGAAGAGGCAATATTTTACCTCTCCCTCCCTCCTTCTCTTTATAGCTCAGCCTTAAAAACCATAGAAAAAACCCTGTCCTTAAGCTCGCCCTCCACAAAAAAAGTAGCTTTAGAAAAACCTTTTGGTTCCAGCGAAAAAGATTTTGAAGAACTGGAAAAAGCTCTTAAAAAAATCTTTCGAGAAGAAGAAATTTTCTACGTCGACCACTACTTGGGAAAAGCCACCGTTCAAAATCTCATCATTCTTAAAGCTGAAAATCTATTTATAGAAAAACTGCTATCCCGGTCCTTCGTAAAAGAGGTGCGCATTGCAGTAAGTGAAAAAGAAGGGGTAGGAGAAAGAAAAAAATTTTACGAAGAGACCGGTGCCATTAAAGACGTATTTCAAAATCATCTCCTTCAGCTTCTCACTCTTTTAGCTATCGATATCCCTCCCCTTTGCGAAGAAGATAGAAAAGAGTGTCAAAGATTCCTGGAAAATGTAGGACAGGCCAAAAGTCATTTGCTTACCGAGATTCAACTGCCCCCTCCGGAAGCCATATATTTAGGGCAATACCAGAATTACCAGGAAGAGGTAGAAAATCCTCATTCCCGGATAGAAACTTTAGTTTATCTGCCTTTATATATTTCTTCTGAGCGGTGGCAGGGAGTACCATTTCGAATGTTGACCGGAAAAAGAATGGCAGAGAGGGAATCGTTTCTTGAGGTGGTATTTCATTCCCATTTTCCAGAGGATAACCTCCTTCGCATAGAAATTCAACCCGAGGAAAGAATAGACCTCTTAATAAGAGTAAAAACACCGGGAATGGGGTTATATTCTTCTCCTACCCGGCTAAATTTCACCTATTCTGGAAGTTTTGGAGCCAATACCCCCGAAGCTTATGAAAAGATAATATATGACTTGCTGGCCGGGGATCGAACTTTGTTTCCTGACTCTACTTTTATTCGTCATGCCTGGCAAATAGTAGACCGGTTGGTTTCTATTATCCACAAGGAAAGAATTAAACCCCATCTTTACCCCGTAGACACTTTAACTCCCGGAGATTTCTGGAGCTCACCTCCACAGATTACAATATCCCGCAAAACCAGTCATGATTATAGGGAATAAACCCCCATAACCCCTTTATCCGTCATTTCTGAATGGCTTTATCAAGGGTCCAGAGAGTAGGGAGAATGCACCCTTATGATTCCAAATAAAAAGACAAAAGAAAAAGCAAAAACGTGGATGCCTAATAGAAGCATTCAGGCATGACGAGAGAGGAGGATTCCCGGCTACTAACCTCGGAAATGGCGTGGGAGAGTGGGTTATCGATGAAAGATTTCAGAAATGACAGAAGAAGAGCCCTTCCAGGAAGAAGCTCAAGGCAAGAGTGGCTTCTCTTCCTCTGAGAAAATGAGAAAAGCAAGTTATCATAGAACAACCTAAGGTGTGAAATTAAAAGATAGAAGATAAGAAAAAACTAAAGCTTAACGCTGGAACATCCTTTCTCCAGCGTTAAGAGAGAAATTGTATCTCCCTCGGTACACAGTTGTTTCTCTTTTTTGAGTCTCAACAAATTTAAAAACGAAATTATCACGGGAAATAAAGATGCAAATCCCAAAAGGATTATGATACCATCAGGATGCTATGCAAAACTTGCGATTAGCACCCGGGACAAAGAAAACGAAGTGCCGAGCAAAGAAGCGTCACCATAGATTTCGCGGTTAGCTACAACCTAAGTCTCTCGGGCAAAAATCAACCGATTAGTCAATATAACAGAGACAAGAATGATACCCCACAGAGCACTGGCTAAATGAGAACTAAGCCCTAAAAGGTTAAAACCGGTAGCTACTACCTGTAAAACCACCATAGATAGAATTAAACCACCTACCTTTCCAAATCCTCCAGCGGGGTTTACTCCTCCTAACACACAGGCCAATACAGTGAGCAGAAGGTATGATTCTCCATAGCCTGCCTGAGCAGCATTGAACCGAGCAGTCATGACTACTGAGGCTACCCCAGCTAAAAAACTACAGAGGAGATACACCCGGAAAATAACCCTCCTATTATTGACCCCGGAAAAAAGAGTAGCGGTAGGATTAGAACCTAAAAGATATAATTGAATACCAAAAGGAGTTCGATCCAAAAGAAGAGACATAAATGCAGCTGTAATCAAAAAGATGATAAAAGGCATGGGAATACCTAAAACCGTGCCATCTCCTAGGAAAAGAAAACTCCGGGGAAAACCAGCTATTACGTATCCTTTAGTTACAACCAGAGCTATTCCTCTGATAAAAATCATCATACCCAGAGTAGCAATCATAGCCGGTATAGAGCAAAAAGCCACCAGCGTCCCTTTTAGAACTCCTAACCCCAGAGAGAGAAGCAAGCCTAAAACAATGGCCCAAAAAGGTGAAAGTTCAAACTGAGTCATAGATAAGGCAATTACAATCGCTGAAAGGTTAGCGGTGGAAACTATCGATAGGTCAATCCCCCCGGTTAACATGGGAGACATCTGAGCTAAAGTTAAAAGACCCAGTAAAGGCAATTGAAAAGCGATAGCCTGCAAGCTCCGAGGTTCAAAAATCTTACCTTTAGTAAGCAAGCCAAATAGCAAAAATATAGCTATTAATATGATAACCAGAATAAGAAGCTGGGGATTTCTGCGCTTTAAAAAGGGATTACTGGACAAGAATTTCACCCTCTCTTTTTGCCTGAGATTTTCGCTGATAAGCGCTAATACCTGCTGCGACTACAATTATGGCTCCCATTATGACTTCATGCCAGTAAGCTGAAGCTTTCATTAAAATCAAGCCATTTTTAATGATGGCAATCAATAAAACTCCCAAAAAAGCCCCTAAAGCACTACCCGAGCCCCCAAAAACGCTAGCTCCTCCTAGGATAACAGCAGCTAAAACATCCAGTTCTCCTCCCACCAAAGAATTGGGTTGAATCATCTGGTTTAAAGAAGCGTGAACAAAAGAAGCCAGACCGGCCAGAGCTCCCATAAAACAATAAACAAATAATTGAACCCGAAAGATGTTAAACCCTGCTCTCCGAGCAGCTTCCATATTGCCACCCATGGCATAGATTTTCCGCCCAATAGGGAAGTATTTGAGTATAACCCAGGTAAAGATAGCCAAAATTATCCATATAAGGATAAAAATCGAGAAACCATATTTCACTCCCTGGGGATTAGTCAAAGAAAAAAGCTGCACCCGGGAGAAATTTCGGAAAGAAGGAGGAAAATTGTATATCCATTTTCCTCCACTAAAAAACATCAAAAAACCGAAGAAAGCATTGAGAGTGGATATGGTGATTATCACCGGATGAGCTTTAGTGTAATAGACTAAAATACCGTTTATAGCCCCCAGAGCAATCCCAATAGGTATAGGAATTAAAAATGCTACGAGGACATTATCTATATAATAAGTAGTTATTATCAAACCCATAATGTACTGAGCAATAGTAGCAGTAGCGGTGAAAGAGACATCTATCCCTCCAGAAATTAAAACCACCAGTTCCCCCAGAGCCAGGATGCCTAAAAAAGTATTACTTCGTAACATATCAAACCAGTTCTCCAGAGTAAGAAACTTGGGGTTCACCAGAGTAAGAAAAAAGGAAAGAACAATGATAATTCCCAGAAGGTAAAATTCAGTCTGCTGAAAGATCTTTTTATTAATCAAATTATATCTTTCCTCCCTTTTATTCCAGAATGATTTTTCTGAGTTCCTCTTCTGATACCTCAGCAGGAGAAAATTCCCTGATTATCTGGCCATTTTTCATAACTAAAATTCGGTCACAGTTATTCAAAACTTCGGTTTCCTCATCAGATATAAATATCAGACTGAGATTTTTCTGGGATAATTCTCGAATAGACTGATAAATGCTTTCTTTAGCTGCCACATCTACCCCATGAGTGGGGGTATCGAGAATAAGCAGATGCGGAGATGTTAAAATCCACTTAGCTAACACCACTTTTTGCTGGTTACCTCCAGAGAGATTTTTCACCGGTGCTTCCATACTTTCGGTCTTAATATTAAATTCCTGAACGGCTTTTTCTGCCACACTTCTTTTCTTCTGGAAATCGATCAGCCCCATCCCGTTGATTATTTGGTCTAGCACAGTGATTACTAAATTATTCTCTACACTGTGGTCCAGCACTAACCCTTGAACTAATCTATTTTCTGGAACATAGCCAATTCCCAAGCCAATAGCTACCTGGTTGGAACTTATAACTTGAGGTTTACCTTCAAAATATATTTTCCCTTCATCAGGGGGATTTAATCCAAAGAGAGTAAGGGCAAGCTCCGTGCGACCAGACCCCCGAGGACCGATTAATCCTAAAATTTCACCCTGGTAGAGAGAAAAACTTATCTTTTCATAATGGCCTTTTTTAGTAAGATTTTCTACTCTTAGAATTTCTTCCTCTCTCGGATAGGCTCCAGCCTCAACAGGGCGAGAAGAGATTTCTTTACCGGTCATGAGAAAAGAAAGCCGCTTTTTATCCACTTCTTCTCGCTGGAAAGTCCCCACTTTTTTCCCATCCCGGAGAACAGTTATCCGGTCACTGATTTCCAGCACCTCATCCAGCCGATGGCTAATGAACAAAATGGAAATATTCCGAGCTTTAAGCTCTCGAATAAAGGCAAACAATCGGATTACTTCTTTACGAGTGAGAGAAGAAGTGGGCTCATCAAGGATGATAAATCGAGCATCAACAGCAATTGCTCGTGAGATAGCTACCAATTGTTGGTCAGCAACCGAGAGGCGGCTTACTTCAATTTCCGGGTCAATATCTACCCCCAATTTATCCATCACTCGGGTAGCTTCTGCTTTGATTTCTTTCCAGTTTACCAGCTTTTGGGCTTTCTCTAAATAGCGGTGAGAAAATATATTCTCTGCTACTGATAAATTGGGAAACAAGGACAAATCTTGGTGAACCACGTAAATCCCCAAACGAAAGGCATCAAAAGGATTGGCTATCTCTACCTTCTGGCCGCTAATTTCAACCTTTGCTCCCTTTTCTGGCCTGACCACCCCGGTTATAATTTTCACCAGAGTGCTTTTTCCCGAACCATTTTCTCCCACCAGACCATGAACTTCACCAGGTAAAATAGTAAGATCCACTCCATCTAAGGCCACTACTCCACCATATCTTTTGCTCGCATTCTGGAGAACTAAATAGGGCTTTTTTTGATCTTCCTCGATTTTCTGAGACAATGCTTCAACTCTCCTCCGAATATTTAAAAAAGAAGAGGGGGGACATCCCCCCCTCTTTAGAAGCCTAAAGCCTCTGCTTCTTCGGCAGTTCTCATTACCTTGATCTGGTTAACCGAGATTACTTTCCCATCAATGCTTATAGGACCCATGCCTGGTATTTCCATTCCTTCGACTATTTCTTCTCCATCAAGCATTTGTTTAGCAATATACACCATGGCATAACCAGCGTCCCTGGGATCCCAAAGTTGAGCCCAATCTACCGCCCCGGTACGTAGATAAGGAGCCACGGTGGAAGGAATAGCACTCCCCACTACAATGATTTGGTCTTCCATTCCCTTCTCCGTAACCGCTTGCGCTGCTCCAACAGGTCCTAAACTTCCCCAACCAATGACTGCCTTAAGCTGGTCTCCATAAGTAGTGATAAGGTCTAATACGGCTGCCCGGGAGTCTTCCACGCTTTCAGCAGTGGGAAGTCTGGAAGTTAGTTCTTTCAGGAAGGGATAATTTTCAGCAGCATGCTCCAGAGCAGTATCAGCCCAGAAGTTGTGGAGAGGAACAGTCAAACTTCCTACCAGCATGACAAAACCAGCTGGATTTTCAGGGGTGTATTTCTCCAGCTCTCCTGTTTCTTTTAATTTTTCGACTATAGCATCAACAGGAGCTTTTCCATATTGCACACTATCAATGGTCTCTACATCCCAATCTACAGCTTCGGTCTCAAACGGCGATTCATGAGTGAGAATCACTATCCCTTGCTCTCTAGCCCGGTTAAACACTGGAGCCAAGGATTTGGCATCACTGGGAACCACACATATCGCATCTACTCCCCGGGTAACCAAATCTTCTACCATCTGGACTTGAGGAGCAGGGTCAGCAGTAGTTGGCCCAACCATATAAGCATTTACCCCAAAATCTTTGGCTGCCTGTTTCACTCCTTCTTCCAAGCGACTGAACCAGGGAATTCCAGCAACCTTAACCACCACTGCAATTTCATGCTGCTCTTCTGCTCCAACTCCAAGAGCAAAAGAAAAAACTATAGCCAATACTAACAAAAAACTAATTAAAGCCTTTTTCATACCCAATCACCTCCTATTGATTTTTTGTATTACTTATTGCAAACAATTTAATTGTAAAAACATCTCTCTTTGAAAATCATTTAAGACACAATTAAAGTATATTCATTACCTCTGGAGCTGTCAATAAGAAAATTTGACCTTTGTTCACTATTTCAAAATTGAAATCCTCCACCTTTAGCAAGTAAGTGACTAAATAACATAGAACAACAAAGCTATAAAGGAGTGTCTCTTTATAACTCTTAGAAGAAAAAAACATTAAAAAGCAACTACACAGCCTATTCTTTAGATGATACACTTAACCGCAAAAACCTTTGTAACACCCTTCTACTCAGCATTTCCTCTTCTTGTCTGTACCTTTATATTATTATTTAACTGTCGTTTGACTAAACAATCCAGTATGCTCTTACCCTATTTTTTAGTCCCTTTAAGATATTTCTCCTCTAAAACTACTGCAATCATTTTACACCAATATGATCTCATTCTTCCTGGCAAATCCGGATAGTAACTATATAGACGATATCCAGATTCATAATTAACCCCCCGGGAATTCACAATATGGGGAGATGGTAAAAATATTTGTGGGCTGCGGGTGATGAATTCTCTTTACATTTCTGGTTTAAGCACAGCCGATGCTTTAATTTTACTTTCTTTCAACAACTGCAAAACACGGTTGGCCTCTGTGAGCGGAAAAATCTCGGTCTTTGCCTCAAGATGATGTTTTTGAGCAAAATCCAGGAGTTCTCGAACATCCTGGCGGGTACTATTGGCCACACTTTTTATACTCCGCTCCCAATAAAGGAGAGAATAGGGAATCTCCGGTAGGGGGGTAGAATAAATTCCGGCCATAATCACCGCTCCACCTCGCTCCAGATAAAGGAGGGCGTTTTTAACTAAGTTACCAGCGGGGGCAAATATTATGGCAGAAGTCAGAAGATGAGGAGGGTGGTCTTCTGCCCTTCCTGCAAAAGAAGCCCCCAGATCTCGAGCTAAAAGTTGATGTTCAGGGCTTCTGGTAAAAACAAATATTTCCACTCCCTCTATTTTTGCTATTTGAGCTACGAGATGAGCAGAGGAACCAAATCCAAAAATACCCAGAGTATCTCCTTTTTTTACCCCGCTCATCCGATAAGCTCGATAACCGATTACTCCCCCACAAAGAAGGGGAGCCAATTCTTCATCTTTATACCCTTCTGGCAATTTATACACTGCCTCTTGATGTGTGGCTACGTATTCAGCATATCCTCCTAGAACATCATAGCCAGTAAAAAGAGCACTCTCACACAAATTTTCTCTTCCGTCCTGGCAGAAGCGGCACCTCCCGCACACCCGATTTAACCAGGGAACCCCCACGAGCTCCCCCGGAGACAGGTCTTTTACCTTTTCTCCCACCTCTTTTACCACTCCCACTATCTGGTGACCAGGAATGAGAGGCAAAAGGTGATGCGGAATCTCCTCCTCTACAATATGGAGGTCAGTTCGACAAACCCCACAGGCTCTAATCCGGATCAAAACTTCTTCCTCACTGATTTGTGGAAGAGGAAGGTCGCAAAGTAAAAGAGGATCAGTCTCTATAGGAGCGGGTTTTTCCAGCACCAAAGCTCTCATTGTTTTGCCTCCTTAAACCATTCCCAGGTGTGGCCAATCCCTTCTTCTAAGGAAAAAGAAGGAGTCCAGCCCAGAGCTTCTCTGGCTTTTTCCGAAGAGAGAGCAATACGGTCTATTTCTCCCTTCCTCTCTTCTCCGAACACTACCGGGAAATCTTCTCCGCTAACTTTTTTCAAAACCTCCACCAGGTCTAAAACACTGGTTTCTTTACCCGTTCCTAAATTATATATTCCCGAGGCAGATAGAGCTAAAAGATTAGCTCTGGCTATATCTTCTATATAAATGTAGTCTCGAGTTTTTCGCCCATCACCAAAGATGATACAGGGCTCACCTTTAATTATCCGAGAGATAAAGATGGCTACAACTCCTGCTTCTCCTCGAGGGTCCTGGCGAGGGCCATAAACGTTGCCATAGCGCAGGGCCACAAAATCCAGACCTTGCACTTTATGATAATAGTTAAGATATAGCTCTACCGAACGCTTAGCCACTCCATAAGGAGAAAGAGGTAAAGCAGGCATGTCTTCACGAGCGGGAAGTGTTTTTACCTCTCCGTAGATAGCTCCCCCGGTGGAGGCAAAAATAAATTTTTTAACTCGGTATTTTACGCTTAGCTCTAAAAGAGAAATACTCCCCAGGATATTTACCCGAGCATCAAAAAGGGGCTCTTCTGTGGAGCGACGCAAATTGATCTGGGCAGCGTGATGATTGACATAATCTGGCTTTTCCCGAAAAAATATTTCCTCCATATCCGACAGAGAAGTTATATCTCCTTCATAAAAAGTCACTCCCCGGGGTAGATTTTCTCTTTTGCCGGTAGAAAGATTATCCACCACCACTACATCAAAGCCCGAAGCAAGATAGGCTTCCGCTATATGAGAGCCGATAAAACCCGCTCCTCCGCTTATAAGTACTTTAGCCACTTTATTCCTCCTTCTCTCCTTACTACCTAATATAAAAGCACAAAACCTCTCTCAAATAAACCCTTTCTGAAGTAAATCTTGCTCTTTCCTCAAGAATCACAGGAAAATCCCTGAAGGGGAGATTCTGCGGAAGAACAGCTTCAAGCTCCTCATTAATTTCCCGTTATTTCATTCACCGTGTTCCTTCTTTCGTTGTTTCTGGGAGAGTATCTTCTAATCTGCAGTAGATAATCCCCCGGGTACTCTTTATAGTTAGTTTTTCCATAACTTTTAGTATTCCTTTTAAAGAAAGCTCCCAGTTCAGCGAGGAATGGTTCTTCCGCCCCTCTCACCTGTGGAATACTTTCTGGATTCATACCCATTACGATGTCCTGATTTATTTTCCTCTTCTTTTGCTCTTTATAATGATTTATTTGGGAATTCAATTACTTCTGCTTCCAATAGTTGCTGGAAAACCAAGCTCCCCTTTTTTCATGACTATATTCAACCAGGGCTCTCTATCTTCTAATTTTCTTCAGGCTAATCAATCAAAAATTCCTTCTAATATTTGATGCAACTCCTTTCTCGCGCTCACTCTTTGGTATTCTTTTCATAAGTAGATGGTCTCCTTTCTATGAAATTTTCCACAAGACTTACTTTGCCACAAAGGCCATCCACTTTTTTGTTTTATGAGGATACAGAACATAACCAAGCTGCCCTGCTGGTAGCATAAGGGATGAGTTCGATGAGAGCCGCTCGAATATTTTCAGCTAAAAACTTGATCAGCTCTGACTCAGATTCGAGAGGTTGTTATGTTGAGTTCAGTTCCTTAAATTGATTCAACATATTCAAGCCGTATTCCATCAGGATCTCGCCATTCAATCCATTTATAATTGTGATATCGAAATTGTCTGAATTCTCCCATTGTTAATTCAGTTATCCCTTTTTCCACCAATTCCTGCTTCTTTGTCTCGATTGATTCTGTTTGAATTGATATATGCTGCATTTTGCATTTCTATATATTCTCTCGGAAAATCTCGCTCTATTATGAAAAAATGCACTTCTTTGTTTTCAAGCAATATTGTTTTACTATCCGTATTTGATTCCCTGCTTTCCATATTCAGGATTCTTTCATAGTACTTCCGTGACTCTTCAAGATTATTCACAATCAGGCATACATGATCGATCATTTCTATTCCTCCTTATATTCCAGTTCTATTGATCTCTCATAAAATCCCACTCTATGATAGAAATCAAGTACTGGAAACGGTGACTACAATCTTTTCACAGTTATTTGTGTTTCATCCATTCTGTATGTAATTTGACTAATCTTTTGCCATAACTTTTTTTGCATTTCTTCAGAGACATATAACGATTCTATTTCACCTTTTGTACTATGTATAGTTGATATACAATAACCATTGTATAGTATTTTCTTTGGTAATAACACTTTTTTTTATATTTTCGTCTTTTTCTTGCATGGAATATTCTATACGTTTTT
>ERZ773359.4359-NODE-4359-length-14918-cov-4.832470_pt1 | contig 14918 bp, 10 predicted proteins | sample MGYA00374955_ERZ773359 | MGnify/ENA primary metagenome ERZ773359 (study PRJEB29098, sample SAMN04486028) | biogas fermenter metagenome | study: EMG produced TPA metagenomics assembly of the Biogas fermentation microbial communities from Germany - Plant 4 DNA1... | reverse complement strand
AGGCGGCTTGTTTAGTAACTGTATCTGGTTCTTCCAAAGCCAATCGGGCAAGCGCCTTTGCCTGCGCCACGCTCATAAAGAACAGCGCATCCGTTTTTTTTCCTTTCTCCTTAATTTTCAGACCGGCAGTTGTCAGAACTTTTATAGCCCTTTTCTCGGCATCGGCATCGGGCCTAAAGCGACGAATTTCATCTGCAACCATGTCTACAATTCTCTTGGTTCGGCATGCCAGTTGCTCCTGCGGATACAATTCTTTAAACATCAGTCTCATGGCTCTTTTCCAGCATTGCGAGGAAACCCTTGCCCGTGTTACTCCACCGTATACGGCAACTTTAGGGCTACCGGTATCGTCGCGGTTTACGCAACTTGGCGGAACGGTCTGCAGAACATGAATGTCAACAAAAAGCCTGTTTTTCATAATAATCACAATCACCTTTCATAGTATTATTTTTTGTTTTCGATTGTCAATCGGTTTGAGTTACGTTGTCTGAATTCCTGAGTTGCCGGTAAAAATCCCTGCCCCAGGAAAGCCTTATGCTGTCTCTCTGATACGCAGATTGGAAGCGGTAAATATCCTCAGCCAGTGCTGAATAGTCAAGAGGTTTGTCTTCCGCTTTTAGCAGCTGCACAAGGCCGCGCAAGTGGTGGACGAATTCATCAAGGCTGTCCGAAGTCGCCGCAGCGTCAAATCGGCGTTTTATGCGTGTCATATTATCATCGCTGTCAACAAGCGAACCTGCGGCTGCACCAAGAGAAACACCGTCTTTGTGCATACATTGGGTTTTAATGTCCTTGCCCTGCTGATGCAGAGCGTATAAGGTCAGCGGGATATATACAGCCCATTCGCCGCGTGAGGGAGTGTCTCCTTTGCCAGAAAGAGCTTCGGGCAGTTGGGCGAGCGTCATATCCCAGAGTTCGGGCATACTCCCCGGAGATTTCCCGATACCCCTGCGCAGTTTTGCCAGTTCTGCCCGCACTGAGGACTCGTTTTGGGATTCGCAAAGCCGCGTGATTTGCCATTTTACATATGAGCCTGCCATCTTCGCCTCTTCAATCATATTTTTACCTCCTTCCAGAGCGCTTCGCGCGATGATGTTTTATACAGAAAACGATTATATGCCTCGGGCGCAGTATAGCGATACTTTTTTTCATTATCTACAACTACACGCCCGACAAAAGCCTTTGTGCCAGCTTTTTTGACGAGTTCGTCGCCAATCCTGCGGACAATGCGCTGCGCGGTAAAAAACCATTCGTCGCATGTGCTGTCGAGGTCATCCCGGTCGGGGTCAATCATTTCAAGCCATGCCCTGAACGGAAGGTCAAGCTGATAATAGCATTGGTCTTTTGTAAGATTCACTGCTGTATTACCGCTTTTATCACCGGACGCTTTGGCAATGTCCCGGGCCAGATAGGCGGTTTGCCGTACCAGTTTTTCGGTGGTATTGATTTCCTCAATAATCCGCCACACCCAGTGTTCATGCGCCTTTTTAATCAGATTTGAGTTAAAAGTCAGTGTGTCGCTGAACATGTCGTCAATTGATGAGTTCTTGTCGCCATATTTGACCGACATTATGTGAAAACAAAAATGGGAGCTCTTGATTAAATCCTTTTCTTTTAGCCGCGACAGCCAGGAAAGAATTCCCGGGCGGTGTCCACTATTTTCACTTTGCGCAAAAAGGACCGGGAAGTCGCGCCATAACTGGCGGGAAGGGTCGTGCCGCCTTGGAGTATATATCTTTACACCTCCTTTTTTTCCCGTGGATTTCCATACAGTCATCTGCTCGGTAAAAGCGTTTTCACTTAAAAAAAAGTCTCCGCTCAACATGCGGTAGCCGGTAACCATATCATCCTTAAACTCAAGCACTATCCTTCGGGATTGCAGTGTGTAGAGCTCCGAAAGGTTTCGCGGCATGGGAATACGCACCCTTTCTTCAGCGCGCGGTTTAAACTCCCAAGAAGGTTGTTCTTTTTCCCAAAGTGAATCTCCAGTGTCAGGCAATAATACAAGGTTTAGCAGCAGAGTTTCAAACAGATTAGGACCTTTTGCCATTATCAGACCAAGTTTGCCCAGCCACCCTGTTCCGGGGCTTTCGGTTTTTCCGGATGCCTTGAGACCTCTTGTCGCAGGCTTTACTGAGCTGTCATCAAACGCATTGATAAAGAACACCCATCGTGCAGCTTCAGCATAACTGAGCTGCTGTTTTTGTCGGCCGGTGCGTTGCGGAAACAGCCTGATTTTGTTCCCGCTCTCGGAAATCTCACCGTTGAGTTTGGCCGAGGTGTAATAAGTACCTCTTCCCAAATTCGGTACTTGAAAAAAAGATTTTTCAGGTGGGGAGAGGTAAAAGCGGTTTTCATATTTATTGAGATATCTGGTAATGATATCCATTGGCAGCGAACCTCTCTCCCACAGCTCGCTCCACCTTTTGAACGCGTCGTTGGTGTCCCTGATTTCGCTAAAACTTCCTTCCGGGCTGTACCGTGCGAAAACCGAGTGTAGAATTGAAAGCAGAAAGCGAAGCAGAGCGGCGTCCTGCGCGGGCACTTCTCCCGACAAATCCTTCAGTTCATGTGCGCGGCTAAGTGCTTCTAACAGCGAAAGCTCTTCGGTTTTGCCGTCTTGACGCATTGCAAGTATCCAGGGGTGGTATAAAAGACAGAATTCCCGTTCACTCATGTAATCCCTCCTTAATTATAATCAAACCGTCATACCTGTCATAGGTCAACAGGTATCCGCATAGTTTTGCCGAGAAGTGTTCGTCCAGGATTAAGCACAAACTGCCCTTAAGCCAGAAAGATTCCTGCCAGAGCGGGATTATCCTGCGATTTATTTCCTCAAGTTCCCGGATTGTATTCATAATCTGCCAGTCGGCGCAGAGCGCGGGCGGCAGTCTTACGCTCTGACAGGCTATCATACGTGCAGTTTCATCATCGGGGACGGTGCTCCTTGACAGCCTGACGCTATCATTAATCCACGGCATAAAACGCAGGCAGCCGTCGCTGTCCTGCCAAAGCAGATGCACCTCAATAGAATCGGCGGCGTCCCGGACCGCGGCTTCCCCTTTCGTATCCGTTACATCTGTGTTGAGCCAATTAATAATACTCCCGCTTTGCTGAGGCGGAGAGATGCAATATGCTTCTGCGCTGCGTTGTTTATTCATGATAAACAAATCCCATTCCTCTTCCGCCTGCCGATATTCGGGCGTATCAATAATTACATGGCTTGTATCGTATGTTTTGTTCACAAGCACCGGAATATCTTGCGGCAGATTAATTACGGGGGGCAGAAGCGCTTTTGTACGCATCAGCAGGCAATCACGGTATATGTGTCTTGCTCCCGGTTCAAAGCTGTCGCCTAAGGCGCCCAGCACAAGGCAGCGGGGTGTATTAAGTTTTTTTGGCCTTATGTTTTGCTTATGCCGGTGAAGACGCCCAATTCTTTGCAAAAGCAAATCCATCGGGCATAAATCGGTAATCAGTATATCAAAATCAATGTCAAGTGATTGCTCCAAAACCTGAGTGCCGACTACTATGCGCAGTTTTGGCCTTTTTACTTCATTCTTGGGTTTTCCCAGTTCGGTTAACAGCCCGCGTTCTTTTTGCGCCCTGTCAGGGGATAAAAAGCGTGAATGCAACAGTATAACTTCATCGTTTCCAAAATGCTCTCGTAACAACCGCGCAAAACTCTGCGCCCGTTCGACAGTATTGACAACTATGCCGGCGCAGCCTCCGCCATCAAGTAAAGACGCAAGGCGAAGGTGTATATCATGGTCTGGAATACATTCTATATGTACAACCTGGGACTCGCCTTCTGTGGCAATTTTTATTTGGGTTATCTCTTTATTGTCGGCGCAGGTAACAACAGGATAGAGCGAAATATCTTCTGATAGCGTCATGCTCTGTTGATTGCTTGTCTCTGAGGCGAGCCCCAATGGGTCGCTCTGAATTTGACATTCCGCACGAGCATTCATGTATGCCTCAATAAGCATCCGCCGCTTTTTTATCGGCAAGGTGGCCGAAAGTACAATAACCGGAACACGGTAAGCGCCCAGATAGCGCAAAGCAACATTAAGGTATTGGCTCATATAAGCGTCGTATGCATGACATTCATCTATAATAACTACTTTATTCGCCAACCCCAGATGGCGGAGCATAACATGCTTGTGCTTAAGCGCCGACAACAACAACTGGTCGATTGTTCCTACAACAAAATCGGCCAGCAAAGCCTTTTTTGGCCCTTTAAACCATTCAACAACCACTGCGTTGTCGGTATAATCTGAGTCTGTCCCCGCATTATATCCCTCAGCCAACTGCATGAGCGCCTGATACTGTTCGTTAAACTGGTCCTTAGAGTGTGCCAGCCTGATAGAGTGAAGCTCGTTGTCAAGGGCACGGACCCAATTGAGAATACGCGGGAAAATCCCGTCCGAAGTGGCTTGCGTCGGCAGGGCAAAGAACACGCCTGTCCTGCCGGTCTTATAGGCGAAAATTTCCGCCGCCGCCAATGCCGCTTCGGTTTTGCCCATACCCATCGGAGCTTCAAGAACAAGGATTCCGGGTTCATTAATGCCTGAGGCTGTATCTAACAGAGAGGACTGCATTATTCTGGGGTTGAAGCTAAATCTCTTTCTAAAGAAGTTCTCGGTCATCCAGTCATTTTCCGGTATCCATTGGGAGGCAAAGAATTTTATTCTATCCCATGCAAAAATAATTCTATTATCATCATAAGGCATATCTATGGGTTCGTCAGCTCTGTAATAAGGGAAGATACCCTGATTACTGGCAAGCCAATCGCACATAATGAGCAGGCCGTTCAGAATTATTTGCGACGTTTGATTTGGTACTGGCAGGTCGGATAAGGATTTAAAGCCCGAAATATCCAGAGCCAGTTGAATGAGTTCGCGCCATAGTCCGGTCCAAAACGGCTTGTCTTCTTTATTAAGGTAATAATACTTATAGTCTCCATCGATACTATGATGGGTGAGAGTGTGGCTGTCATACGGTTTTCCGTGATGTGCGCCTAATATCGCGGTAATATCCTTGGGACAACCTTCTGCTTCAAGTATAAACTGGGTTGCCAGCGCATGAGGCGTATTATTGCGTCGGGTAAAACATTCATATGGTGGCAATGAAAGCCCTGCATAGCACAGTCTTTCGTTGATTAGTTCGTCTATATCGCGCGGCGGAACGCCTGTGGGTTTTGACTGGAATGCAGGAATGGCTTTTCCAATATCATGTGCCGCGGCTAAAAACATGAATAAATCTTCAGATAAACCTTGCGGTGAGGCGCCTTGTTCCAAAATCCGCCTTGCACCGTCTGAAAGCCAGTGGTTCCAGAGCTTTTTCGCCAACATTGCCGAGTCCAGCATATGGATATAAAGCGGAAGCCAAAGCGGTTCGTTTTTGCCTTTCTTGGCCCAAAGCTGCATAGCTGCGTTGCTTAAACTCCTCATTTGTTGATTCTCCTTTCTGGAAAAAAGAAGGCAAGTTTTTTATGGTAATTAATTTTTTGTGTTACTTGTCAAATTTTGTCAACAGCTGATGCTTGATTATACCATAATTGTAAACTAGCTTCAAGTATTTCAAATTTTCGGTTAACATTTTGTCTGCACAAGCGTTGTTGATTATTGACACTTTTGGATAAAAAAGAAGGTTTACACGTTTTTATTTAAAAAACTGACAAAAAAATCTGGCATGTAATATTTTTTATATGGTGGTTAATATGGTTTAAGTGAATGCGCTGTCAGAGCCGGGGTGGTTTGGTTATGGCAAAGGAAGATGCGGGGGTCATAAAACAAAACGAGTGGTTATTTGACCTTTTGGGCTGGTATAGGAATTATTACTGGGATTTGCACAATAAAAACACCACCGAGTATTTTGATTCCCTTGTCAGGCTGTCCAATATCGATATTGAGCAGAACAGGGAAACCAACAAAGAAATAAGGGAAACGGTAGCCCGTATAAACGCGCTGAACAGACATATTAAAAAAAGAAATGCCGTAAAAACACTCTTAATCATTATGATTATACTATCAGCCCTTGTGGTTTTGGGCCAGCTTTTTCAAATGTTTCAGGCCGAGCCGGAGCTTTTAGAGATACTCGTTGTAATTGCCGGCGCCGCCTTTATGGGGCTTTTTATCTACATTCTCGCAAGGATAAGCTCAAAAACCAGACAGTTGAGCGAATCAAAAAAACAGCTTGAAAGGACTGCCGAAAAACTGACAGAGAAAGCGTGGGAGCAAATGCGCCCGCTTAACGAGCTGTTCACCGCCAGAATGAGCCCTGAGCTTTTTAATAAGACTTTGCCATATATAAATCTTGACAAAGTGTTCAGCAGCAAACGGCTGGACTTTCTGGAAAGAGGGTTTGGGTTCTGCCGGGCGCAGGATTACAATCGCTCGGCGCTCTATGTTCAATCGGGGGATATATACGGTAACCCGTTTTTTATCTGCACCGATTTGGTGCACGAGATGGGTACAAAAACCTATACCGGCTCGATTGTAATCCACTGGACCACCACCGAATACTCGGACGGCAAGCCTGTTACAAGGCATCACAGCGAGGTTCTCACAGCCAGCGTTCAGAAGCCCTGCCCGTACTATCGGGAAGAAAGCTATCTGGTATACGCCAACGAGGCGGCGCCCGACCTGATTTTTTCAAGGCGGGACTCGGACGCCGAGCACATGAGCGAGAAACAGATTGAAAAACATGTGAGCAAAAAAGAAAAAAAGCTTAAAAAACAGGCCGATAGAAATATGTCCGGCAGCGGCTTTACCGTGATGGGCAATACCGAATTCGAGGTGCTTTTTGGCGCGGTTGACAGGAATAACGAGGTGCAGTTCAGGTTATTGTTTACCCCGCTTGCGCAAACACAGCTTTTGCAGCTTATGAAGGACAAGGAAACAGGTTTCGGGGACGATATCAGTTTTTATAAACACAGGATGATAAACTACATATATCCGCAGCACCTGCAGCGCTTCAGACTTAATATCACGCCGGTCTATTATTACAGCTATGATTTTGACGTTATCAGGGAAAGGTTCATAAGCTACAACAACGATTTTTTCAAGCACCTTTATTTTACCTTTGCCCCAATCCTTGCAATTCCGATTTATCAGCAACAAAAGCCGCGGGAATTCATATACAGGGATTTGTACGACAGTTACGCCTGTTACTTTGAGCACGAATATGTCGCAAACAATATAAGCGATTACCCGCTTGCCCATCCCAAATCCGAAACGTCGAATATTCTTAAGACTACTGTTCTGCACAGCGAAGGAAAGTGCGATACGGTCAGGGTAACTGCTTTTGGTTACCGCACTATAAAAAGGGTGGATTACGTCAAAAAACTGGGCGGCGACGGGTGTATCCACCTTGTTCCGGTGGAGTGGATTGAATACATTCCGGTGTATAAGCATACCGATATTGAGATATGCGCGCTCGACGAAGCTAAAGAACTCTCCTATGCGGAAAAGGTCAGGCAGGCAGTGAAGGATATTAAGGATAAAAAGATTGACCGGAAGAATATCTGCAGGCTGGGCGGGTTTTCAGCGTATATCAATGGCTGAAAGCCGGCGCACCGGTATTCTTATTGATTTGTTTTTTGGCAGTTTAGGTTGATTTGAAACCATGAGAAAACTTTATAAAATCCGGTTAAATTATAAGGGGGAATTAGTATGGCTAACGTAATTGATGAAATGACCGGGCCGGTCAACACACAAGGGAGGGATATCAATGTTATCGAGAAACAAATCCCGGTGAAAACGGGGTTTGGCTCGGTATTGTTCGAGTTTTTCCTGTGGTTCCCGTTTATTCTTCCCGGTTTGATTTTCCTGTTAATGAAAATCGGCGCGCGGAATTATTTTAAGGCTTTGGAGCAGAAAATCCAGCACAATGCCTCGCAGATTGACAACTATCTTGAACAGAGGGTGCAGGTACTTCAAAATGTGGTCGGCCTGGTTGAAAAAGCAATCGAGCTTGACAAGGATGTGATGAAATCGGTCGCCCAGTACCGCAGCGGGACAGGAGTCAATAGCGATGAAAACCGCAACCAGCTTGCCCGTGCGCTGGATACCGCAATAAGGGATATCAGAGTGGCGTTTGAGGATTACCCAGAGCTGATGTCCCACCGCGCTATTTCCGACGCGATGCAGCAGAACAATTATTTGCAAAGGGAAATCACTGCCGCGAGAGAAGTCTACAACGACACCGTATTGAGATGGAATCAGGATATATTTATGTGGCCAACAAAGATGATTGTCGCCGCAAAACACGGGTTCACCACCAGAATTCCGTTCAGTGTAAGTCAGGATGTAAAAGAGCATGCCCGCGCAAAGTTCTTTTGATTTTTAAGTACCCTTTATAAGAATACTATGATTACATAATCGTCCCGCACGACTTGTGTTTAAGCCGGATTAACCGGATGGTTGCGGGCTAAAAAGCGGCGGCTGTGCCGAACAGGCCGCCGTTTTTGCTTTGTATGAGGTTTTGCGATTATTACAGCATTTTTAATCAATAAATTACAGGATTTTAATCAATAAATTACAGGATTGTTGTTGTACAACAAGACAGGCATGGTATATGATAGGGAAAAGGTTTCCGCAACCATATCGGAAAGGTGGTATCTTTATGCAGGGCAAAAAAGGTTTTTTCAGGGCGAAACGGAATGTTATTGCCGCCGTTTTGATTGTGCTGTTCGCGGCGGCAGCCGCAATCCTGCTTATACGGTATATTCCCAATGCTTTTGTCAACACCGGCACCGACGACCAGACATCATCGGTTACATCGGAAAGCACCGGCTCAGACTCAGAAAAAACATCTTCAAGCACCAGTTCATCCAAAGAAACGGACGCACTGCTTTCGGATGTCCGTAAAAAGGCGCAGTCCACAACCTATTTGTCGTTTACATATCCTGATGCCGACAGCTTAAATCCTGAATTGCCAATCAGCGATACCTATTTTGGAGACCCTGCGGGTAAAAACCCGGCAGAAGAAAAAGCCGAATTTGTAAGCCTCATCAACAAAATACTTGACAGGCTGCAGCCGGTCAGGGCAAACACAAAGCCCGATAATCTAAAGAATGCCGAAAACATCCATATATCCGGGAATGACTATGGATTGATGATTTACAAGCCCAATCCCGGCAAACCCACTTATTTGACAATGTTTATTGAGCATATTTCGGAAAACCCCGTTTACTACACCGCCGACCACGACGCATATGACGACATCTGCGAGCTTATCGCGCCGTATACCTTTGACGCCGCCAAAACGCTTGCCCAAAAGTTCCTTAAAGCGTTTGAGAAAAAGGATGTAAAAACCCTCAAGCAACTGTCGTTCAGGGATTATGACAAAGAGGGTCTGAAATGGGAAGTACTGGAGTCGGGCGGCGGCAAAATCACCGGGTTGAAATATCAGCCGATAAAACTGCTCACTAATTATGCGGTCTACAGCGTGTCCTTCAACATCGACGGCGAGCGCTGCAAACCTTTCAGGCAAGGGAAAAACGAGCGGATTTTAGAGGTCGGGACCTATTATGACAGCGCCATACTGCAGGCGGTTTCCTTTGTCGACAGGGAAAAATTCATAGAGCCTTTGCCCGCCGCCTCAAGTCAGGTCAACGAGCTTATAAAATTTTATCCGCAACCTTTCCAAAGCGCTGCCGAGATTAACAAAAGGATTATGCTGCAGTATGTTTTGTTTAAACTCGAAAGGGCAAAACTCAGCGATAGCGAAACCGAGCCGTTGTTCACACAGGATGAAATAGACCGCAGCGCAAAGCAGTATTTTGGTTTGGATTCTCTGGACGGCAGGGATACCAAATACTATGACAAGGATATAAAATTATACAGGAACCTCGGCTTTGGTTTTCCGCCTATAAACAGCCGGATATACGGGGAGGCTGAAAACGGCGGTAAAGTATTGGTTACGGTAGAGTATTTCGCCGACGGTCTTCAAACCGCGCACAAGCAATCATTGCGCTATGAGCTTTCAAAAAACAGCGACGGCACCTTCTGTTTTGTGCGCGCCGAGGAAGTAGAGCAGTAAAACCGATAACAACAAGCGCCTTTTTCAGCGGGAGATAAAAACCCCCGCCGGATTAAATCCGGCAGGGGTTTTTGCGTCTAAAGCCCGCGCCACAGGCTTTGCCCTTAATCAAACTTCATGTCCCTGTTGCGGTACCCGATAAACCCAAGCACCGACAATATCGCCGCCAGCACAGTCATTACAACCAAAGTAGCAAGCTCGCCCGCGCTGATTTCATAAGTTGCCGTAGCGCCCAGCCCCTCGACTTTAGGGAGCACTGGAATATGCCCGAAGGGCGACAGCTTGCCGACCCATTCGGGAATATCAAACAGGCTGCCCAGATACAGCACCGCGAATGAAAAACCGAGGTATCCCCAAGCAAGTCCGGTAAGGCGGGGCAGATAAGCTATGAGCGCTGCGGCAATACCTGTCATAAAGAGCAGGGCGGGGGTATAGAGCACACACCCTAATAGCCATTTTCCAAACGGAACGGGATTGTCCATCACCGTGGCGCTTCCTGCCCAGAAACCCACCGCGTTCAAAACAGGCATAATGACTGCGCCGATTATCGAAATTATATAGTATCCTCCCAGTTGGCTGTGGCGGGACACGCTGCGCGCTAATATATTCTCAGCATAGCCGCGCTTTTCCTGCCCGCGCGCTTTAAGGATGTACTGCAAAACCGGAATTGCGCTGCAGATTGACATGACGAGAAGGAAGAAGGAGGCCATCCGCATTGGGTCGCCGCCGGATATTTGCATGAAAATCTCATTGGTTTTCAAAAAGGCTTCCAAATCCCCCATGACTGAGCCGTAAGCTATGCCGAGGACGGGCACCACCAAAGCCCAAATAATGAAGGGGGCTCTCAGCAGCCGCCAGGCAAGCCAGACCGCGCTTTTAAGATACGGGGCGGCATCGTTTCTGCCCGGCCGGGAAGGTATCAGTCCCTCGCCCATATCCCGGATACTGCAAAGGTAAAAGGCAACGGCTGAAAGCGCCAAAGCCACAATCAGGGTAATTATCACCGGCAACCAGTTGTTGTCGACGTATATTTTAGCCTGCAAAAGCAGTCCCAGCAGCGAGACAGCCACCAATGGCTCATTCTCCTGCACGTTGCCCACCGCGCACAGCAGGTAGAGCAGGGTAAGCAGTCCGAATGACAATGCCATTGCCGCATTCGGGTTTTTGTTAAGCTGGCAAAGAACCGCGGTAACGCCCGCCATCGCCAGCCCGAACGAGCAGATTGCCGCGCCAAAGAGCAGGCCGCCCGCATAGTCCATCCCTCTTTCGCCTACCGCGCCCAGCCCTAATCCGATAAGCAGGGCAAGAGCAGTGTTCAGGATAACCGCCGCGGTCAGGGTCGCTGACATGTTGGAAAGCCTGCCGACCGGCAGCGAGCGGATAACCTCAATCCGCCCGTGCTCCTCGTCCCTGCGGGTGTGGCGCACCACTAAAAACACATTCATAATCCCAACTATGATTGCGGACCATACCAGCATATATACCGAATACATGGCGCCCAAGGTAAACACGCCGTCCGCGTTTGTGTATGCCGGCCCGATCATGGCAACCATTGCCGGGCTTTTGAGAGTTTCCAGCATGACGTCAAGGCTGGTCTGGTCGGGGTACATCGCTGAAATCCCGCTTCCAAACCCCACAACCAGCGCCAGTATCCCCGCAAACCACAAAAGCGAATGCAGCCAGTCGCGCCGGAATATAAACCTGCAGAGAGTGAAACTGTTCGCAAACACCCTCTCACCCCCTTACGTTCTGGTAGTGGCTCATAAACAAGTCCTCCAGAGTGGGAGGGGAGCATTCGAGCTTGGTAATCCCAAAGCCGGTCAGAAAGGTTATCACGCTGTTTAAATCCTTTGTGTCCACAGCGAAAACCAGTCCTCTGTTTTCCCTGCGGATAGCGTGCACCGACGGATTTGACACAAGGCCTTCAATTGGACGCTCAGTTTCAACACTTATCCGGGTGCGCGTTAAATGCCGCAGTTCCTGCATTGTTCCGGTTTCGATAACCCGCCCGTCGCGTATAATGCTGACTTTATCGCACAGGCGCTCGACCTCCTGCAGAATATGGCTGGACAAGAATACCGATTTGCCCTCTTTTTTCAGCTCCAGAATACATTCCTGAAAGACCTTTTCCATCAACGGGTCAAGACCGGAGCTGGGCTCGTCGAGGATATATAAATCTGCTTCCGCCGAAAACGCGGCGATAAGCGCCACCTTCTGACGGTTGCCTTTTGAGTATGCGCGGCATTTCTTGGTGGGGTCAAGGTCAAAACGCTCTATCAGCTCTTTTTTGCGGTTTTGGCTTTTGCTCCTTCGCAACCGGACAAACAAATCAATCACCTCGCCGCCCGTCAGGTTTGGCCACAGGTTTACATCTCCGGGGACGTAAGCGATGTGTTTGTGTATCTCAACCGCGTCTTTCCAAACGTCCCTGCCGAAAATAACGGCGCTGCCGCTGGTCGCCTTCAAAATGCCGAGCAGTATGCGAATGGTGGTGGTTTTTCCCGCGCCGTTCGGGCCGATAAAGCCGTAAACCTCGCCGGGCTGAACACTGAGATTGATGTCGTTCAGCGCGGTAAACTGCCCGAATTTTTTTGTAAGGTTGCGGATTTCCAAAATACTACCCATGTATTCCGTTCCTCCTCGATTAGTTTTTTATAATCAAAAAGGCGGGAACTCAAATAGACCGCAGGTCTATAAAAGCTTCCCACCCAAAAGCTCAAATCTTGAAGCGGTTTCCCGCCCAACCGGTAAAATATTCAGTTTTTCAGAGGTTTACGTGGGAAATGGGGGAGAGGATTATATATTCACACTGTGTTTGAATTTAATCTTCCCAAGTCTATGAGATAAAAACACCAGAGCATATAGAATAACAGGCAGCAGGATTGCCGCCGCTTTTTCATCAAGCATGGGAGGGATAAGCAGTGCCAATGGGGTGATTGGCGTCAAAAGCAGGAAGGCAGGTATCAGCAATACGTATTTAATGATAAAATCCATATTGCTTAAAACCATCCCTAATAATGTGGAAACCAATATAACGGCGAAGTATATTGATACAAATACGATATAGTTTTTGCTTGTGCCGTACATAGATGACGTTGCCAGCAACGACAGAAGAAAGAAAGCTGACAGCGCAAGGATTTACGGGACGGTATTGCAGATAATTAAGCGGAAAGCTGATGACCGCCAGCCCTAATGGTATAATCAGGGATACAGCCCTTAAGCGTTTTATGCACGGGTTCATATTCAGCTGCTTTGCTGCTAATGATTACTTAAATAATATCGCATATTACAGTCAGTTTCAATAATCAATACAAAGGGCGCGCCGGCGCGCGGCTTTAGCAATCAGCCGACCGGCAAAAGCCGCGGTTATTCGCTTATGCGCAGGGGGGTGGCGGGGTCCGTGATTGAGTTGATTTTTGTAGCGAACGGGTCGCCGGACTCAATATCTTTATCGGTTACTATATGGACATCCAGCAGCCTGTCTACCATATACCCTGTGCGCAGGTAGTTTATTTGCGCTAATGCCCTACTCCAGCCGTCCAGCCAGTTTTCCAGAATGCTCTGCTGTAAACTGTCCTGCTGCCCGACATGTATAATCAAATCAATATCGCTGCCCATGCCGGCGTCTCCGGTATTGGTGCTTCCAAAGAGGTAAACGCCTTTTCCCCCGATATTCCCCCGGCTGGTATCCGAGCCCATAATGCGCTCCAGCACCGATTTGAAGTCGGAGATTTTCAAATCGTCCACAACTCGGTTGATAACGCGTTCGTCGTTGGTGATGAAACGGTGCAGGAGCTCGGAGATAAGCCATGTTTCGGTGTTGGTGCGTTTTGCAGAATTGCCAACAACATCGGTATATTTGATTATTGTGTCCAGAATATCGTTGATACGGGCGTCCTTGTTGTCCACCGTTTTTACCAGCGCTAAAATCCGCAGTTCTTTCACCCAGCCGCTGATAAGCCTGCGGGCTTCCCCCTGCGGCAAAAATGAAGTTGCCCCGGCAATTAATCTTTCCGTCAGCACCGCGGAATCCATGACAGCAGGCTTTCCAATCGGGGCATTGACTTCGCCGTATGTTTCACCGGACGTCAGCCCGATTTCATAAAACAGTTCGTCCACGCTGTCGCCCGCTGTCTTTTTGAGATGCAGATACAGCTTTTCCCCGATACGCCACAGCATGTCCGGGTCAATGCTGCTGATCATATCGAGCATCAGGGACAATTCCTACTGATGTTCCACGACCGATTTTGCAATGCGCAGGGCGATGGTATCCAGCAGTTTTATCTCGTCGGCCAGCAGTTCGCCGCTGTCCGAAAAATCTTTGAGATAGCCGACCGAAAGCTCCCCGACGCATTTTCCCATTGCCACAAGCGGGGTGCTGTACATGATTTCAGTCAGGCGAAAATCGTCGGCGCAGTAAACGTCGCTGTTCAGGGTAATCCTGACGAGGTAGGCGGAGCGCAGAGTAAAACCCGTCGGGATTTTGTCCACAAGTTCGTTCCATGGCGGCGGGAAGGGTCAGGGTTTTATTCTGCAGTATCTCGTCCACCATATACAGGCATTTGAGCTCTTTTGCCCTTTCGCTAAGCTGCGCGTTGTATTCCGCGTTCCCGATGCCGATATTATCATTCATCGCATAGCTACCCCGTTCTGTTTGGGATAAAAAAAAGAAGCTGCAAAATATGCACCTTCTTTTTTGTCATGGCGCTTTAGCGTGAGAAATCCCCCAGTTATACTGGGGGAGATAAAAAGCTTTAGCAAAAGGGAACCTCCTGATGATAGAATAGTAAAGGTTTGGGAACCGCATTACTATAAAAAAGGCTCTGTAAAGTTAACATGAAAGAATAGCAGCCAAAATCGTACAAATGCTT
>ERZ773359.4353-NODE-4353-length-14937-cov-25.231622_pt1 | contig 14937 bp, 15 predicted proteins | sample MGYA00374955_ERZ773359 | MGnify/ENA primary metagenome ERZ773359 (study PRJEB29098, sample SAMN04486028) | biogas fermenter metagenome | study: EMG produced TPA metagenomics assembly of the Biogas fermentation microbial communities from Germany - Plant 4 DNA1... | reverse complement strand
CCAGCGTTACCATCAAACACCATAGGGTCTGTAGTCCTAGCGAACACATCAAGGGCAGGAGTAGTCACATCAAAGGAGACTCTAGGGTCTACTGTAGCTCTTGTGGTTAAATACCTTCGCTGTTCTCTTTGTCCGTTAGCCACCTATTCCCAGCTCCTTTAATCCTTGATATGTTTGATAACCACCAATAGCTATTGAAGGAATGTGAAGTGCAGTATAGAGCCAGGGGTTTCTCATCCTAGCTTCGGCAGTATTCACTCTACTATCTAGGTTAGCCGCAACAGCCCTAGCCTGTTGTGAAGTGTGGAAAAGCCGATTCTGTAGGTTAGTCCTATGGATACCCGTGTCATGAGCCAGGTCCCATTCCTGCTGAACTAAACTCCTAAGGAGACTGTTACCACCTACCCCAGCTTCCCCTGCTGATACCATGATTCTTGACTGGTCTCTGAGGGCTTGACGTTGCCTCTCGAATATCTGTAGGTCAGTCGCTAGTTTAGCTTGATACATCTGGTCCTGCAGAGCCGATAAGTCAAAAGCAGCGGCTCTCCTAGCGTTATCAATTTCCACTTGAGAGCGAGTGTTCTCAGCTTGCTGTTGTGCGAAAGTCTGTGCACCCTGAATTAGCATTGACAATGTAGCAAGTCCTAAAGCTAGGGTGTTAAGTGCCATAGTCTACTCACTCTCCTTCCTTATATGAAATCTGAAGAATTCTCCTATATATGGAGCCTTCCATTCTTCTACAGTGAACCCTAACCACTCTAGCCATCTCTTCATGCTAGGACTTGGGGAAGCAACGTTAGCCAAGAAGCCATACTTATCTACCCATCCCTGGAGTATCTCTTTTGCTAACCTTGCTACTGTTACTTTATTGAACCTATCAAAATCATCAGTAACGAAGAACCAAGGGATTCCTCCCCCTTCAGCCCTTCTAGAGACTCCACAAGCCCCTACAATTTCACCTTTGAATATAATGACATGAGCCTCTAGGGAAGTCCCTAGAGACTCAGCAATAGCACTTTTTGGGTCACAGCCCCAGAGCACCTTAGCTTCCTCTTTATCGTGGGGCCTAAGGTTTAAGTTGAGGACTGTCTCAGTATCCTCTAGCGTGAGAGGTCTGTAGTATAGCTCCTTCATTATCCTCCTCTTCTCTAGTGTTTAGATACGTCTCGCCCTGCTTACCCAGAATCCTTCATAAGAAGCTACCTGGAATCTACAAGGCATATAGCTATCGTTAATTATCTCAATTGAAACCTTGTCTGAAAAGCCTCCGATATGCACTCTCTTGGTTCCTGTATCAATTCCCTGTCTACCTAGTACTAGGCCTCCTCCCAGGGTCGCTCCAGTGAACTCAGTAGAGTGTTCTCTATAACCATTCAGTACCTTTACTTTGAAATAGCCTGTATCAACATACGACAGTACTAGGTTTCTTACTTGAAGTGTCCCTTGGGTCACTGCTATCCCATGCTCATCCCTTACATACCACTGAGAGAATTTGTAACGGAAGACGTAAGGAATACCAATGAAACACTCTACATTCCCATAGTTACCGTCTACTTGAATCTGGTTAGTCCCTTGTAGTCTAGGGTTATTTAGAGCTAGGCCTGTAGTACTCTCCACTAAATTAAACTCTACTCCTGCCAAGGAATAAGGTACAGTCCAAGTAGTAACATTGGAATCAGAGTTATAGACTCCCTTAACCTTGACTAGATTATCCAAGTGAATCCTATAAGGAAGTGGTGGAGTGGTGGTCCTTTGCTCCAGATTCATCTTCTCTATGAGGACTTGGTTATCGTTGTCATTCTTAGTAATGAGGTACAGCCAACTGTCTACTACAGCTAACCCCATAATTTTCCTTGAAGGGAACAACCATTTCCCCCAGGCACTTTGTACCTTCTGGTCTCCCTCCCAGTAGTAGGTGTAGGTGTATAAGGCATCTCCTTGGGAAGGCAAAAGGAACAAGGTATTAGTGGAGATGTTAGCTTCAATCTTCTTAATGTCCTTAGGTAGATACTTAGGGACATGAGCGGTAACGTCCTCAGCGTCATTAGTAGTGATATCAGGTTGAATGTAGTATTCCCTCAGGCTACTATAGTCTCCCTTAGGAGACACAAAGAACACACTAGGTCCTACAGCCTTAGGAGCACAAGCAGTGGAAACTGTATGGTAAGCGTTGTGGTCAATGGCTACGGTCACAGCCGATAGGATACCTGCACCACTGAGGATGAACTGTTGCCTATGAGAGGATAGAAGGAGTGTTGTCGTGAGGGGTACAGCATACTTGAGACTAATCACATTACTGGATAGTACACTAACATCTATAGGGTCTCCATCCAATACGTCAGTGACAGTGTTAGGGAAGAAGTTATAGTATTCCCCAGCCTCAGACAAGACTACATTATCCCCACTTAATACACCGAATCTATTCTTGAAAAAGAAGATATCTGAGATGGTATCCCCTACGAATGAGGGTAGAGGAGCACTCTCATCATCACCTACGATTCTACTCTTCCATTCAATAGCACTGAGAGTGAACGTACCGTCAGCGTTCCTTACGAGTTTGATAGGCATGGTCAAAGGGTCCACACCTGTGGGCAGATAGTTGCCTGAGTCATCTTTCTCTTTGTACGTCTCTTCCCAATAACCTTGCCCATTCTCTACAGGAACAAACTTGACGTAGTATTGTCCTCTAGCGGAACCGTCAGCCCCAGCAATAGCAATTCTAGTTCCTGGGAGAGCTTCTGGAGGCAAATCAGAGAATCTCTGAACTTTCCCTTTAGCGGCTTGAAGTGCCTGATTACCATAAGAGTCCCTCACAGATAGCCCGAAGTTAGTACCATCAATGAACACACAAGAGCCATTCCTGCTCACCGTTATGTTTGAAGGTACTTTATCCTTTAGCTCGTTCTCTAGGTTCTGGGCAATTTCCTCAGTAGAGAACATAGGCTCAGTGAACTCTTCAGTGTTCTCTGGAGTCTTGAAGGTTGCTGTGTACTTCTGCGTCCCTACAACTACTTCAATAGTATAGGAGGTATTAGGAAGACCTCTCTTCACGAACACTACGCCACTGTTAGGATATTGACCACTCTCGCTGTTTACCTTTGTCTCAGACTTGACTACAACGTTACTGTTGAGGATGAAAGTATGGTCAGCTATGGAGATACATTTCAGGTCCTCATGAGGATTCGTTAGGTTATACCTCAAGTAGTCTCGGACTTGTGAAGAGTAGTTTACAGTCTTCTCAATACCGTCCAGAGTAAATACTCTAATAGGGTTAAAGCTATCTTTAGTGATGATTACAATGTAGCGTTCAGTTTCATCCCTATTAATGAAGTGGATATAACTATCAGAGTCAAACCCTGAGATGGTCCCTAAGACCTTCACGAACTCCGTATTAGGTCTCTTTAGTAGCCCATCTGCAAGGAGCCCTAGAGCATTCTCTTGAAGCTCTGCCTGGTTTTCAAGTCTCAGTGTAGGAGGTTGTTGGCTTACACCATTATACAAGCCTGGTAGTGTAGTCTGTACTAAGCCCATTATTTACCTCCTCCGATTCATTCTCATTACATCAGTGTTTCTCAGAATATTGTAATCACCAGCGTCCACTTCTTCTTGAATCATAGCCAACCTAGCTTCCATTTCATCCTGCAGAGAAAACGAATGGAGAGTATCAGAACCTAAGACTTTACTCTGGAATACCCTTACAGCCCTTACAGTAATGTAATCCCTTACTACCTGAGGGAGTTCCTCAAAAGGAAGGAATAGTACTAGGTCTACTTCTAAATCTCTATCAAAAATATAAGAATGAGTTCCCCTATTATAGAGCCTCTTCCCTCTTAGCACTACATCTACTGTAGGGTCTGTAGCGTCAGCCTTAAGAGTGTTTAATGGTACATGGAGATACCCATTAACGTCTCTTCGGAGAGGGTACTTATACTCACTGTTACAGTGAAGACCAGTAGCCTGAACTTGTCTAGAAATCTGGTGAAGCGTCTTATGAGCAACTAAGGCTATAGGGTCCGTGACTTTTGAGTCAAGTGTGTTTACAGGCGTTTCCCCTATAGAGAGAAGCATGTAATTCACAGCCTCTAATTCAGTAGAAGGTAGTAACTGTATATTTCTCACCCCTCTGTTTAGTCTTTGAAATAATGGCAAAGTGGAGGGGAATCGAACCCCTATCTACGGTTTTGGAGACCGTTGCTCTAGCCGATTGAGCTACCACCTTTCGATTAAAAAAGCAAAAAAAGGGAGAACCCTTAGGCTCTCCCTAGTTAATAGTGGTTAACCTCTCAGGGTTAACATTCGTGATTTAACTCTAGTTAGTTAAGTTATCCAACTTAAGCTCAATAGCGCACTCAGGGCGAAGAGGACCATGACCCACAGCGTACCTAGCAACCATTAAGGTACCCTGTCTACGGATATCCCACTCAGCCTGCATACTGAGGTCCATGAGCTTAACAGTACCTACAGCGTCCTTCAGGAATCCTACACCGATGGTCTTGGACGCGTCAATCTCATGGTACTTATCGGACGTATCGTTCGTCTTAGGAATGTTATTGGACTTAAGGATAGTGATACCAGCTACCTTGACAATATTACCTTCCCTGATAGCACCAGAGCCACCATAGAGAGAGTTAATAAGGTCTAGGTTCTGAGCCAGGGCATAGTATTCAGCAGGCCTGAAAGCTACATAACGCCCTTCCTCAGGGATATCATTCTCGTCCCAACGCTGAGCCATCAAGAAGATAGCAGAAGCCAGAGCTTCAGTCTGTTCCTTGAGGTTCTCAGCCCCGCCAGGAGCAATCTTAAACTTATCATTGGCAATCTCAATACCACCAGGAGCATCCTCGTCAGCAAGCAACGAAGAAGACCTAGCGGCCCTGATAATCTCCTTAAAGATATTCTGGTCCATCTGAGTAGCCAACTTACGCCCCATCTCAGTAGAGTAAATGGAGCGAACATCATAGTGATTCATGGCCTCATCAATGTCAGCGATAAAGGCGTGGGAGATTAGCAGGTCATCAATAGTGATGATACGCTCAGCGTGGTTAACGTTGAGCCCAGTAATCTCAGTACCAGGAGTATGGTACTCAGCCCCAATTCTACCCACGAGAGGGAAACTAGCGGACTTACCATGAGTAATAGTCCTTACGTTAGTCAGAGGCAAGAGCAGGTTATGCCTCTCGAAAGATGTCAATACTTCTCCTGCGAAGATTTTAAGAAATAACTCTCTAGTGTCACTACCTTGGTTAATAGCACCTAGTCTGTTTACATTAGCATTAGCCATATTCGTCTCATTGTCTCCTTTATTCAAGTGATTTTGGTCTTGCTTTACTCACTTGTCATAAAGGTGTCCCTTACCGTGTGAACCTCAGCCCACACCATAAGAGGCTTTACTTAAGTAAAGTAAAAGCAGAATAAAGAAACCCCATTGAGGGATGACATAACTATAAAAGCATAGAAAACGGCTCCATCATGGTACGCATTGTTAAGAGGCGTGATGGAGCCTAAATCATACAGCGAACCCCCTCATGTTACACATTATTAAGAGGTGCGAGGGGGTCAATTAAAGGATATTAGATTTAGCTAGTTTCTGGTGTACCCTGGCTCTAAACGCAGGGTCCTTCTCATACCTAGGGTCACTCATGTCAGCAGTCAGCTCAGCTATACTCTGGTAGACATCCCCTTGGGTGCTGACACTTGGGCTAATTCCTTGAACTAATTCTTTAGGAGGACTACCTTTTGCCTTGGTGTACCTGAAGTATAGGGCCTCAGTAGCCATTTTAATCATCTCAGGATTACCGTCTTTAAGAGTGTTGTTAAAGGCTTCAATCTCTGATTCGCTTAAGTTAACCCTAGCCCACTCTGTCATAGCCTTGTAGTTAGCTTCGCCACCTACAATCTGATAGAACTCCTGCTCTAGTTGCTTAGCTATAGCCCTCTGCCCTGCTAAATAAACGTCTACTACTTCCTTGGGGAAACCCTTTTTAGCTAGGGCTTCGTAACTCTTCTCACTCAGTTCACCTGTAGTGAGAAGTTCTTCTTCATACTCAGAGAAATCGAAGGTGTTAGAAGTAGTAGTCTCTGTAGTCTCAGGCGAAGAGGCAGGAGTCTCTTCTTCCTTAGCTCCCTCACCAGAGGACTTCTTATTGTGGATACCTGCTTCAAGAATCTTGTAGATTGCCTCTAGGTCCTTGCCTTCATGTTGAGCCTTAAGAGCCTCAAGGATTCCTTTGGTCAACTCTTCTTCATTCTTGTACTTCCCTGCAAGAAGTCTTGGCTCTTCTTCGCTCGTAGTCTCCTTACCTTCAGCTTTGTTAACCATAGCTTCAATATACGCAGGGTCCTCCGGTTGTTCCCGGGGTTGAACTTTAATTTCCTCTACAGTCAATAGTTATAACCACTCCTCTCTTATAGTCACCCTTTTGTCTAGTTCTGTTTGATACGAAAACCATTACCTACGTCTACCCATCCTTTTTGATTTACAGGAGTCTTCTTGCTCTGGGTAGCCTTCTTCTTACCCTTAGGAGCTTCAGGTTGCTCTAGGACTTCCTGAGTCTCCTGTGCCTCATTAACCTTCATTTCCTGCTTGCTGATTTTGATTCACCATCCCTTTAGTTATTTCTTGTGTTACACCAGGAGCCATCTGAGCCAGCATAGCTTCCATCTGAGCTCTCTGCTGTTCTTCCATGACTTGTTCTTGGGTCTTAATCAGACCGCTGGTATCCATACCTAAGGCTGTGCCTCCTCTGGTGAGATAGTCATGAATCTCAATATAAGGCATAGCCAACTCCTTGACAGGCTCAATGAATTGCATGAAGGCCATCAACTTATCAAAGTCGTGCCCTCTACCTAGAGCCTCTAGTCCTGTGACAATAGCAGGTTTGACAGTCTCTTCAGGGAACTCAGGTAGTCTCTTCTCCTTAGTCATAAACGCTATTAAACGCTTGACCAGAGGAAGCTGAAACTCCTGAGACAGAATGGAGTAGATACCTCCAAGGGTCCCTTCGAGTTCCTGTGCCATCGTCCTAATCTCTTCTGCTGTAACTCTCTCAGCGTCTCTCTGAATAGCCTCTAAACTGAGGAAGCTGTAGGCTAACCTCTGCTCGATATGCTGAGCTAGTTGATAGGGAATACTGAAGTCTTGGGATTTATCAACGTTAAGGAAGGTAACATCTTGCTCCTTACCCTCAACGAAGCTCCCATTCTCAGCCTCTACTATCTTCTTGATTCGTGTAGTACCGTTAGGGTCTACTAGACCAATTACTCTAGCAGAAATGACAGAGCCTTGAGTGATTGCCTTAGTTAAAGCCTCAAGAGTCAATAGGTCTCCTAGATGTTCTTCTACTAGACCCCTACCGTAGTTCTCCCCTACCAGACTCGTCCATCTAAGAGGAATCCAAGGGCTCTCATCTAGAGGATAAGTCCCCCTGGACCCCGGCAGTTCCACCCCTAGGCACTCCTGAGAGGTTTCCCATTGCCCATCCTCAGTTCTTACAATCCTAGTGTAGAGCTCTAACTCCTTATCCTTATCTAAAGCCTTAACGTTATCATCATCTGAAATAAGCCCCTTGATATACTCTCTAGTTTCCTTCTTGAGGGCTAAAGGATGGACAAGCTCCTTAATGATAATCTCAATGACTGAGCCCATAGGGTCTCTTACTACTACATATTGGTCCAACCTATAGACTCTCATTCTTCCCTTATCGTCATGATAAAGTAACGCATTACCAGTTACTATAAGGAGCCTAAAGGCTTGAAACACAGGGACCCTAAAGGCCTTAGCCTCTATTTCTCCCATTATAGCCCTCTCCACTTTATTAAGAGCTTTCTCTACCTCTGCTCTCCTGTCTGCCGAGTTTAAGGCCTGAAGAACAAAGTCATCTACCTGGAGTCTAAAGAAAGGAGAATTGGGAGGAAGAAGTGCCAAGAGCAATTTAGAGGCCAGAGTATTAACGCCCCTTGCTCCTACTCCTTGATAAGGAGTTTCCAATACAGTATCTTCCGTAGCACCTTCAGGAGGCATAAGACTAGGGATAGTCAACGAAGCACATTCTCTAGCCATAGCTAGAGTTGCTTTACGTTTACCGTCTAGTTTATTCCAACGCGCCTTTAGGGTATCAATAGCTGTATCTGTGGCTATTATCTATCTCCTCCTTTCTTAGGGATTCCTAGACCTGAAGTAGCATTAGTGGAAGCTAAAGGTATCTGAAATCTCTCGTACCCTTTCCTCTTCTTCCGTAGCTCTTGTTTATCTAGAGCTTCTTTATTCAGTTTCATTGTAGGGGTTTCGATAGCGGGAGGAGTCCACCATCTGAAAAACGCCCTAGGGTCACTAGCTAGAGTAGTTGTTGTACTACTTTTGGTACCACCACCAAAACACATATTACTTTAAGGCCCCCTCACTTTCACTTAGCTGTTGCTCTAGGCGAATCTTGAGGTTTCTTACAAGCTCCCTAGCCCCAGCGTAATACCATATTTCCTTTTCAGTCATGGAAAGGTTAGGGCATCTCTCAGGGTAGTGTTCATCTAGTTCTTTAATTAAATCCACACTAAAAACGGGTATCTCGTTAATCTGTTACCTAACCTCCTTCTTGTAGGTAGCGTCATCTGGTACTCCTATGTAGAGCGGAGTACTCCTCTAACCTTGTTATAGGATTTTAACTTACCGAACAAGTACGCTACCTGTAGTGTTAAATAAAACGTTGAAGATACTACAACTCCAGTTTATTTAAGAGAGGAGCGGAGAAGTTTATGAAAGGGAGGTTAGAGTTATAGTATCTTCTAAAGGTGGACCGCTATCTGTAGTACCCTCTCAGCCCCCTCTCCACTACCTATAGTATCTCACATCTATCCCCTACACAGGCAAATTCTCTAGCTCCCAGGGTGTTGTCTCCTTTCTCGTACTTAGCCAACGCTTCCCAGTCAATCTTTGAGGGCATCGCCTCCAGGAGCTTCTCATATTGCTCCTCAGTAATCTCTTCATAAGGAGCCAGTTGATACACTCCTCCATCATAAGGCAGGAAAGATAACCCACCGATAATATCAAAGTTCTCGTACACCCAAGCTCCTACTGCCAGCCATTCATCCTCCTTAACATAAATTGTCTGACTTGGATTGTGGTCAGTCCACCGCTCCTTAAGCATTTTCCAGTACTCAAGCTGTTCTAAAGCTGTCTCTTCACCCCTAAAGACTCCACCTTCAGGAGCCTTAATAGGGAACTCAAAGACAACCGTTGTCATGTCGTCCTCTGCCTGGCCCACTTCAGGCTTCCACGGAACACCTTCCGCCATAAGGAAGCTCGCTAGAGGGTCAGTAGTTGCTACCCTCACTCGCCTAATGTAGTGCCTGGCGTGTCTTGGGTGCATGCCACTTGAGGAGTCCACTAGTTGACTTACAGTGCCAGAAGGTTTCACAGTGGTAACCGCCTTAGGAACATTGATTCCAAGAGCATTAGCCCAGTACTCAGCTACCGCCTTAGCCCTCCACCGCATATTTTCCAGCCACCTACTTGCTTCGTTCGTAGCCCGTGAGAGAATTGGGTGGTCTTTGAGGCCTGTCAGGGATACCCCAAGGAGCCTTTCCTCACTTACGTTCCTCTTCCACTCATCACTTAAGAAGTTAAACTCAGTGAGGGTACTCTGAAGAATCCCAAGGATGACTGCGTGTACTACCTTCTTAGCAAGCGTCCCGTAGGTATCCCAAGGTCTCACTACTACCTCTGTAAGATTACAGAATTGTCTTGGTCTAAGAATAATCTCACCGCAAGGGTTCACTCCAAAGTCATGTCCTGGGTCTCTCCCTACTCGTCTAGCAGACTTCTTCAGAGCCTCTCTGTTGATAATACCCCTCTCTCCTGTGCCTGACTTCATAAGAGCCATCCACTCTTCCATGAAGATTCCTATGTCAGGTTTTTCAGTGTAGGCCACAGAGTTGTTGCTCAAGGCCCTCTGAGGATTCTCCAGCCAGAACTGTCCTTCTTTAGCTCTTCTCATTCTAGAGTCTGAAAGGTTACTTAGATTGAGCGTAGCTGAGCGTCTCACCCCTCCAGCTACGACACAAGAAGCAATCATACAGACAATATCATAAACCTCAAGGGAGTTTAGCTTCCTACCAGCCGCTTCTATGAATACCTTCTCAGTGAAATCAAAGAGTTGTTTCAATGGTTCAGGACCGGAAGCTCTTCCTCCAAAGGTTTTCAGCTTGGCTCCCTTGGGTCTAATCTTTGAGTAATCTACCTGGGGAATGATTCCGTCATAGTAGAGACTCTCCAGGAACTTCAGGTATCCTTCAGCCCATCCTCTTCGGCTATCCTCAATCACAATAGGAGGATGATTAGACTTCAGGAGAAACTGTGGAACCTCAGGCAACCTGTTGATATACTGCCTCTCCGTACTGAAGCCCACACCTGTCCCACACATGAGGATATAAAGAATTTCAGCGAAGTCTCTTGGGGATTCTACTACAGTGTAAGCACAGTTGTAGCCTGAGATATTCTCAAGTTCTAAAGCTACCCCTGCTGTCCATAAGGCTCGCATTGAGGGCATAACATCTAAAGTATAAACACTGTTCATAGCCTCCATGAAATCCTCAAGGAGCTCCTCAGGGACCCTCTTTCGGAAATAGTCTGCGTACCTCTCTACGGTCTCATTCCAATTTTCTCTCCGCCCTTTATCGTCTAGCCATCTTGCGTAGGTTCTCTTGTAAATAAACTCCTGGTAGGGAGACATCTTACTACGGCTCATATACATATACCTCCAGTATTAGTTCTGTTTGTTCGATGTTAACCTCTATCTGGTCTACTTTATAGACCCTTCCTCCGTAACTTAAACAACTTACTTTGTCTAGAACCTTGAGAAAACTCTGTATTTCCGGTAATGTCAATAAACTTTGATGAAGGACTGTCCCTGTATATGACTCAGTAATCCGCACTAAGTAATCGTTCACTTCTCCTACTCTCCTCTCTAATGGGACAAAAAGGGAGTCCCTGTTTAGAGACTCCCTAAGGTTCCCACAAAATAACTTCATCTTTCTCTAAATCATAATCCATATGCCTCAGAATCCTTGCAACCCTAGCCTGCTGTAGAGCTTCCTCTTCAGTAAGTCCTTTGGAAGCATAAGCCTCTACCACCACTCGCCAAGCTTCCTTTTCATCTAGGACATTCACTCCCTCAAGAATCTTTTCAGCTCTCTTTGGGCCAATCCCAGGGCAACCCTTATAGCCATCCGTAGGGTCTCCTGTTAAAACCTGCATAAAGAAATATCTGTTAGCCTCCTCAAGTGAGAAGCTGTCCATCACCCCAGTCCTCCAGTTGTAGTTCCATGTAGGAATCTGCCGAAGGTCCTTATCAATCGAAGCTATGATATACCTGTCAGGGTAGGAGGTTCCCAGGATTCCCAAAAGGTCATCAGCTTCGAGGCCCTCCTTTTCCAAGGTCCTGTAGTTTCTCCTTATGTGAGCCTTAAGAGTCTCCAGGAGTACAGGTCTCTCCTTGTCCTTCCTGTTGTGTTTGTAGGTAGGCAGTACGTCATACCTGAAACTTCTTCCCTTGGAAAAACAAAAGAGTGGAGGGGACTCTGTAGTCTCCGTAACCACCTTCAGGTTCTCTATGAACAGTTCCATCTCTTCTACAGCCTCTTCAGGTGTCAAGACTTCTGACTCTATACCGTCCCCCCAATCGTAGACTATCTGATTCGTGCAAGCGTGCTGAAAGATGAGAATATCTGCGTCAATCAATAAGACCTTACTTTGTTTCATGCTTGATAATCCTCGGAATTTCCTTGTGGAGAGCCTTAAGAATAGCCACTCGTCTCCCTACTTCCTTGTCGTAGATGTCGTCAGGATGACATTTAGCTACAACCTTCTTCTCCTTACCTGTAATAGGGTCTTTATAGAAGAAGATTGTTGCAGGGTCATTGTAGATTACCTTAATAGGGTATAACTCAAGGCCCACCATGTCCCCACGTGCATACTCGTAGGTCTCTTGGCGGCGACTGAAGAGTACGAATCTATAGGTACCCAAGCTTTGCTCTCTGCCTGAACGCAGGTGCCTTACCTTAACAAGTGCGTAGTTAGAAGGGTCTACCAGCACCTCAAACAAGTCGCCTTTATGGTACATACCTTCATAACATATAACGTCCTCAATCTGCAAGATATCGCCTTTCTTGAATCTCTTAGTAACCCCCATTGCCATAATTTCTTTTTCTCCTCTCTTTTTATCAATGGGTCTCTGCCCAATTTCTGCCTATCTTGTACTCCCCATCCAACGGGCATCTGAAATTAAAAAAGACTCCTGCTTCAGCAATAGCCTCCACAGCAGTCTTACCTATAAACTCAGCGTACTTCTGGTCACACTCTATCTGCCATTCATCATGAATATTAGCAACGAACTCGTAGTCAATCCCAGGCCTTAAGCCTTCCTGTTGAAGTTTCTCGTCCAATATTACTAAAGCTTGCTTCATAATGATTGCCCCTGCAGACTGAAGGAGAGTATTCAGAGCAGAATGCATAGCCCTAACTCTTAACTTCCTACCGTCTAGACCTATAAGGTACTTCCTTGTCTTGGCTACATGTTCTACCTGTGCTTTCAACTTGGCGATTGCAGGGATTTTCTTTAGGAACCTGTTCTTTAACTTCTTACCATCCTGCCTTGTTCCCCCTACAATGGAGCCTATTTTCTCGTCACCAGCTCCGTACAGGAAGGCGTAGATGAAAGTCTTTGCATTGTCCCTTGTAGGGAGTCCTGCGGCTATCTGGTTAGCTGTATGGATATCTCCCTCAAGGAGCTCCTTCACGTAGGCCCCTCCGTCATACCTTGCCATATAATGAGCAAGACACCTGAGCTCTAGTCCCGAAGCGTCAGCTCCCACTAAAGCTCTGCCCTCAGGAACCCTAAAAAGCTCCCTACATTCTTTACCGTAGGGAACCTTTACGGCAGGAACCTGGGCAACGTTAGGACTATTGTGGGTCATCCTACCAGTCACAGCTCCGTTGGTAATGACAGAACCGTAGATTCTCCCATCAGGTTTAACCATCCTCAGCCATGCAGAATCTCCTTCAGCTAATTGGGAGATTCTTTTTTGAACCATCAGGTACTCAGATAACAATTTTGCCTCAGGGTAGGGCAGAGATTCCAGAACCTCTTCGCTTACCTTAGGCGTACCTTTTTCAGTGAACTCTTTTGGCTTCCAGTTGTACTTGTCTTTGAGTCTCTTGTAGATATGAGCCCTGGAATTAGGGTTGAACTCCACCAGCTTAATGTTCTGGTAGGCACACCCTTTGACTATTCCTCTAGTCTTGTTATCCCTCTTCGGGACTGTAACTTTCCCATTAGGCTCATACCAAGAACCAAAGACTTCTACTAACTCTCTATGCAACTCCTCCCTTCGTTTAATTAGTGTGGCGTATAGCTCCTCAGCTTTCTTTACATCAAATTGGAAACCGAACTTAGTCTGTCTCCCGATTATTTCTGCTACCTTGTGTTCTAGAGTTAATGCTCTTTCATCCACAGGGATACTCAAGAGCTTCTCGTAGAGTTTCTTAGTGACGGTAACGTCCTGCTTACAGTATTCATCCATCTCAGGAGACCATTCTTTCCAGTCAGTCTTCTCAGCAAAGTCTCCCTTAAGCTCCCCTAACCTGTAACCCCAGGCCTTCAAGGAGTGCCTTCCCATTAGTTTTCTTGGGAAGGCCCCTTTGTTTGCCTGGATAATATCTCTCTCGAAAATGTCAGGGAAGATAAGTCTTGCCCAGACAAGAGTGTCCAAGACTTTTTTAGGGCTAAACCAAGGAAAGAACTTCTTGATTACGGGATTATCGTAGTCAATGATATTGTGGCCTACGATAGCCTCTGCTTCATGGAGCCTTCTAACTCCCTCCTCAAGGGTCCTCCCTCTGTACCCCTTGTACTCATCCTGGGAGTAATCATAAATCCAGAGGGTATGAATCCTTGAGATTTTCTCTAGGTCTAGCCCATCAGTCTCAATGTCAAAGACTAGGATTCCCATTGCTTAACCTTTTCAAACTCAATTCTTGGTCCCCATGTACGGCTAACCTCTACGATACGACACTGAGCTTGCTCAGAGATAGGCCTCTTTAAAATGAAGGATAAAGCGTCAGAGTAGTTATTGAATTCCCCTAGTACGGTCTCGTCGCCAGGGTATAGTCCTCCTCCAAATTTCCTCAAGACTAAGAACATTGCTTGACCCTCCTCACACGTGTTAGTCTTCGGGTGTCCTGTCTCCACACTCACATGAAAATCATCAGCACCCATTACTCTCCTCCTCCGCCTCCTCTTCAAAGTCGTCACAGTTTAAATCTGCGAGATAGAAGGTAGCCCAATGTTCCAGGTCACATTCCCTGCATATAAGTTCTAGATGGTAGTTGTCTCCGACCAAGGCACCCCACAAATCAACGAGGTCTCCGCTACAGCGTTTACATGAGAACATATTCTAACTTTCCTCCCTCTTTAAGCTCTCCCCTAGCTGATACACTTGCATGAACAACTGAGGGATTGTCCCATTATTGTCAATCCTGTAGTCATGCTCTAGGTGAACCAAGGCTCCCTCCGTAGGGTCGTTCTCATACTCAGGGTCGTAGCCTTCCCTCTTACTCCTAACTTCCACATCAGCGTCTACAGCTACAGCAATCCCTCCCATTTCCTTAAACTTATTGAACTCGTTCAGGAACCGAACATCAGGAATTACCCAAGGTTTATTAGGTCCATGACTCTGGAGAAGGTAATTCACCCACACATCTTCATCAATGGCTCTCATACCTGTACCAATCTTAATGAGTAATCCCCTGTCTTTTCCCTCCATTTTGAAGAGGTCCCTAGCTACTTCCTTCACTTTATCTGCCAGACTCACTTTGTGGAAACCAAAGTGCTCCACTAGCATGTCTGCTACAGTATCCTTTCCTGACCGTTGCTTACCTGTCAGGAA
>ERZ773359.4352-NODE-4352-length-14940-cov-15.142963_pt1 | contig 14940 bp, 17 predicted proteins | sample MGYA00374955_ERZ773359 | MGnify/ENA primary metagenome ERZ773359 (study PRJEB29098, sample SAMN04486028) | biogas fermenter metagenome | study: EMG produced TPA metagenomics assembly of the Biogas fermentation microbial communities from Germany - Plant 4 DNA1... | reverse complement strand
TGGTATAATGGGGTATATTTTATATGCAGGGGCATCCTCCGATGATTACAAGGGAACAAATAAGGGAATATATGTATGGGCTGGGGTTGTGCCGGGTCGGGTTTACCCATGCCGGGCCCTTTGACCGGCTGGAGCGGGTGCTTGAAGAAAGGCACGCCCTGGGGTACCTTTCGGGCTTTGAAAAGGGGGCTGTAAAGGAGCGGTGCCGTCCCGGCGAGTGCTTTGACTGGGTGCGGTCCATCATCTCGGCCGCATACCCCTACAGGCTGTACCGTGACGGCCAAGGCTCCGGCCTTAAGGGCACCATAAGCGGCAGCGCCGTAGGGGAGGACTATCACCGTTTGCTGGGCGAAAAACTGCGCCAGGCGGCGGAATTTATATCCCGAAGGGTGGAGGGCTTTCGTTACGAAATCATGGTGGATACAGGCCCGCTGGCCGACCGGGAGGTGGCATGCCGCTCGGGGGTAGGATGGTTTGGCAAAAACTGCTCCATAATAACCCCTTCCTTTGGGTCGGCGGTGGTGCTGGGGGAGATACTTACAAACCTCGAACTGGAGCCGGACCCGCCGATTGAGGGTGACTGCGGTGAATGCGCCCGCTGCATTGAAAGCTGTCCCACCGGCGCCCTGGTGGCGCCCTATACGCTGGACGCCCGAAGGTGCATATCCTACCTGACCCAGAAAAGGGGGGGCATCCCCCGGGAAATAAGGGATAAAATGGGGGTTAGCCTCTACGGGTGCGACCGCTGCATCGAGGCCTGTCCCCACAACCGGCACGGCTTGGAAGACAGCGGACCGGCCGCAGTGGACCTGGAGCGGCTGGTAACGATGGACAAGAAAGAGTTTGACAGGCTGTACAAAAACAGTGCCCTCGGCTGGAGGGGGCTTAACGTGATAAAACGAAACGCGGTGGTGGCCCTGGGCAACCTTGGGGCCCGGTCGGGGCTTGATGTTTTGGAAGAGGCATTGAAACACCCGTCCGCCGTAATAAGGGGACATGCCGCCTGGGCGGTGGGAAGGATCGGTGGCCAAAGGGCGAGGGAAATGCTCGAAAAAAGCCTTGACAGTGAAAGGGACCAATACGTGAGGGAGGAAATAACAGCCGCCCTGGCCGGGTTGAAGCAAGATTAAGGAAATTGGCCGGGGAAAATGGCGGTTTATAGAGGCCGGGAGTGCATCCGCCGACAATGTGGATGAGAAAATACAAGGAGGGTGTTTAATGAAGTTCAAAGTATATCCGGAAGTTTTCGAGAAGCTGCCCAATGTCTGTTTTGCGGTGGTGGCGGCGTACGGGATAGACAACCGGGGGGAGCACAAGAGAATACAGGAACTCTTAATGCACTCAATCGAAAAGGTGAGAGAGGAAATTGGCGGTACCGACATAAAGAAAAACAGGGATATAATTCCTTACAGGCAGGCCTTTTCCGAGCTTGGATTTAACCCCAACAAGTATTTAAGCTCCATTGAAGCTATGGTCAAAAGGGTGGCCAAGGGCGGCGACCTGCCTTCAATAAACCCTGTGGTGGACCTTGTAAACGCGGTGTCGCTGCAATACATGCTCCCGATGGGAGCCCATGACATGGACGCGCTGGAGGGTGAAATTGCGGTAAGGTTTGCGGTGCCGGGGGATACGTTCGTCCCGTTGGGCGAAACCGGCGAAGAGGCGGTGGAGCCGGGGGAACTGGTTTATGCCGATGCCAAAAGGATAAGGACCAGGAGATGGATTTGGAGACAGAGCGACCGGGGCAAAATAACCGCCGAAAGCAGAAATATATTTTTCCCGATAGACGGTTTCCGGGGTGAAAACTGCAACAGGATGCTGGAGGCGAGAAACAAGCTGGCGGCGCTGCTTTCCGAGCATTTCGGGTGCCGGGTGGAAAAGTACTTTATTAAAGACGATTGTAGCGAGGTGGACCTTTAAAAAAAACCTGTATCGGTCAATGCCGATACAGGTTTTTTTAATAGTTTGCAGGCCTCGCTTCCAGCTTCACGTCCACTGTGTTTTGGGTTTTTCCCCTGTAGTATGTGACTTTTATGGTATCCCCCGGCCTGTATTTATAAAGCTCCCTGGTAAGCTGGCTCATGCCTTTTATCTTCTTGTCGTTAAGGGCGGTTATTATATCCCCGGCTCTCAGCCCGGCCTTGCCGACCGGCGTGTTATTGCCCGCCTCGAACACGTAAACGCCGTCTTCCACAGCCAGCTCTATGCCGTGCTGTCTTCTTACCGCCTGCACGTCTATGCCGCGAATCCCTAGGTATACCATCGTGAATTTACCCTCTTCAATTATCTGCTCCAGGATTGGCTTTGCCTGGTTTATGGGGATGGCAAAACCAAGTCCCTCCGCCACGTTGGATGATATTTTGGCGGTGTTCATTCCTATTACCTCGCCCTTCGAGTTCAGCAGGGGGCCGCCGCTGTTTCCCGGGTTTATGGATGCATCGGTTTGTATCAGGTCCTCCATTACCTCGGATTGCGACAGTTGGATGGACCGGTGCAGCCCGCTTATAATCCCCGAGGTGACGCTTCGCTGGAAGTCAAGCCCCAAGGGGTTTCCTATCGCAATGGCGAGCTCTCCCACCATAAGCTTGTCGCTGTCGCCCAGGTCGGCCACCGGCAGGTTTTTGGCGTCCACCTTAAGCACCGCCATGTCCAGCGTGCTGTTGTTCCACAATACCTTGGCGTCTTTTTCGGTACCGTCGTTGAACAGCACTGTGATTTTTTCGGCCTGTCCGCTGTTAACCACGTGGTCGTTGGTCAGGATGTACCCATCCGGGTGTACTATGAACCCCGAACCCACTCCCTCGCCCCGTCGGGGTATACCAAAGAACATGTCCCTTTGGATTGTAACGGTGGTAACCCCCACCACCGTCGGAGTGGCTTTCTGCGCCACCGCGGATACTACCGTAATATCCTCGCCCCTTGGCTCTATGACTATTTGGCGCTGGTCGCCCGAGGGAACCTGGATTATGTTCTTTTCCATGATGGTTGGCATATAATAGGCTGTCAGAAGGCTTCCCACTATTGCCCCAATAAGGGCGAATACAAAGGCCTTGAACGCGCCGGAACGGCGGGGATAATTCCTGTGGTAATAGTCATCATTAGGATTGCCGGGTGTGTAATTGTCCATTGTTTCCTGCCTCCTTACCGGAAATTACCGAAACATAGTATTAAAATACCCTTAATATTATATTCTAAAACCGGCCCAGAGAAAAATCAAGAAAGCAAAGGGGCGGTTCTCCGCTTCCATTTTAAAGGGCAGCGAAGGGGCATTTTTTCAGCGTTTCAGGACAGGGCAGCACATCTTTAATTTTATGGAGGAAAATGGGTTATCCTATAGTATAATTAAAGTGGAGTATTAATAGCCGGGCGCTGCGCCCGGTATTGGAGGGGGAAAAAGGAAAAATGAAAACGCCTAGCGTACACGAGATGCATTTCCTGAAGGAGAAGATTGACCAGCTTAAGGAGCAGGGAGTGTACCGGAAGCTACCGGAGCTCCAGGGGCCTTCGGGAGCCCTGTCGGTTATAAACGGGAAGGAGGTAATAAACCTTTCTTCCAACAACTACCTGGGTTTTGCCAACCACCCGCGGCTTAAGAAAGCCGCCATTGAGGCGGTGGAAAAATACGGCGCCGGGGCCGGTGCGGTAAGGACCATAATAGGTACCATGGACATACATAACCAAATGGAGTCGATACTGGCCGAGTTCAAAAGGGAGGAAGCGGTCATAGTATTCCAGTCGGGGCTTACCTGCAATTCCGGGACCATACCGGCGGTTATGGAGGACGGCGACCTTATTATCTCCGACGAGCTGAACCATGCAAGCATTATCGACGGCTGCCGCCTTTCAAAGGCCAAAACCGTACGGTTCAAGCACTCGGACATGGACGACCTCGAGAGGGTCCTTAAGGAGAACTGCCACAAGTACAGGAACCGCCTCATAATAACCGACGGCGTGTTCAGCATGGACGGGGACATCGCAAAGCTGCCGGATATTGTGGAGCTGGCGGAGAAATACGAATGCATGACCTATGTAGACGATGCCCATGCCAGCGGCGTGCTGGGGGAAAGCGGCAGGGGTACGGTGGACCATTTCGGGCTCCACGGCCGGGTGGACTTTACAATAGGCACCCTTTCAAAGGCAATTGGCGTAATGGGGGGATATGTAGCCGGTACCCGGGTGCTCATTGACTGGCTCAAGCACCGGGGAAGGCCCTTCCTGTTCAGCACTGCCCACCCGCCGGCGGTGGTGGGGGCGGTCATAGAGGCGATAAAAATGCTGATGGAGTCCACCCAGTACACCGACAGGCTGTGGGACAATGCACGCTACTTCAAGGCAAAGCTGGAAGCCCTGGGTTTCAACACCGGCAAGAGCGAAACGCCCATAACCCCGGTTATAATAGGCGAGGAGGCCAAGGCCATGAAGTTCAGCGACAGGCTGTTCGAGGAAGGGGTATTTGCCCAGGGTATTGCGTACCCCACCGTACCGAGGGGTACCGCCCGTGTAAGGACCATAGTGACCGCCGAGCACACTAGGGAGCAGCTGGACCGCGCCGCCGAAGCGTTCAAAAAGGTCGGGGAAGAGATGAAAATACTGTAGTAAGCATACCGCCCTTCATCGGGGCGGTTTTATATTGGCATGTTCAGTTGGGTTTATTTCAGGCATGTCATCCCAGGTTTTCCCCAAAAGTTTCCGGCCATTTTTCTTTTTATTTGTCCCACCCCATTGTTTAAAATAAAAATAGACTTTTTGCTGTTCACATTGGTTCTTTATATTTAAAATCCAATCCTCTTCAATCTTTCTACAATTAAATCCGCTTTCTCCTCCTACAATAACCCAATCTATACTACTAAGATTGACACTACCGACATCTCCAATAAGCGGCTCAAAAGATACAAATTTTATTCTTGCGGGCACTCTTTTTAGAAGCTCTATCCTGCTTTTATATTTTTCGCTTTCCACAGTTACACCCTGCCAGATGTTAGGGCTCCAGTTAAGCTGCTCTGAAATCGAAACCAAACGCTCGGCTCTTTTGGTCAATATTTGAAAAGTATGCCATGTTGCCTGATTCATAATATCAAATACTTGCTTAATAAAACCAATTGGTACTTCTTCATGAAAAAGGTCCGACATGGAATTAACAAAAATTAAAGATGGTTTATTCCAATTCAGTGGTTCTGTGAGGCAGTTTTTATGTAGAGTGACTTTAAAACCGTTGACATATTTTCTATTCCCCATTCCTTGTAGTCTTTTCGCCATTCTATAAGCATAACAATTTTGACAGCCGTCGGAGATTTTTGTACACCCTGTTACGGGGTTCCAGGTATTTTCCGTCCATTCTATTTTTGATTTAAGAGCCATTTTAATTCCCCTTTCCTTATTCAACTATATGGGTTAAAATGGGTCAAAATGTGATCGGCAGCTTTAAGAGACAATCGAATAGCGGTATCAGAAGGATTGCTGACACAAAAACAGATCAAAAATAACGGCGCTCTCTTTTCCACATTGGTCAATATCTTTGCATTGTCTGACACGCCAGGAAACACAGTTTTTAGACGCCTTATAATGTATTCCCGTATAGAATCAATAGAACACTTTTCAAGGTTTTTATTATCTAAAAAAGATAGTTGTCGTGATTCTCTGTATAATTCTTTGCGCCAGTCGTCAGTGCCCAACAGTATATTAAGCTTTTCTTCGTAGCTATCCGGTATTCTTCTATCTCTGCGAAGCAATCTATTCATTGCCATTAAGGGGAACAGGTACCAAACATCAAAGGCTTCGGTTTGAGCTATCACCTTTAAGGATTCCCATCTTAATTCCATTGCAAAAGGGTCTATGAATATAACACCTCGCCATCCCTCTTTTTTCCATTGGACGGCGCTTAATGTTTTTAAAAGTTCATTGCAGTCACCCTGCATAATAACAACACTTTTATGTTGATGTTTTTTTGAGATTTCTTTTTTTAATGCGGTGATATAACTTTGTTCCTTTTCAAAAAAGTAATACTCATGAAACGGATAATCCAATGCCCTGATGGCAGAACCGGGTATTGCTATTTCTCCCCTGATATCGATTTTACCGCTTCCGGCAAATGCATCTATATAACATAGTTTAAATGGTTGGTTTTTCAAAGCTGTGGTGTAAAAATTCAAGTACTTTTCTAATACCTCCAGTTTAATTAGTGTCCAGGGGCCGCCGAATCTCTGTCGCATTTCAGCACCTCCAAAATACGAACACATGTTTCTATATATATAATAACTTATTTTAATCATTTATTCAACATTTTTTAGAAATAATGTTATATATAACAAGGCTTCAACATCTGAGGGTTTGCAGTAATCTATGTACAACGCACTAATAGTATTACATTCCTTTATATTTTATTAACAAGGGGCGAAAAACCTGAGAAACTGTCACACTAGGAGTTATAAAGCTCTAAATGTGTTATATAGGTATGAATAATAAGTAGTTGAGCATCCAGCGTTATAGTAACTTGTGGTTATTGCAGAAAATAGCGTAATGCAAGGCTGTTGGCGTTTGACGGTGCTTTTGGTATAATTATACTATACTTCTGTGGGGGTATTGGCGATATGTATACCGGGATATGCAGGCTTGATATAATACTATATGATTCGGGAAGCTTAAAGGACAGGAGAAGGATACTAAAAAGCATAACCCAGAGAATCAGGAACAAGTTCAACGTATCGGTATCCGAAGTTGGAGAGGGCGACAAATGGCAGACCGCGTCCATCGGGTTTTCCACCGTCTCCAACAGCGCGGCACAGGTGGACAGGGTGCTGGATGAGGTTATAAGGTTTGTGGAAACCGACAGTCGGATTGAAATAGCCCGGTGCCGCAAGGAAATGGTTTGAATACAGCACAGGAGGACCATAATGGGACAAAGGAACGAAGAAGATATAAGGAGAAAGACGGTACTGGATATCCTGGAGAAGACTTACCCGGACGCCACCACCGAACTGGTGCATAAAAATCCCTACGAGCTGCTAATAGCGACCATGCTTTCGGCCCAGACCACCGACAAGCAGGTGAACAAGGTAACGCCGGGGCTTTTTGAGAGGTTCCCGGACGCCAAGGCCCTTGCGGAGGCGGATATAAGTGAGATTGAAAGCCTTATAAAAACCTGCGGGTTTTATAAATCCAAGGCAAGGAACATAAAGGAAGCCTGCCGAATTATAGTGGAGGAATACGGAGGAAGGGTTCCGCAAACCATGGAGGAGCTGACGGACCTTCCGGGGGTGGGCAGGAAAACGGCGAACGTGGTGCTGAGCAACGCCTTTGGTGTGGACGCCATAGCCGTCGACACCCATGTATTCAGGGTGGCCAACAGGCTGGGGCTGGCACAGTCGGGGGATGTGAGGGGCACCGAGGAACAGCTGATGGAAAACATCCCCAGGGAAAAGTGGTCCCGTGCACACCACTGGCTGATTCATCACGGCAGGAGGATATGCAAGGCCAGGAGACCCAAGTGCGAGGAGTGCCCGCTGGCGGAAGTTTGCAGCTTTAAAGCGGAACAGTAACGGCTGCCGCGTAATCAAAAGAACCGTCCCTATGATTGGAGGGGGTGTGGGAAATGGTAAACACGATATTCGCGCTGGATATAGGCACAAGGACGGTGGTGGGAGTGCTGGCCCGGGGCAGTGCCGACCGGGACCTGTTGGAGATTATTGACATGGAGGTTATGGAGCACAGCGACCGGAGCATGTTTGACGGGCAGATACACGATATCCCCAAGGTAACCGAAGTGGTAAGACAGGTAAAAACCAGCCTGGAGACCAGGAACAACTGCCGGCTGCAGCATGTATCGGTGGCGGCGGCAGGAAGGGCCCTCATTACCCACAGGGTGAGGGTGGCAGAAAGCGTGGAAGGACGGGAGCCGGCGGATACCACCTTTATAAACAGCTTAGAGCTTAAGGCGGTGCAGGAAGCGCAGCAGCAAATACAGGATACATACAAGGACAATTCGCAGCACTACTGCGTGGGATACAGCGTCGTGGACTACTACCTGGACGGGGTGCCCATAAAAAGCCTCGAAGGCCACAGGGGCCATGAAATGGGCGTGGAGGTTATAGCCACCTTCCTGCCGCGGTCGGTGGTGGAAAGCCTCTACGCGGTTATGGAAAGGTCCGGCCTCGAGGTTATAAATCTTACGCTGGAACCCATAGCGGCCATTACGCTGGCCATCCCGGAAAAGCTTAGGATGCTGAACCTTGCCATGGTGGACATAGGCGCCGGAACGTCGGATATCGCGATATCCCGAAACGGCAGCATTTCCGCCTATGCAATGGTATCCATGGCCGGGGACGAAGTGACCGACGAAATAGCGCAGCATTTTTTGCTGGACTTTCAAAGTGCCGAAGGGGTGAAAAGAAAGCTTTTCTCGGGGGCTTCTTCGACCGTTTGCAGGGATGTAATGGGAAACCAGCTTACAATAAGCCGGGAGGAACTGTGCGAAATAGTCCGACCGGTGGTGGAAAGGATTTCCCACAGTATTGCCGAGAGCATTATAGAATACAACCAGGGACCGCCCAAGGCGCTGTTTTGCATAGGGGGCGGCAGCCTTACCCCGGGTATTAAAGAGTGCCTGCAATCCCGCTTGGGGCTTCCCGAAAGCCGGGTGGGCATAAAGGGCCTGGAGGACAATGAGAGGCTTATGGTTTCGGTACCCGGTTTTACGGGGCCCGATTATATAACCCCTGTCGGGATTGCGCTGGCGGGATACAGGGCCGCCGGGGACCATTTTGCCGATGTTACCGTCAACGGCAAGGGCCTTCGGCTTCTAAGAACAAGGAGGATTACCGTAAGCGATGCACTTTTGTCCATTGGTTTTTCTCCGAGGAAGCTGATACCCGCAAGGGGAGAGAGCATCAGTTTTTACATAAACGGCCGGGTAAGGGAAATAAAAGGGGAACCGGGCCGGCCCGCGGTTATCAGGCTGAACGGGCAGGAGGCCGGCCTTGATTCCGAGCTGAAAAACGGCGACGTGGTGGAAGTAACCGAGGCCGCCGCCGGCAGCCCGGCAAGGCCCACGGTGGCGCAGGTAATACAAAAAGAATCCTGCCGGGTTACGCTGGAGGGCAAAGAAATTGCACTGCCGGTCAAGTGGACTTTAAACGGTAAAGAGGCGTCCGCCGATGAGGTTATAAACGACGGGGACAGGCTGGATATTACACGCATAAATACTTTAGGAGAGTTTATAGAAGCATGCGGCCTTCCGAAAAAAGGATATGTCTACAGCATAAACGGCCAAAGGGCGGACTTTACCCGGCGGCTTAACAACGGGGACAGCATTTCCCTTAGGGAAGGAACCCCGGACAGGGTAATAACCGTCATGGTGAACGGCAAAAGGGTGGACCTTCCGTTCAGGGAAGAGCCGTACATATTCGTGGACCTTTTCAGGTACATGGACTTTGACGTTGAAAGGGCAAGGGGCAGGATACAGCTTGCCATAAACGGCAAAAAAGCGGGATATACGGATATAATCAGGGAAGGGGACAGCATAGAAATAATGTAACCATGGGGACGGTTTCCAATCATGGGGACGGTTCTTTTGATTACAAATCATAGGATTAGTAGTAACTGATGGTATCTATGAAGCCCGACAGCGTAGATATAGTCAATTTGGGCTTGGTTTGGGACAGGAATTCCTGTTGAGGCAGGAATTTTCCTTTTTGTAAAGAAATTCTTAAAGTATGTCGCAAAAAGACATATATATCATACAAAAAATGACGGATGGGAGTAGAGGCCTATGAATAGTCCCCTGTACCAGGTGGAGATGAAGTGCCCGGTCTGCGGTACAACCTTTAGTACCAGCCGGGTAAGGAGCAAAAACTGCATCGTGGAGAGCAGGGACACGGATTTTTGTGTATACTATAAGGAGTGCAACCCCATATATTACGAGGTCGCCGTGTGCAGGCACTGCGGCTACGCGGACATGTACAGCCGGTTTGATGAAATAGACCCGGAGGATGCGGGCATTGTACGGGCAGAGATTGAGGGAAAATGGAACGGCAGGGACTTTGGCGGTGAAAGGACCATGGAGGACGCATTGGACTCTTACAAGCTGGCGCTGTTTTGCGCCCAGCTGCGAAAGGGCACCCCCGCCGGGGCGCTTGCGTCCATTTGCATGAGGCTGGCTTGGTTATACAGGATGAAAGGGGATGCCAAGGAGGAAAAGAGGTTCCTAGCCCATGCGCTGGAACAGTACATGGAGCTCTATGACAGGGGCAGGACACCCGAAAAGATGGACGAAATAACGCTTGTTTACCTTATAGGGGAGTTAAGCCGCCGGCTGGGCAAGGGAAAGGATGCGGTGGTGTGGTTCAACAGGGTTGTATCCCATGAAATGAGCAAACAAAAGCCCTTGATAGTGAGAATGGCAAGGGAGCAGTGGTCGCTGGTAAGGAATACAGGGCAGGAGGTGTGAGAGGGATGGAACAAAGGATTGTTTACTGCCGTTTTGATACTGCAATAGGTCCAATGCTGGCGGCGGAGTCCCCCATGGGCCTTTGCAGGTTGTGCCTCCCGGGGGAGAGCGAGGGCTTTTTTGACTGGGCGGCCAAGAAGTACCCGGGGGCCGTCGTGGAGGAAGGCGACAGCGAATTGTTAAGAAGTACCCGTCAGCAGCTTGAGGAGTACCTTTCGGGTGCAAGGAAGGCCTTCTCGGTAACGCTGGACCTAAAGGGAACGGTATTTCAAAGGAGGGTATGGCATATACTTATGCAGATACCCTACGGAGGCACTGCCAGCTACAAGGATGTTGCAGTGACTGCCGGAAGCCCTGCCGCCGTCAGGGCGGTGGGCCAGGCCAACAACAGGAACCCGGTGCCGATTATAGTGCCCTGCCACAGGGTGGTGGGCAGCGACGGAAAGCTGGTGGGGTATGGCGGGGGGCTGGACATTAAACGCCGCCTCCTGGAGCTGGAGGGAATTAAGGTGCGGAAGGAAAGCATAATATGAGAAAGGGCCTTGTATATGTTACCGGGGGTGCCCGCAGCGGTAAGAGCACCTTTGCGGAAGGGCTCATGATGGAGCAGGGGCACAGGATTTTATACATAGCCACCGCCGTCCCCTTCGACAATGAGATGAGGGACAGGATAAAAAAGCACCGGCAGGAAAGGCCCTCTTTTTGGCGCACCCTTGAAGCCTACAAGGGTATAGGCAAAAGCCTTGAAGACAGGGGGGAACGTTTCCACGGTATACTGTTGGACTGTGTTACCGTTATGATAACCAACCTTATGATGGACATGGGCTTTGACGAAGAGGAGTTTACCCCCGAAAGGACAGCCCGGATGGAGGCACAGGTGATGGCGGAGGTGGATTCCGCGATCTCGGGAATAAGGAAATGGGCAGATTTGGGCGTAATAGTATCCAATGAAGTGGGGATGGGGCTGGTGCCGGAAAGCCCATTGGGAAGGATTTTCAGGGACATTGCCGGCCGGGTCAACCAGCATATAGCCTCCGAGGCGGACAGCGGGTACCTGCTGGTTTCAGGCATCCCCCTTAGACTGAAGTAAGTTTTCACCGGCGAAGTGCTTTATATGGACGGCCGGTTTTAAAAAACCCTCGTGCCGGAGGCCCCTTGAAACCGGAGGGGCTGTTTCCGATGTTTGCATGGAGGGCAAAAAGCGAGGATGGTAAAACATGGCGAGAAAAACTCTTGAAAGGGGTCTTATACAGGTATATACGGGAGACGGCAAGGGAAAGACCACTGCGGCCCTGGGCCAGGCCCTAAGGTCGGTGGGCGCCGGTTACAGGGTGTACATGGTCCAGTTCTTAAAGGGCGGAAAAACAGGGGAGCTTGAAGCCGCCAGGAGGCTGGAGCCGGACTTTAAAATTTTCCGTTTTGAAAAGGAGAGGGGTTTTTTCTGGACGCTGGACCAAAGGCAGAAGGAGGAACTTAAGGCGGAAGTTAAGAAAGCCTTTGAATTTGTAACCGACGTGGTACGGCAGCAGAGCTGTGATATCCTGATACTGGACGAAATAATGGGTATACTGCATAATGGACTTTTAACCGAACAGGATATTTGTGAACTGCTGGAACAGAAACCGGATAAAATGGAAATAATACTAACCGGTAGGAATGTCCCGGACAGGATAAAGGAAATGGCCCACCTGGTGACCGAAATGAAAATGATAAAGCACCCCTTTGAACAGGGTATTGGCCCCCGGGAAGGGATTGAATTGTAGCATGAAAGGGTTTATTGCGATACTTCGGTTTACAACAAGGCTGCCCATTCCCCAACGGGAGGACACCACCGAAAGGGACCTTTTAGGGGGCATAAAGTATATGCCGCTGGCGGGGGGCATCATTGGGGCGGTGGCGGCCCTTATATACAGGGCCCTTTATGGTTTTGACCCCGCGGTGGCGGCCATAGCGGCGGTGCTGTTGGAAATAATAATAACGGGAGGCCTTCACCAGGACGGCCTGGCGGACACCTTTGACGGCCTGTACAGCGGAAAGGACAGGGAAGGGACGCTGGAGGTCATGAAGGACAGCAGGCTGGGCACCCATGGCGTTCTGGCCCTTACCGGGGCGCTGCTTTTAAAGGTGGCCCTTGTAAATGCACTCAAAGAGCCGGGGGCACTGCTTGCGGCGCCGGTGTTTTCAAGGCTTGCGATGGTTTGCGGTGCCGCGTTCTCAAGGAGTGCCAGGCAGGCGGGGTTGGGATGCTTGTTTATAAACGGCACATCCGGCCGGGATGCCCTGGCTGCCGGCCTTATAGCAGCGGCTATAAGCCTTTATCCCGTTGGAGCCGCTGTAACGGCTGCTGCCATGATAGTTACGCCGGCAATTGCCCTTGCCGTCGTAAAGCTTTGCAGCCGGAGGATAGGCGGCATGACGGGGGATACGTTGGGGGCCTTGGGTGAAATAGCCGGGTTGGGCTTTCTGGTTGTTTACTGTGTGGTCATTGGTATTGCAAAATTAGTGTAAATGAGAAATGCTTATTCTTTAAACCCAGTTAAATCAGTAGAAGGTGGTATTGGGATGTTGGAGCTAATAATTGTAAGGCACGGGGAAACCGAGGGCAACAAGAAAAGGATATACCAAGGGTGGACGGATACCGAACTCAACGAAACCGGCGTGCGCCAGGCCCAGCGCCTTGCGGAAAGGCTTAAGGACAAGGACCTGGACATCATATACAGCAGCCCGCTTAACAGGGCGCTGGCAACGGCACTGGCAGTAAACAGGTATCACGGCCTGGAGATTAAGACGGTTGAAAACATAAAAGAAATCCATTTCGGGGAATGGGAAAACATGAGCGGGCAGCAGCTGGAAGAACTTTACCCGGATTACATGGAAAAGTGGAGAAGGGATTATACCGCCTTTACGGCACCGGGCGGGGAAAGCCTGGAGGCGGCATACTCAAGGATTAATTCGTGGATGCAAAAGCTTATCAAGGATAATCCCAAGGGAAGCATACTGATAGTGAGCCATGCCGGCGCAATAAGGGCCATGGTATCGGGACTTGTAGGGCGCGGCGTTAAGGGTCACTGGAACTACATAATAAGCAACTGCAGCATTACAAGGATAAACGTGTTTGACGGTTTCCCGGTGCTGGCGGGGCTCAACGACGTGTCCCACCTGGAGGGTTTGCGATAAAAAATATTTTTAAAAAAAGAAGGATATAGGCAATTTTTGGAGAATAATTCATTTTACCAACATTTATTGGCAGATATAGCGAAGCGGAGCCATCCAAAGCGACAGACGAAAACTGTGCTTGACGAGGTGGTTTGCTTGGAAACAAACAGCGATTCTTTGATTGTTATTAGTCAAACTATGGGCCTTATTGAAAGCAGGATCTTGGAAAACAAGCTGCTCGGAAAGATTATGAAAGCCTCAGAAGGGGACATTTTTTTTCTAAAAGAGCAGTTCGGGGAAGAAGCCGTAATTATGGGCATGGAAATAGTGGAAGCCTATACTTCCCTGCACAGGCTTGTTACAAAACTTAAGAAGGAGAATTAGAAAAAGACGGCCATTGGTCGTCTTTTGTCTGTAGCCGATAACTCATTCGCTATTTCTACAGTAGGGGCATACGCCGAAAAAATAAAGCTGGAAATTTTGGATATCGTAACCCGATGTCCTTTTTGCCTTGTTGACTAAATTCTTGGAAAGGGATATGTCCATGTTTTCTATTTTCCCGCATTTTGTACATAATATATGCGGGTGGGGTTTGGGAATCACGTCGTACCTGGAAGTGTTTCCGCCTATATTCAGTTCCTGGATTATACCGGTTTCCTTTAATAGGTCAAGGGTTTTATACACCGTAGCAAGGCTCATTGTAGGGTAATCCGACGATATAATATTGTATATGGTTTCTGCAGTCGGGTGCATGTTGCAGTTCTTAAGCACTTCGTATATGGCCAACCTCTGCGGGGTGACCTTGCAGCCCATATCCCTCAATACAGCTTCCAAACCCATGCTAACACCACCCTTATTTAATAATAATTATCTAATAACAATATATAATAGAAAATACAATTTGTCAAATAAATAACGAAATCTGCAGCAAAAATTGTTAATTATTAATAAGAGCGGCAGCATGATGTACAACGGGGCTAAAATGATTTATCATTTATGGGGGAGGAAAATAAAATGCAGATAAAGGTATCGGTTGCAAGGTGTGAGAGCTACGAACGGGATAAGGCGAATGCCGCCATGGAAAAAGTCCTGGGCGCCCTGGGAGGCATAGACGGGTTTATGGGCGGGGGCAAACGGGTGATTGTTAAACCCAATCTTGTTATGGCAAAAAGACCGGAGGATGCCGTTACAACGCATCCAGTGCTGGTTGAGGCCCTGTGCAGGCAAATAATTGCCGCGGGGGGCCACCCGGTTATTGCCGACAGTCCCGGGGGGCCTTTGAACGTTACGCTGCTTAAAAGAATATACCGCCTGACGGGCATGGAGGAAGCGGCAAAAAAGAC
>ERZ773359.4348-NODE-4348-length-14945-cov-4.579449_pt1 | contig 14945 bp, 15 predicted proteins | sample MGYA00374955_ERZ773359 | MGnify/ENA primary metagenome ERZ773359 (study PRJEB29098, sample SAMN04486028) | biogas fermenter metagenome | study: EMG produced TPA metagenomics assembly of the Biogas fermentation microbial communities from Germany - Plant 4 DNA1... | reverse complement strand
CATATTAAAGAAAAAATTCCTGGGGTTGAAATATCAGTTAAATTATTAGAATTTTGTAATGAATTAAAAAAAAATTTATATGTTTTTGGATCAACTGATAAAGTAATTGATTTGTTTGAGAAAGTAATAAAAAAAGACTATCCAAATATTAATATTGTGGGTTCTAGTAATGGATATGTTGAAAATAAAGATAAAGTATTTGAAGAAATATTAAAATTAAAACCGGATGTAATATTAGTTGCCCTTGGTATTCCTGATCAAGAAAAAATAATTTATAAATATTTTAATAAATTACAAAAAGGAATTTTTATAGGAGTAGGTGGTTCAATTGATGTAATAAGTGGATATAAAAAACGATCACCCAAATTGTTAATTAAGCTAAATTTAGAATGGTTATACCGAATTATTAAAGAACCAAAAAGAATTAAAAAATTTTGTTTGAACAATTTTAAATTTATATTAACTGTTATGAAAGAGAGGAAGTTGAAAAATGATTAAAGTAATGACTATTTTTGGAACAAGACCAGAAGCAATTAAAATGGCACCAGTTATTAAAGAAATACAATTTAGAACAGAATTTGAATGTATTGTATGCGTAACAGCGCAACACCGAGAAATGTTAGATCAAGTATTAGAAATATTTGGAATAACACCAGATTATGATTTAAATATTATGCAACATGGACAAACATTAAGTGATATTACAACACGAGCATTAAATGGTTTAAATGAAATTATTAAAACTGAAAAGCCAGATATTGTTTTAGTTCATGGCGATACAACAACCACATTTGTTGGTGCACTTGCTGCTTTTTATAACCAAGTTGCTGTTGGACACGTTGAAGCTGGTCTTCGTACTTGGAATTTATATTCACCATACCCAGAAGAAGCAAATCGTCAAATGGTAGGAATTCTTGCCAATCTACATTTTGCGCCAACACAAATAGCTGCAAATAACCTAATTAAAGAAGGAAAAAAACAAAACGATATCTTTATTACTGGTAATACTGTTATTGATGCAATGAAATATACAGTAAAAGATGATTACAATCACGAAATATTTGATTGGATTGGAAACGATCGAATGATTTTATTAACTGCTCATCGCCGCGAAAATTTAGGTGAGCCTATGCGAAACATTTTTCAAGCAGTTAAAAGAATAGTTAATGAATTTGATGATGTTAAAGTGGTTTATCCAGTACATATGAATCCTAGGGTTCGTGAAATTGCAAATGAAGTACTTGGTAATACAGATAAGGTTAAATTAATTGAACCATTAGAAGTAATTGATTTTCATAATTTTATGAATAAATCATTCCTTATTTTAACAGATAGCGGAGGTATTCAAGAAGAGGCACCATCTCTTGGTAAACCAGTTTTAGTTTTAAGAAATACTACTGAAAGGCCAGAAGGAATCGAAGCTGGAACGTTAAAATTAGTAGGGACAGATGAAAAAACTATATATGAGGAAACTAAAAAGTTATTGACTGATAAAGCAGCATATCAACAAATGAGTGAAGCTAAAAATCCATATGGTGATGGATTTGCAAGTAAGAGAATAGTTGATGAATTATTAAAAAGGTTTGGAAAATAATATATCTAAAATGAATTTTATGTTTTTGCTAAATGATAGGAATTATAATACATAACATTTTTTACAAAAGGTATAGGTCTATGCCTTTTTTGTATAAAAATATATATTTTTTAAAATCTCAAAATAATAATTTATGTGGTATAATAATTGTAGATTTGTTTGAGGTGAATGTATGAAGTTATCAATAGTTGTACCATGTTATAATGAAGAAAATAATGTTGATTTATTTTATCAAGAAGTAACAAAAACATTTAGTAATAAAAAAATTAAATATGAAATCATATTTATTAATGATGGCAGTAGAGATGGTACACTTATTAGATTAAAAGATATTGCAAGTAATGCTAAGGAACATATTAAAATTATTGATTTTTCAAGAAATTTTGGAAAAGAAGCGGGGATGTATGCTGGTTTAAAAGAATCAAGCGGAGAATATGTTTGTATAATTGATGTTGATTTACAACAACATCCTTCTTTAATTCTTGAAATGATTAATATTTTAGAGGGAAATCCAGATTATGATAGTGTAGCAGCATATCAAGAAAAAAGACATGATCCATTTTTTAGAAAAATATTTTCGCTTTTGTTTTATAAAATTATTAATAAAATATCAGATATTGAGTTTGTTCCAGGTGCTAGTGATTTTCGCTTGTTAAAAAGAAATATGGTCAATGCCATACTTGAAATGAGTGAATATTATCGCTTTTCCAAGGGTATTTTTTCCTTTGTAGGGTTTAATACATATTATATGCCGTATGAAGCCGATAAACGGGCAAATGGAAGTAGTAAATGGTCGTTTTGGAAATTATTTAAATATGCAATTGATGGGATTGTATCTTTTACAACAGCACCTCTTCGTTTTGCAGCTTACTTTGGTATATTAATTTCATTTTTTGCTTTTATTTATTTTATTGTTTTAATAATTCAAGCATTGGTTCTTGGTATTGATGTACCAGGATATGCTTCCACTCTTGGAACAGTATTATTTCTTGGTGGAATTCAATTATTTGCGTTAGGTATTATTGGTGAATATCTTGGCAGGACTTATGTTGAAACCAAAAGAAGACCAATTTATATAGCTAAAGATATAATTACAAATAAAAAGCAAAGAAAAAAATAAAATGCTTTTGAAAATAAGAATAAAAAATGCTATAATATTTATAGCGATGGCGCACTATTCTAGTCAGTTTGTTTATAGTGGAGGTGGGCCTAAAAATCCACTAAAGGGCACATAAAAACTCCTGGTTCCTGCTTCATACGCCCAGTTTGGGGTGGGTGCTGGGAGCTAAGGATGTTGGACGCTCGTAATGGCATACGATTCCGATCCAATATCCGCACATCCTTCTTTTGAAGGAATGACCTATTTATCGTGCAAGCGCTAAGTAGTGTAGCCTGTCTTGAGTGGATATAGGGGATAACTGTTCTACTTTGCTATTCTTGAGGCCTAAAGATGGTAAAGTATTGGGTTTGAAACTATATCTGCAAAAGAGACTAACTATGAACAAATTGGTGAGGAAAACTCCTAGAGTGTTTGTTGCTGGAGGATTGCAGTGTGACCTAAGTGGCAATCGAGTCATATATTCGGCGACGGTATATTGGTGTCTTTAAAGGGGAACCGCTTTCCCAGTATTTGAAAATGGGAAGTAGACACTAGGGAAATCCTACTCGACCTAAGGCACAAGATTTACTGCAGCAACTGCCATCGCTACTAACTATACATAAAATAACAACAAAAGGGTGAAGTATAAATTGAGCCGGTTACAAAGTTCGGAAATTGAAAAATCCAAAAAAAAGAATAAAAAGAATAAAAAAAAGGTAAAAAATAAGTCTAATCATAAATGGGTTATACAAACAACTATCTTTGCTTTTATTGCAAGCTTAATTTTTTCCTTGATATCAGAAGTTACCATTCCTAATTCAAACGTTTTTTGGGGAATTATTTTGGTAATTATTTTTATTTTGATGGGGATAATTTTTGATATTTTAGGAATAGCTGTTACCTCAGCCGATATAAAACCATTTCATTCTATGAATTCTAAAAAGATCAAAGAAGCAAAAATAGCTGTTTATTTAATTAAGAATGCACCTAGAGTAACATCATTTTGTAATGACGTTGTAGGTGATATTTGTGGTATTATTTCAGGATCGGCGGGAGTTATTATTGCTAATTCCTTAGCTAACACTTTAAATTGCAATGTTGTTGTTGTAACGTTAATTACAACATCATTAATTGCCGGATTAACAATTGGTGGTAAAGCATTAGGAAAAAGTTTTGCGATTAATAAAAGCAAAATGATAATTTTGTGGTTTAGTAAAGCTGTGACCTTTTTAGTTCCAAAAATAGATGGCGAATCACTAAAGTTATTGACTATGAATAAAATATAATGTATACTTAATAGGTAGTAATGATTACTACTTATGAGGTGGGTTATGAAATATTCCAAACAAAGAGAATTGATATTAACTTATGTCCAAAATACAAAAACACATCCGACAGCTGAAATGGTTTATAATAATGTTAGACAAAAAATACCAAATATTAGCCTAGGAACTGTGTATCGCAATTTAAATCAATTGTGTGAATATAATTTAATTCGAAAAATTTCAACTCCAAACAAAATTGATCGTTTTGATAATGTTTATGATAATCATGGACATTTGTATTGCCATGAATGTGGTAAAGTTGAGGACATAAGTGAAGAGATAATATCATCAGTGTGTGATTTTATTGCTGATAAAACTAATTATGATATCATTTCACATGATGTGATTTTGGTTGGAATATGTCGTAATTGTAAGAAAAAAAGGAGGTAAATTATGGAATTAAAAGGAACTAAAACAGAGAAAAATTTATGGACTGCATATGCAGGAGAATCACAAGCTAGAGTGAAGTATGAATATTATGCTTCTCAAGCTAAGAAAGATGGATATGAACAAATAGCAGCAATTTTTGCTGAAACATCTGGCAATGAAAAAGAACATGCCAAAATTTGGTTTAAATTACTTCATGGTGGAAAGGTTCCAAGTACAGAAGAAAACTTACTAGATGCTGCAAAAGGCGAAAACTATGAATGGTCAGATATGTATAAAGAATTTGCAAAAACTGCTAGAGAAGAAGGTTTTGATGACATCGCTAAATTATTTGAAAGTGTAGCAGCCATCGAAAAAGAACATGAAGAACGCTATCGTATTTTGCTAGAAAATGTAAAAACAAATAAAGTGTTTGAAAAAGAAGAAGAAAAAACTTGGATCTGTCGTAATTGTGGACATCAATATCGTGGAACAAAAGCTTTAGATGTATGTCCAGTTTGTGATCATCCAAAAGCGTTCTTTCAAGAAAAAGCAGAAAACTATTTATAATGGTTATAAAACATTACACTAGTTGTAATGTTTTATTATATAAAAAGTTATATAAATGTAAATTTAAAGAAAATACATGATATAATTATGTTGGAGATGATAATATGGATCCCAAATTAAAAGAAGCTTTAACATTAGAAATGCAAAGACAAAAAGATAATATTGAATTAATTGCATCAGAAAACTATGTATCTGAAGCGATTTTGGAGTTACAAGGAAGTGTTTTAACTAATAAATATGCTGAGGGATATCCAGGAAAAAGATATTATGGAGGATGCCAATATATTGATATATTTGAAACAAAAGCGATAGAATATGCCAAAAAATTATTTAATTGTAAATATGCCAATGTTCAACCACACTCTGGAAGTGCAGCTAATATGGCTGTTTATAAAGCTTTATTAAAGCCAGGCGAAAAAGTAATGGGAATGAATTTAAGTCATGGCGGACATCTAACACATGGTCATCCTATTAATTTTAGTGGTTTAGAATATGAAATAGTTTATTACAATGTTGATAAAGAAACCGAAACTATTGATTATGATAAATTAATTGAAATTGCTAAAAAAGAAAAGCCAAAAATGATAATTGCTGGTGCTAGTGCATATTCAAAAGTTTTAGATTTTAAAAAATTTAGAGAAGCCGCTGATAGTTGTGGAGCTTATTTAATGGTAGATATGGCTCATATTGCCGGGCTTGTTGCATGCGGACTCCATCCTAATCCTTTTCCTTATGCGGATGTTGTAACTTCTACAACACATAAAACCTTAAGAGGACCACGAGGTGGTTTAATTTTAACAAATAATGATGAAATTGCTAAAAAAATCGATAAAATTGTTTTTCCAGGTATTCAAGGTGGTCCATTAATGCATGTTATTGCTGCTAAAGCTCAATGTTTTTATGAAGCTTTACAACCTTCTTTTAAAGAATATCAAAAACAAGTAATTAAAAATATAAAGATATTGGAGCGAACCTTAAAAAATCAAGGATTTAGAATTATTTCTAATGGCACTGATAATCATCTGCTTTTAGTTGATGTTAAAACATCAGTTGGGCTTACCGGAAAAGAAGCTGAGGAAATATTAGATGCTATTAATATAACTGTCAATAAAAATACGATTCCTTATGATACCGAATCTCCTTTAAAAACAAGTGGTATTAGACTTGGGAGTCCTGCTATGACAACAAGGGGATTAAAAGAAAAAGATTTTGAAGAAATTGGATTAATTATTGCTGAAGCACTACATAATTATAAAGATTCTAAAATTTTAAAATCATTAAAAGAAAAAGTTTTAAAGATAACTAAAAAATATCCAATATATAAGTAGGTGACAACATGGAAAAAATAATTAATGGTAAAGAAATAAGTAAAAAAATAAAAGAAGAAATAAAAAAGGAAGTTGGAGGTTTTCCTAGTAAACCTTCTTTAGTTGTTATTCAAGTGGGGAATGACGAAGCATCAAATATATATATTAACACCAAAAAGAAAGCATGTATTGAAGTCGGAATAAAAGTTTATCATTTAAAATATAATGAAAACGTTGCTGAAGAGTTTTTAATAGAAAAAATAAAAAAATTAAATAATGATCAAAAAATTGATGGGATATTGTTACAATTGCCATTACCTCAAAATTTAAATGCAACCAAAATTATTAAGCATATTGATCCATCAAAAGATGTTGATGGATTAACTAGTGCTAACATTGGCAAATTAATGAATAATTCTAATGGTTTAATACCTTGTACACCACTTGGTATTATGGAATTATTAAAAGCTTATGATGTTAAAATAGAAGGAAAACATGTAGTTATTGTAGGGCGCAGCACTTTAATTGGTAAACCTTTAATTAGCTTATTTTTAAATAATAATGCAACAATTACTATTTGCCATTCTAAAACCAAGAATTTAAGTGAATATACAAAACAAGCTGACATTTTAGTAGTTGCTGTTGGTAAAAAACATTTAATTAATCGTAACATGATTAAAGAAGGAGTTATTATTATTGATGTTGGAATAAATAGAGTTGCTAATAAACTGTATGGTGATGTGGATTTTTCAAATGTTTTAGATAAAGTATCATTAATTACACCAGTACCAGGTGGAGTGGGTCCTATGACAGTGACAATGCTTTTAAAAAATGTTGTTAATTGTTATAAAAAGCGTCATCACAGCGAATAATATTATTGGTGATATAGTGAAAAAGATATTATTTACTGGTGCTAGAAGTGGAATTGCACATACGACTATTAAAGAGTTATTAAATAAAGATTATTTGATATATTTAACGGTTCATACTGATAAACAATTAGAAATTGTAAAGAATACATATCGAAATTACAAAAAAGTTATTTGTCTTAAAGTAGATATTACTAATCCCGAAGATTTGATAAAGCTTGAAAAGTTGGATATTGACATTTTAGTTTGTAATGCTTCAATAGGTGAGGGAGGATCAATTATTGAAATACCGATGGAAAAAGTTAGAAATAACTTTGAAGTAAACGTTTTTTCTAATTTTGAACTAGTTCAAAAAGTATTTCATAAAATGATGAAAAAAAATAATGGTAAAATTATTATGATATCGTCCTTAATACGATTGGTACCTTTTAATTTTTTGGGTGTTTATGGTGCAACAAAATCATCAATAAGTCATTTAGCATATTGTTTAAAAAATGAGTTAAAATTACTTAATACTAATATTAAAATTATTTTAGTTGAACCAGGGCCATATTATACTGGTTTTAATCAAGTAATGCTTGATAATAAATATACTTGGATGAATAAAGAAAGTTATTTTAAAAATTACATAGAATTAATTAAAAGAAGGGAAAATAAAATATTTCATATTATTGAAAGAAAAAAATTAAAATCCGTAGTAAAAACAATGATTAGGGCAATTGAAAGTAAGAATCCAAAATTTTTATATCAAGTGCCTAAATCTTATGGTATGATGGCAAAAATATATAATTTCTTCTTCTTTTTTTGATAATTTAACTTAAAAATACTTGCTTTTAGTAAGTTTTTTTGATATTATTATATTGTCACATAAATGGCGGTGTAGCTCAGTTGGCAAGAGCATTCGGTTCATACCCGAAAGGTCGGGAGTTCGACTCTCCCCGCCGCTACCATAAGTAAATAAAACCTTATGATTTAGGTTTTTTTATTTTCCACTAAAAAACACTCTTAATATAGAGTGTTTTACCATTCTAATATAAATTTTACATCAGCTTTTGAACTAAATATATTATCATAAAATTCCAATTCTATATAATTTTCGTCATTATTTAAAGCAAATGCCATACTTCCAGTTGTTTTTCTACCAGTAGAAATCTTTGAAGGATGTTTAACAGAAATAGGGTATGTTTCTAACGCAAAATTTGCTTTGTCATATGCTTGAAAATCTATGTCACTTATGAAGACATCATCTTCTCTTGATTTATTTTCATATTCATATTCTATGATGACAACTCTATCTGCTTGTTTATCTGAAAATTGATTTCTTTCAGTTGTTTCTTTAACTGACAATATTTTTAGTCTAATTTCGCCTTCTTCATTTGAGATAAAAGCGTCTTCATTTAGTTTGAGAGTTGTAATTTCTTGAGTCTTATTTTCGCCGTCTGTGGTTGTATTTTCTGAATTTTCATCATTTGATGTTTTAACTTCTGAATTTTCAACACAACCAGTTATTCCTAAAAACATAATTGAAATTAGTAAAAAACTGATTATTTTTTTCATAAAGTTTAAACTTCCCTCCCAATGATTTATATTATTTACATTCGTAACCACTTAAATTATCTTTTTTAAATTGTTCTAAAGTTATTTCTTCATTTGTAATATTGCTAATATAATCATAATCACTATCTGTTGATAACTTATTTAAGGCATCAAAATCTAGATTTTTAATATCAACTTTTAAATCTTGTAAAATTACATTATCTTTTTTGGAAACAGTTGCTTCAATGCCATTTATTTTATCAAATTCATCGAAAACAGCTTTTAAAAAATCATAAGTAAAATCGATAAAATTAGGATCAACTTCCATTTCTGTTTTGCTTTCTATTTTTGTAACAATATTATCACTATTATAAGTTACTGTAACTGTTTCCTTAGTAATATAGTTATTATCATCAACAGTTTCATTAGTGCAAACTAGGGTACCACCTTTTGACATTAATTTACCACAGCCAGCTATACCAATTAACATGATCAAAAATAATACAATACTATATATTTTTTTCATTTTTCCACCTCCTTTCCTGATTTGTAATAATTCAAATTACATAATATTATAAAAAAAGTGAACTTTTATTATCGGTTATTATTTTAGCACTTTAGGTAATGAATGTCAAAATAAGGTAATTATTTTTGCATCTTGCATCTAAAATCTAAAATATAATAAATAAAATGGTTTAAAAATTGATAAAATAGGTTAAGAAAAGGTACTATTTTTATTTTTAATTTCCAATAGAAAATTGCTCCTTGTTTAAGAATTTGTTTTAATATGTAATTTAATGTTTGAATAATTTTTAACGCGCAATTCAAATTTTAATAGCAAAATTCGTCAATAAGTGGTATAATTAATTTAGTAATGGATGCGTAAGTGTAATAATAACCTACTTAGAAAATCAAAAAATTTATAATTATTCATATATATAACAAACTACTAATAATAATTTTTAGTAGTATTGTTAAAAATAAAAAGAAAGTAGGTATTAAATGTCTGAAAAAGAATTAATTTGTGAATTTATGTACAATGGCTGTGATATAACAGCCTACCATGGAAAAGTTGAAGTTGTTAGTACCGATGAAAGTAAATTGATTGATGGAAGAAAAACCGCAATTGCCACAACTAGAACATTTAGTTGTACTAATTTCTTGGTTTTTTGCAAAGATTTTGCTTATCTTGCTCATATGCTTCCATCAGAAACTGTTGGTATGAATAATAATTTTGAATCTCGCCTTGATGAACTAAAGCGCATCATTACTCATTTTAATCCTGATGCAATTAATGTTTTGATTTCATTAGGTATATCAACTCCTCATCCTAACAAAAAAGATTTTCATAATCTAGAATACTTATTCCAAAAATTAAATGTATTGAAAAATTTATGCGAAAGTTTAAATGTTGAACTTAATCTATTGCCCATTATGAAAAGTAAATATTTGTTATTTGATTTAGAAAAATATTTATTGTACGTTGAAAATCCTTCAAAAAAAGTTATTGATGTTAATAAAATTGAAAACATTGAAAAATTAACTAAAAATACAAGTATTAAAAGTTTTTGAACTGGATAATGTTTTATTATCTAGTTTTTATTTTTTAAGTAAAAAAAGATTGTCCATTTTTTATTTAAATTTCATATATTTAAATAGGTGAAGATATGTTTAAAATAGAAATTATCGATAAAAGTTATTTTTTAAGTTGTATGTTTTTTTTGGGGATCATTTTTTTTAGTATTTTTATCCTTTTTTTCATAGAGAAGAAATGGTATCAAAAAATAAAAAAATTCATAAGCAAAAAACGGAATGGAAAAAACAATAATAATTATAATAAATAATAATGTATCAATTAATAATAAATAATTATCAAAAAATGTAAATTTATGGTATACTTATATCAGTACGTATTGTAGAAATGAGGTTGCATTAATGAAAGAAAAAATTATTTTAATGTTAAAAGGTGCAATTATTGGTGTTGCAAATATTATTCCAGGAGTTAGTGGAGGAACTTTAGCAATAACTCTTGGTTTGTATGAAAAAATAATTCATGTTATTAATAATTTATTTAAAGATTTTAAAAATAATTTTAAATTTTTATTTTTTTTTGGAATTGGAATAATGTTTAGTTTACTTTTAATGAGTAATATTATAGTTTATTTTTTAGATAAATTTCCTATTCCAACAACTATCTTTCTTGTCGGACTTATTTTAGGAGGCCTTCCTATAATTATTCAAAAAGTTAAGGGAAAGAAGTTTAAATTTTCTAATATCTTAATTTTTTCAATTGTTTTGTTATTTCTAGTTAGTTTATCATTAATTAAACATGGTAATAATGTTGTAAGCTTTGATAATTTAAATGTCATTGGTTATTTTAAATTATTTATTGTGGGAATTATAGCAGCAGCAACAATGGTTATTCCAGGTCTTAGTGGTTCTTTTGTTTTAATGCTTATTGGTTATTATCGTCCTATTTTAGAAGCGATTAATAATTTAACCGATTTTCAAACTTTAAATTTCCATATTTTTATTAGTAATGCTGTTATTTTATTTGTCTTTGGCATGGGAGTATTATTAGGTATTTTAATCATTGCAAAAGTTATCAAATACTTATTAATGCGGTTTGAAGTTCCAACTTATTATGCCATTATTGCCTTTGTTATCGGTTCAATTTATGTTATTCTTACACCACTTTTAACATATGATTTAACATGGCCGATTATTTTTACAAGTATTATTTGTGGGATAGTAGGATATGTCATTGCTTATTTTTTAGGAGAAAGGTGATTTAAGTGTTAGGAGTTATTATTTTGGCAATAATCCAAGGAATTGCTGAATTTCTACCAATTTCCAGTTCAGCGCATTTAATAATTTTTCGTGATGTTTTTAATATTGGCACTTCCATTAGTGCCGATCTAGCGCTTTCTTTTGATGTGGCTCTTCATCTTGGGACATTACTAGCCATTATTGTTTTTTTCTTTAAAGATTTTTGGAATATGGTTATTAAAGGCGTAACTTTGGGCATTAAAGATAAAGAAGGAAAAATATTTTATTTTTTGATTGTAGCAACAATGCCGGCTGCTATTGTTGGTCTTTTATTTGAGGATATTATTGAAAATTTTATCCGTGGTAATTTATTAATTATTGCTAGTGCTCTTGCTGTTATGGGGATTATTATTTATTTAGTTGACAAATTTCAAAAACAAGATAAAGAAATAAAAGATTTAACAATAATTGATGCTTTTCTTGTCGGAGCATCGCAAGTCTTTGCTCTTATTCCTGGATTTTCAAGATCTGGCACAACTATAACGGCAGGAAGAATTCTTAATTTAAAAAGAGAAGAAAGCGCCAAATTTTCCTTTTATTTATCCGCACCAATTATTTTAGGGGCTGTTATTTTAACTTGTTTCAAATCAGAGACTTTGGCTGTGATTAATGCCCACTTATTATATTTTTTAGTTGGTATTTTAGTATCATTTATTGTAGGAATTATTACGATAAATTATTTATTACAATATTTAAAAAAACATGATTTTAAAATTTTTATGTATTATCGTTTAATTTTATCACTTATAGTTATTGTGTCAATATTATTTTAAAAGATAAAAAAGTAATTGACTTAATTTCCGATGTTTGGTATTATGAAAAAGGAAAACCTATTTACAATTCAATAACCATATAAAACCCTTTTCTTTCTTTTGTTTATAATTAAATAATTAATATAGATAAATACGAGGTGAAATATGAAGGTTAAAAAATTAATTATTCTGGCTGCTTTTTTTATATTGGTTGTTGGGTGCAACAAAGAAACACAGGAAGAAGAAGTTACATCCATCCATGATGCAATCATTAATAATGGTTATGATATGCTTGATACTGGCTTTTATTTTAAAGTAATCAGTAGCGAAGATAATGTTGAAGATTCATATGCTTTTTCTGTGCAAGCTACCCCAAAATTTTTTAGATTAATGGAAAATGATTTAACTATTTTCTACTTTTTTGAAGAGGATTGGGGAAGTATTGGTGGATGTGATTATAGTTTAAAAGATGAAAAATCACTTTATGGAACAGAATGTAGTACTGAAGATATTACCAAAATTAAAGATGCTAGACAATTTTTTGAAGATGAGTTAGAAAAAATGGATATTACTACAGAAGATTTATTAAAATTAGTTGTAGATGAAACCGAAATGGAAGTTGAAGAGGATATTTAATTATCCTTTTTTTATTGTTTAATTTATTTTTTTATACTATAATTAAAGTGTGAAGTAAAGTGGGTGAATAAATGATAAAATTAATTAAATACAGTATTAACACTGATATTTTTGATAATATCAAAAACCAAGTAAAAAATAATCCCTCGATTATTATTACTTCCAGCAATGCTTTAATTGAATATAAAAAATATTTTTGTCAATTTTCCAATATCCAATTAGTTGATTTAAAATCTTTTATTTATCAAATATATCAAAAACATATAAATAAATTTCCAATTCTTAATTCAAAAGAGCAAATTTTATATTTTATTAAAGCAATAGAAAAGGTTGGATCTAATTTATTTTATTTACACAACTATTCTTTTGATATCATTGAAGATTTAATGAGTCTATATAAAAATGAAACAAATCATTTATTAATTAAAAGTAATTATAAAACAAAAATTATTGAAGACTATGAATTGATAAAAAATAACTATTTTGCACTTCTTAAAAATAAATATATTGATGAGCAAATGTTATACCTTGAAGTTGAAAAATTTTTAAAAGAAAATCATATTTTTAAAGATATTGATATTATCATAAGTGATATATATTATTTAAATGATATCGAACAAGAAATAATTAGTAATTTGGTTAAACAAGCAAAAAACGGTTATTTATATTTTTTAGATAATATTGATGCTCCTGGTTTAGAAATACATAAAAAAACGTATAGTTATTTTAGTAAAATTTTTGATGGAGTTTATGAAGTTGAAACTATTAATCAAAAAGTAGATTTGGAAAAAGATTTTATTTTTAATAATTTATATCGATTAGATTATGATACTTATAATAAAAGCAATTATATAAAAATGTATGGTGCAAGTGATTTATATGATGAAGTTGTTTTTGTAACTAAACAAATAAATTATTTAATTCGTACAGAGAATATGCGTTTTTTTGATTTTGCAATTGTATCAAATAATATATTAGAATATGAAAATTATTTTGATTTGATTTTTAGTGCAAACAAAATTCCCTATCATAAAGAAATATCTATTAATCGTAATTTTTTCGAGTTTGTATTGAATTTACTCGATATTATTCACAGTGGTGTTACTAAAGAAAAATTAGTTAAAATTTTAAAATCTAAATATTATAAAATAAGTGAATATCAAATCAATCAAATAATTAATGATGAAGAAATAGATATTGATTTAAAAAATTATCTCGATACAATTTTAAAACCGTTAGAAATAAATAACAAAGAAGTAAGCTTATCTGAATTTTTATTAAAGTTTTATAATTATTTAGAAGACTTTGAAATTGATATTCAAGTAAATAAAGAGAGTCGGGAAACATGGAATGAGTTTGTAAAAATACTTGATAGTATTAATAATGTTTATCAAAATGAAAACATCACAATAATTAAATTTAAAGAAATGTTGGAATATTTCTTTGACAAGGCAAGTGTTAAAGAACATTATCTAGATGAAGTATTAGTAGGTAATTTAAGTGTATTAGAAGCTAGAAAACCGAAAGTAGTATTTTTTATTGGAGTTAATGAAGGGGTTGTACCAAATAAAGAAAAAAGTAATATTATTTTAAATATCAATGAACTTTCTAAATATTATCAAAAATATCCCAAATTTAACAACATTTTAATCGATAAATTTAATACTTTTTATACATTTATATGTCCTCAAAAATATTTGTTTTTAACTTATTATAAGGTTGGAAATGATGGTTCAAAAGCTAATCCCGCGCCTCTTATTGATAAAATTAAAAAGATGTATAATGAACTTACAGTATTTACTAAAAAAGAAATTGATGAATTAATTAGTTTTCCTGTTTTAACGTATAATCATCATTTAACTCTTGAAAATACTTTATTAAAAGATTACTTAAAAACATATTTTGACAATCAGTCTAATTACTATCGTTATAATAAATTAATCGAAAAAATACCATTATTTTTAAATGTTGAATCATTAAATACCAACCACATAGACAAAATTTATTTAAGTCCAAGTTCAATTGAATCATACAATAATTGTCCATTTCAATTTTTTTGTAA
>ERZ773359.4346-NODE-4346-length-14947-cov-5.488920_pt1 | contig 14947 bp, 11 predicted proteins | sample MGYA00374955_ERZ773359 | MGnify/ENA primary metagenome ERZ773359 (study PRJEB29098, sample SAMN04486028) | biogas fermenter metagenome | study: EMG produced TPA metagenomics assembly of the Biogas fermentation microbial communities from Germany - Plant 4 DNA1... | reverse complement strand
AGCAAGGGGTTTGTTTCTTTTTTTGGAATATACGAAGTAAAGTATCAAGCAAATTTCCACAAGCCTAGCAATTAATGTGCCGTAGGCGGCACCTTTGATTTCTAAGCGAGGAAAACCAAATTTACCAAAAATTAAAAGATAGTTAAAAAGTGCATTGGTTCCAAAAGAAATAAAACTTACTACCATGGGAATATTAGCCTGACCTATACTTCTTAAGGAAACGGCATAGGTGAAGCTTATCCCTGTAATAATATAACTTAAGGAAATTATTCTTAAATAATCAATTCCTAGCCTTATAACTTCTTCATCTTCGCTGAATATTTTCATAATAGATTCCGGTACTACTAATGCTGCCAAAGTAAACAAGGTACCTAATAGAAAAACAATAATTAGGGAAATTCCTAAGACTCTTGCTATATTTTTTGTATCCCTTTTTCCCCAAAATTGTGCAACAAATATTGAAGATCCAGTACACACACCAAATATTATAACTGCATAAAAAAAGAAAAGTTGATTAGCAAGTCCCACAGCAGCAAGGCTTTCCTTACCAAGACTTGTGATCATTAACGTATCCAACATATTAACTGAAGAAGCCACCAAATTCTGCAAGGTAATAGGTATGGCTATGGATATCATTGCTTTTAGAAATTTTTTATCTTTTAAGCTGTTTTGCATTTAAACCTCCGATATAAGCATTGTCAGTCAAGGGCATGACATGCTCATATATAATACCATGAAAAATATTTTATTTGAACAAATTTTTTTATAAGTAAAAGAATATGAGCCTTATCCATGTGAGGGAATTTTTTGTTGAATAAGAGTGGGTAAAATGATATAATGTTCGATGTTAATATGTAAATTAGAAAGTTGGAGGAACATGAGCAGAATAAAAAACCACCTAGTAGCAGATGCAAAATTGGACAGTGAAAAGATTATAGAATTAAAAAACAGAAACGAACAATTTCTTATAAATAACGGCAGAAGAAAGACATACCACATACTGACTTATGGCTGTCAAATGAATGAGCATGACTCAGAAAAAATATCAGGTATGCTTACTTCCATAGGATATGTGGAAACAGGTGATGAAAAAAATGCAGACCTTGTAATTTTCAATACATGTTTAATAAGAGAAAATGCAGAACTACGAGTATTCGGCAAGTTAGGAGAAGTGAAGGGGCTTAAAAAGAATAAGCCAGATATGATAGTGGCAGTTTGTGGCTGCATGATGCAGAAACAGGAAATTAGAGATAAAGTTCTGGAAAAATTCTCTTTTGTGGATATAATTTTTGGAACAAATACCATACATGAATTGCCTGTACTAATTTACAATGTTGAAATCAAAAAAGAAAAGAGTGTAGACATTGTAGACAATACGGATTTAATTTATGAAGATATGCCGAAGTTGCGTAAATTTAAATATAAAGCCCTAGTTAATATAACTTACGGCTGTGATAATTTCTGTACCTACTGTGTAGTTCCCTATGTAAGGGGCAGGGAAAAGTCCAGAGAACCGGAAGATATTATTCAGGAAATTAAAATACTGGCAGAGGACGGATGCAAGGAAGTAACCCTGCTTGGACAGAATGTTAATTCCTATGGTAAAAATTTAAACGTTGAATTTACATTTGCACAGCTTCTTTATGAAATAAACAAAATAGAAGGTATTGAACGAATACGTTTTATGACTTCCCATCCAAAGGATTTAACAGATGATCTTATAAAGGCAATACAGGAATGTGACAAAGTATGCAAACACCTACATTTACCTGTCCAGTCTGGAAGTAATGATGTTCTTAGAAGAATGAACCGAAAATATACTAAGGAACACTATTTAACCTTAGTGGAAAAATTGAAAAAGGCAGTTCCGGACATAGCTATAACTACGGACATAATTGTGGGATTCCCAGGAGAAACTGAGGAAGATTTCTTAGAAACCTTAGATGTAGTAAAAAAGGTAGAATATGATTCAGCATTTACTTTTCTATATTCTATCAGAGAAGGAACTGTAGCTGCAAAGATGGATGATCAAGTGCCTGATGAGGTGAAACATGACCGGTTTAACAGGCTATTGGAAGTTTTATACCCTATAATTTTAGAAAAAAATCAAAAATGCATCGGGAAGGTATTTCCTGTATTGGTAGAAACAGCGGAAGGGGACGAATTAACAGGCAGGACGGAACATTTTAAATTAGTTCACTTTAAAGGAAGTAAGGACCTAGTAGGTGAAATAGTTAATGTTAAAATAACCGATGTTAAAACTTTCCACATGAAAGGTAGTATTGTAATAGCTTAGCTTTCTATGTCTAAGCTATTTTTCTCGAATAGAGGGGGGTTAGAATGGCAAAATATACTCCTATGATGGAGCAATATTTAGGAATAAAGGAACAGTACAAGGATTGTATCCTTTTATACAGACTGGGAGACTTTTATGAAATGTTTTTCGACGATGCAATTATTGCCTCCCGAGTACTGGAAATTGCCCTTACAGGACGGGATTGCGGCCAGGAAGAAAGGGCTCCCATGTGCGGGGTTCCTTATCATTCGGTAGAAGGATATATTGCAAAACTAATAGAAAATGGTTACAAGGTTGCCCTATGCGAGCAGCTTGAAGACCCTTCCACTGCTAAAGGAATTGTAAAGAGGGATGTAGTAAGGATAATTACTCCTGGTACAATAATCGACCAAGGTATGCTGGATGAAAAAAGTAACAACTATTTATCCAGTATCTATATAGATAAAGGTTTCGGTTTAGCCTATGTTGATATTTCCACAGGTGACCTGTATGTTACGGAAAATATATCATTAAATGATTTTGCAGAAAATAACACCAATGATATCTTAATAGAAGAAGTCAATAAAATAGCACCTTCGGAAATTATTGCTAATACTATTACCGGAAATGAAGCAATAGATTCGACTATTAATTTAATAGATATTTTAAGTTACAAGGAATACAAAGATCTCATTCTTAAGCATTTTAAGGTCCTTTCATTGGATTCATTCGGCTTGTCCGAAAACTCCAATGCTGTTATGGCATTGGGAATACTTATAGATTATTTGTATCATACTCAAAAAACATCCTTAGACCATATAAATAAACTTCATTTCTACAAGTTAGGGGAATACCTGCACTTAGATTCCAGCACCAGAAGAAACTTGGAACTAATTGAAACTATAAGGGGCAAAAAAGGTCCAGGTACTCTTTACCATGTAGTGGACAACACCATGACTGCAATGGGTGGGAGACTGTTGAAAAAGTGGATAGAAGAACCCCTTAAAAACATGGAGCGCATTAACTTGAGACTGGATGCTGTTGAAGAATTATATGAAAATATTATGGTATCCAACAATATAAAGGAATATTTGAAAAGTGTCTATGATATAGAAAGACTTTTAAGCAGGATAGTATATGGTAACTGTAATGGTAGGGATTTAATTGCACTTAAACAATCTCTTTCAGTTTTGCCGGATTTAAAAAGGGAAATATCAGGTCTTTCTGCAAAAATGTTTGTTGATATACATAGTAACTTGGATACACTAAGAGATATTCATGATTTAATTGACCGCTCCTTAGTTGAAGAACCTCCCATATCCATTAAAGAAGGAGGAATTATAAAGGAGGGTTTTAATGAAGAATTAGATGAAATTAGGGAAATTTCCACAAAGGGAAAGAACTGGATTTCAGATCTTCAGGCAAAAGAAAGAGAAAAAACAGGAATTAAAAATTTAAAAATAGGATTTAACAAGGTTTTTGGCTACTACTTGGAGGTAACAAAATCATATTTAAAAGAAGTTCCTGACCATTACATACGCAAACAAACCTTAGCCAATGCTGAAAGATATGTAACTCCAGAGCTGAAAGAAATGGAGGCTAAAATTCTAAATGCTGATGAACAGCTGATGAAAATGGAATATGAGTTGTTTTTGGAAGTAAGACAGTATATTAACGACCAGGTTAAAAGGATTCAGGATACTGCTTTTAATATTGCCTTAGTTGATGTTCTTAATTCTTTGGCTGTTGCTGCTGTGAAAAACAATTATGTGCGACCTGAAATAAATAATAAGGGATATATAAAAATTACCGAGGGAAGACATCCTGTTATTGAAAAGATCATAAAAGATGAAATGTTTGTTCCTAATGATACCTACATGGATAAAAAAGAACACAGAATGTCTATTATAACAGGACCCAATATGGCAGGTAAGTCAACTTATATGAGGCAGGTGGCTTTAATTGCCCTTTTAGCTCATATTGGAAGTTTTGTCCCTGCTAGAAAGGCTGAAATATGTATATTGGATAAAATATTTACCCGAGTAGGTGCTTCTGATGACCTTTCCAGGGGACAAAGTACCTTCATGGTGGAAATGAGTGAAGTTTCAAACATACTAAGTAATGCCACTGAGAACAGCCTTTTGATCCTTGATGAAATTGGAAGGGGTACAAGCACTTATGACGGTTTAAGTATTGCCTGGAGTGTAGTAGAATATATAACGAAGAAAATCAAGGCAAAAACCCTTTTTGCAACTCACTATCACGAGCTTTCAGAGTTAGAAAGCAAGTTGAAAAGTGTTAAAAATTACAAGATATTAATTAAAGAGTCTGAAGATAGTATTATTTTCTTAAGAAAAATAGTAGAAGGAAGTGTCGACAGAAGTTACGGAATACAGGTAGCCAATTTGGCAGGACTACCCGAGGAAGTTATTGAAAGGGCAAAGGAAATTTTGAAACAATTAAGTGAAAGTGATATTAATAATCCCTTTGCCAAAAGGAAAAATCGTATAACAGATACTTTCCAAGTATCTATGTTCCAAGCTGAAGCTACTGAAAATCCAAAAGCAAAGGAATATGAGAAATTAGTTGAAAATATAAAGAATATCGATATAGAAAATATAACTCCGGTAAAGGCTCTGACGCTTTTAAATGATATAATAGAAAGAGCAAAGCATATCTAAAAGGGTGGGGAATATGGCGGAAATACATTTATTAGATAACGAAACCATAAATAAAATAGCTGCCGGTGAAGTAATAGAAAGTCCCAAATCAATAGTAAAGGAATTAGTGGAGAATTCCATTGATGCCGGTGCCGATGAAATAACCGTTGAAATTAAGAATGGTGGAAAAAGCTTTATTCGAGTTACAGACAACGGAAGGGGAATTGAAAAAGACCAGGTGGAAAAGGCATTTCAACGCCACTGTACTAGTAAAATTATCTCTTCTCAGGATCTTAATTCTCTATTTACTTTAGGGTTTCGCGGTGAAGCATTGGCAAGTATTGCGGCTGTTTCCAAGGTTGAAATTATAACCAGGACCAGGGAAAGTATTTACGGAATTAAAATGACTATTGAGGGAGGATTCATTATCTCAAAAGAAGAAATAGGATGTCCTGTAGGTACAACTATAACAGTTACGGAACTCTTTTATAATGTACCTGCAAGAAAGAAGTTCTTAAAAAGCGATACTTCGGAAAGCGGGCAAATAAATGAAATTGTTGTATCCCTGGCTCTCAGCAAGGAGAATATTTCTTTTAAATATATTAATAACAACCATGTGGCTTTCAGAACACCAAAAACGGATAATTTTATAAACACTATATCAAGCCTTTATGAAAAAGATCTTTATAACTCCCTTTTAGAAGTTAAGTATAAAAGTAACATTCTTTCTATTACTGGCTATACCACTAATTTAAATTATTATCGTGGTAACCGAAAGCAACAAATAATATTTGTTAACGGAAGAGTTATAAAGCACAGACGGATGAACTTTTTCATAGAAGCAGCTTACACTAGTTTGCTACCTAAAAACAAATATCCGGCCTGCTTCTTAAAAATAGAATTAGATCCTGCCCTGGTAGATGTAAATGTTCATCCAGCTAAGACTGAGGTTCGTTTTCAAAATGAAGAAATGGTTTTAAATGAAGTAAAAAAAGCAATTTATATAGCTTTAAATTCAAGAAAAATAATGAAAGAAGTAAAAAAGGAAACAATATTAAAAGAGCCATCCAAGAAAAACCTGCCAACTATTTTTGAGAATAATTATGAAAACTATATAGAAAAGGCGGAAACCTTTAATAATGCAGAAGAAATAAATGAAAAGCTACAAAATATAACCTTTACAGAAGTAGACTATTCAGAGGGAAATATATTTGAAGAGGTAATTGAAGAAGAAAAAGAAACACATTTTAATGAATCTTCTGATTATATTAAAACAGAAATAGAACCTATACAGCAGTCCTTTATTGAAAGAGAAGAAGATGAAAAAAAGTTACCGGAACTGTCTGTAGTAGGTATACTTATGGATACATACATAATTTGTGAAAATTACGAAAAAACAGAAATGTTTATGATTGACCAGCATGCAGCTCATGAAAGAATTAACTATGAAAAATTCATAGATCAATATAAGAAAAATGACATTTTGATACAGGAAATAGTTCCAGAAGTAATAAATCTCTCTTATGACGATTATCATAGGGTATTTAATAATTTAGAAATATTTGAAAATTTAGGAATTTCCGTTGAAAACTTTGGAAACAATGCTATACTAATAAATAACATACCTACTATATTCAAAAATTCAAATTTAAGGGATCTGGTATACACCATATTAGATTCCTTAAGAGAAGTGAGCAAGGAAAAATTAGACTTTGTCTTAGATAAAATTATTAAAGCAGCCTGTGTAAAATCAGTAAAAGCAGGGGATAGACTCCATATTGAGGAAGTAAGGGCTCTTTTAAAGGAACTGTCCATGACGGATAATCCCTATACCTGTCCTCATGGAAGACCTGTTATTATTAAAATGACAAAGTATGAAATTGAAAAAATGTTTGAAAGAATTCAGAGTTAAAGGGAATTAAATGAACAATAAAATAATCGTAATTGTAGGACCTACAGCAGTAGGCAAGACATATGTATCAGTAGAACTTGCTAAGAAACTAAATACTGAAATAATTTCCGCAGATTCCATGCAAATATACAGGGGCATGGATGTGGGAACGGCAAAAATAACTGAAGAGGAAAAACAGGGTATAAAGCACCACATGATTGACCTAGTAAACCCTGATGAAGATTATTCCGTATCGGATTTTAAAAGAGATGCGGAAGAAATAATTGACCGTTTGTTAATCGAAGGTAAAATTCCCATAGTCGTTGGAGGAAGCGGTCTCTATATAAATTCTTTAATATATGATTTAGACTTTGGTAAGGCTAAATCCGATGAAAAAATTAGAAAGTATTACTATAGTTATTACAAGGAACACGGAGAAGATGCTCTCTATGAAAAACTACTTAAAATCGACCCGGAATCTGCAAAAAAAATACATAAAAACAATGTGAAACGAGTTATAAGAGCATTAGAAGTATTCCATTTAACGGGTAAAAAATTTTCCCAACTCAGTACCAACATAAGAAAGGGAAGCAGCAAGTATAACTGCATAATCATTGGTCTTTCCATGGAGAGGGAGTTACTGTATGAAAGAATCAATGAAAGAGTAGATGAAATGCTGTCCCAAGGCCTTGTGGAAGAAGTAAGTAACCTTTTGGAAAAAGGTTACAGTAAAAATTTAGTTTCTATGAGGGGAATAGGATATAAAGAAATAGTCGAGTATCTTGAAGGAACTATGGATTTTGAGGAGGCTGTAAATATATTAAAAAGAAACACCAGAAGATTTGCCAAAAGGCAGTATACATGGTTTCTAAAAGATAAAAATATAAAGTGGTTCAGTATGGATAACTTAGATGAAATTGATAAAACTTTGAACAGAATATATAAGTATATCTGCTCAACTATACAAGGAGGAAGGGATGAACACTATTAATTTACAAGATACTTTTTTAAACAATGTAAGGAAGGAAAAAATATCAATAACGGTATTTTTAAACAATGGCTTTAAACTTATTGGTACTGTAACTGGGTTTGATAATTATGTTATTTTAATTCAGACTGATAAGGGACAACAATTAGTATATAAGCATGCTATAACATCCATTATGCCTTTTAAATACGTGAAACTACATAGTGCAGAGGAGTAAAAATGTTAACAGAAGAAATATTATGTAAACAGTTTGGCATAAGTAAGACTGTTTATAATTATGTAATAAATATCGAAAAAGAAATAAAAAAAAATTTTGAAAAAATAGATCGAGTAAGAGAGTATAATCAGTACAAGGTAATCAAAGCAATGCAGGAGCATAGGCTTGATTTTACAAACTTTTATTGGAACACTGGATACGGCTACGATGATACTGGAAGGGAGAAGGTTGAAAAAATATTTGCATCAGTATTTAATACAGAAGACGCATTAGTCAGACCTTCCATCGCTTCTGGAACCCATGCCCTGTACTTGACTTTGTCTGGTATACTGCAGCACGGTGATGAAGTAATATCAATTTCTGGCCGCCCCTATGACACCATGCTTACAGTACTTGGAGAACAGGGAAATGAACCGGGCAATTTAAAAGAGGCAGGAATCGTATATAAGGAAGTCCCTCTTTATAATAATGATATAGACTGGGAAAGCGCAATTAAAGAAATTACTTTAAAGACAAAACTTCTTATGATTCAGCGCTCAACTGGCTACAGTTTTCGACCGGCACTAACTATTGAAAAAATTAGAAATGCTATAGAAAAAATTCGTGAAGTATATCCTAATATCTACATAATGGTGGATAATTGTTACGGAGAATTCATCAATGAATATGAGCCTTCAGATGTAGGTGCTGACCTGGTAGTAGGTTCCCTTATTAAAAATCCTGGTGGGGGAATTGCCCTTTCAGGAGGATATGTGGCAGGAAAGAAGGTCCTTATAGACCGAATAGCAAATCGTCTAACTGCGCCAGGAGTAGGAAAGGAAGTAGGCCTTACTTTCGGCACAACAAGGAATACTTTGCAAGGTTTGTTTTTTGCACCTCATGTAGTAAGTGAAGCATTAAAGGGAGCCCTCTTATTTGGAGGGGTGTATAATTCTTTAGGATTTGAAATTACTCCTACATTGGATGAAGAAAGAAGCGATACAATTCAGGCTATTAAATTCAATAATGAGGATATGGTAATAAAAATATGTGAAGCAATTCAGGCAGCATCACCTGTAGACAGTCATGTTTCTCCCATACCATGGGAAATGCCTGGGTATACAAATAAGGTAATAATGGCTGCAGGAGCCTTTGTTTCTGGTTCTTCCATTGAGCTCAGTGCAGATGCCCCTATAAGAGAACCCTACACTGTTTATATTCAGGGAGGATTATTTTATGACCATGTTAAATTGGGGGTAATGCTTTCACTGGAAAAAATGATGGACTTTGAAGAAATAAAGAATAAACTATAATATAAGGGACACATCAACTATTGGTGTGTCCCTTAGAATTAATACTTTCTTACAACGGCTTTTACAACTCCAAGTATGTAGGGTTCTTTAATTAAAATAGGCTCCATGGAACTATTTTCAGGCTGCAGGCGTATGTGATCTTTTTCTTTGTAAAAAGTTTTAACGGTGGCTTCCTCATCAATTAATGCTACCACAATATCCCCGTTACTTGCAGTATTCTGGGAATTTACTATTACATAATCTCCATCTAAAATTCCAGCTTCAATCATACTTTCTCCCTTTACTTTCAAAACATAGGATTCTTTATTACCAACAAAGTCTATGGAAATAGGGAGGGTATCTTCTATATTTTCAACTGCCAAAATTGGAGCTCCGGCAGTAACGGTTCCTACAATGGGTACATTAATAATTTCTTTCTTAGGCATATTACAGCAGGGATCATCAACATCTATTAATTCCAAAGCACGTCTTTTATTTTCGCCCCTTCTAATATATCCTTTTTCCTCCAAAGTATTTAAGTGGGCATGTACAGAAGAAGTAGAGCTTAAACCAACAGCTTTGCAAATTTCACGAATGGATGGGGGATAACCTTTCAAAGTTATTTCATCCTTTATATACTGCAATATTTTAACTTGCTTATCGCTTAAGTTATCAATACTCATATCTCCACCTCGTTTGTTTTTCTATATTTTAGCATAGTTTAAAGAATAAATCAAACATTTGTTTGAAAAAAGTATTGACATCGAACTAATGTTCTGCTAAAATGTGATTAGAAAATATGTTCGAGGTGGACTATGGTAATATTAAATAAATACAGGGTAACCAATGTAAAAAGGTTTAGAAGATTTATTTTCTTTACGGTTTTATTACTTAGCATTATTATACTTACCTCAATTTTAACCATAAATGCATATTCAAAAGATATGCCTCAGTTCGATTATATAACAGTTAATAAGGGTGATACCCTTTGGACTATAGCAAAAAATTATACTGGCAGCAAAGATATTCGGGAAACCATATATATAATTTCAAAACTGAACAATATACATAATGCAACTATACAACCTGGAGACATAATAAAAATCCCTCTGAATTAAGCCCTATCTAGGGCTTTTCCTTTATAACGTTTAAAGGATTTTGCTTTACTGCATCCCTGAGCAGTTCCTTGTTTAAATGGGTATAAATCTGGGTTGTTGAAACACTCTCGTGTCCAAGGATCTCCTGTAAGGCCCTAATATCCACATTGCCGTATTGGTACATAAGGGTGGCTGCAGTATGGCGAAGTTTGTGAGGGGAGTAGCCTTTGCCTGTTAAACCGGTTATCTTTAAATACTTGTCCAACATATGCTGAACACCTTTTTGAGAAAAACGGGTTTTACGGTTGCTTAAAAAAAGTGCTTTCTCATGTCCTGGTTTAGGTTCTGGCCTTACAGACAAGTAATCATCAATAGCCTTAACGCATACATCGTTTAAATAAATAGTTCGCTCCTTGTTTCCTTTACCAATTACGGTTAAAGTATCTCCTTTTATTTTGTCAATATCGATGCTTATTAATTCTGATAAACGAAGGCCGCAATTTAAAAACAGCATAAGTATAGCATAATCTCTTTCTTCATTAGCTCCGGAAGTTGCTGACAAAAGCTTTTTAGATTCCTCTAATGTCAGTACCACTGGAAGACGACTGTTGCTTTTGGGCGTTTCCAAATTTAATGCTGGATTTTCCGGAATAAGATTTACTATGGAATGTAAGTATTTAAAATAAGAACGCAGAGATGCCATTTTTCTTGCCTTGGTTCTATTGGAATTTTTTCTTTCCCGGTCGGTATAGGCAATGAAGGAATGAAGGTCAGTTATTCTTATTTTTTTAATTACATCTAAGGTAACGGGGGAGATATCAATTTCGTCGAAATTTTCTACATGGGAACTTAATTTAAATCTTTTTACCAAAAATCTATAAAAAGTCCTCAAATCTAAAAAATATTCATTTACTGTTTTTTCTGACCGGCCTTTAATAGCAATTGAATACTCTAAAAAATCACTAAGGGGAGAAGGGCATAGATCATGGTAATTAATATACATGTTCCACCTCTAAATGTCGCAAAATATTTTATAATTTTATTATATATAATATATGGACAAAATACAAGTATATATAATTTGGAATAACAAGTAGTATGAGAATTACAGCTATATTAATTATTAATAATAGTATAATCCATATTCAATTATAGAAGACCTTTAATTAAATATAGACTATATCACTGAATACATGAAAATATAAAAAAAATAGCAGGTATAAATAGTCAAGGAAGAAAAAATCTTTCGTTAAAACGCAATTTATGGCCTGATTTTTTGAGAGCTTTTCAAAGACTGCTTGATTTATAGCTGATTCCTATAGAGTATTTGAAAAGTATGTGTGCCTAATATAAGTATCTATGGTTGGTAATAAAAATTTATAATATATCCAATAGACCTTGAAATTGCAAAAAGTAGAGGTTTTCTGCAAAAGGGCCTTTTCCGGTGGAGGTTTTGTCGCAAAATAGATATTTTGCGACAAAAATTTTAATAATAAAATTTTTTTCTACTCCTTCTCTTAGGTTTATTTCTTCCTACTGTAACTAAATAAATAAAGAGATCTATATCAAAATCTCTTTATTTTGTACTTACCCTACTACATATACTTGTAAAAGAAGCTCCGATCAATTTACAGCTCTTAATGACACTCCATCTAAATAAAAGTCGGTATCATCATTACTTGCAGCTATTGTATTTATGCTTACTGTAAATTTTACTACTACAAAATTTACACCTTCAGGTACAGCTATATCTGAAGTTTTTTCATGATAAGAAAATGATGACGCTTCAACTATAGCAGTTCTTGGTACTAATCTTTCTATTTTTATTAATTCCACATTGTTAGACTCAGAAATATAGTATACTTCAGCCCTAAAATAGAACTCTAAATTAACTGGTTTTTCTGCAAGTCTTTCAGCAAAGCTAAGGGTTAAATAACATCCTGGATTTACACTAACTATTTGAGTTAATGTGGCAGTATCCCTTGTATTTGAACCTACCGGTCCTATATCAAAGTTTGCACTTTGTCTTCCTTCATATACGATATTAGTTTCTGGCTCAATAATTATGTCAAGTCCTTCTACTTCATTATCCCAGTCAGCAAATATGGTCTTAGTTCCTAATGTTTCAAATCCGCCATTTTTAATTAACTCCTTAGGAGGACATGAACTATAACCATTGGCTTTCCCTTTACAAATACAGGTATTTACATTTTTAATGTTCGGTGTTATAGTCTTACTGTGTTTAATCATTTTAGGCGGATATATATCGTCATCAAAATATTTTTCACAACAACCATAATTTCTATATGGCTTTTTATTTAAATCTTTCATAATAATCACTCCAACAAAATAAGCTTGTACTTATATAATATGTACAAGCTTTTATTTTGTTACATGCTACCTTTATTACCAGGTAGCTATATGTCCGTCTGCTCTTTTTTCAGTACCGCCACACAAGGTTCCTTCTTTAGTTCTTAATATCATTTGACCTCGGCCGAAGGTTGTTGGATCTGGTTGTACTCTAACAGTATGTCCTCTTTCTATAAGATCTTTTGCTATATGGTTAGGTACTTCTGGTTCAAGTTCTACAACCTTATCTTTAATCCACTGCCATCTTGGAGAGTCTATTGCCTCCTGTGGGTTCATATGGAAATCAATTAAATTAGTTACTACCTGAACATGACCTTGAGGTTGCATAAATGCTCCCATTACACCGAAAGGACCTACTGGCTTATTATCCTTCATTAAGAAACCTGGTATTATTGTATGATATGTTTTCTTATGGGGGGCTAAACAATTGTGGTGTTCTTCATCTAAAGTAAAATTGTGCAACCTGTTATGAAGGGCAATTCCTGTTTCTGGTATTACAATACCAGAACCAAATCCCATATAATTACTTTGGATATAAGAAACCATATTTCCTTCTCCATCGGCAGTACACAGATAAACTGTTCCGCCGCTGTCTGGATCCCCTGCTTCAGGAGTTAAAGCAGTTTCTGTAATTAAACTTCTTCTTTCTCTGCCATAATCATCAGATAACAATTTGTTTATATCTATTTTCATATGGTTAATATCTGTAATATATTTTTGGCCATCTGCAAAGCTAAGCTTCATAGCTTCAATCTGCTTATGGTAGGTATCGCTGCTATCCCTATGTGTAAAATCAAAACCTTTTAATATATTAAGTGCCATTAATGCTACCAAACCCTGACCGTTTGGTGGTATTTCAAATACATCATAACCTTTATAATTAACGCTTATTGGTTCAACCCAGCTGGGCTTATAATCCATTAAATCTTCTTTAGATAAAAAGCCATTATATTTTTTGAAAAATGAATCAATTTTATCAGCCAAATCTCCCTGGTAATAAGACTTTCCTTTTGTTTTTGCTATAGATTCTAAAGTTTCAGCATGATATGGAAGTTTCCAAAGTTCTCCGTAGTTTGGAGTTCTACCGTCTTTAGTAAATGTATCAAACCAATGCTTAAACTCCTCACCTTTTTCATTTTGATATATACTTTTGGCTATTTCCCAATCCCTTTTAACTGTAACAGATACTGTAAATCCATTTCTAGCATATTCTATAGCAGGTTTCAATACTTCTTCCAAGGGAAGTTTTCCAAACTTCTCTGATAATTCAACCCATGCAGCAGGAGCCCCAGGTACCATTACAGGTACTACTCCATACTTTGGAATTTCGTTGAATCCTCTTTTTTTAAGCTTTTCTATAGAAATATTGTAGGGTGAATATCCGCTGGCATTTAAACCATGTAGTTTATCCTTAAACCATACTATAGCAAAAGCATCACTTCCTAAACCGTTGGATGTAGGTTCTACCACTGTTAAACATGCTGCCGTGGCTATAGCTGCATCAACAGCATTGCCGCCTTTCTTTAAAATTTCAAGTCCAGCATGGGCAGCTAATGGCTGTGATGTGGCAACCATTCCTCTGTGTCCATAGACAACACTTCTCCTTGATGGATACTTGTACTCTGATGGATTGTAATTCATTCTGTCCTCCTAAATTTATTTTATAGTTAGGTACAGGTATGTACCTTATATAATTAAAAAGAAGTAAACAGCCTTGTTTACTTCTATTGTTTTCGAAATTTATTACTTTGCATATTCTGTTGCTCTAATTTCCCTAATTACGTTAACCTTGATTTGTCCCGGGTATTCCATTTCTTCTTCAATTTTCTTTACTATGTCCTTTGCTATTAAAACTATACTAGTATCGCTGGTCAGTTCTGGTTTTACCATAATTCTTACTTCTCTTCCGGCTTGTATTGCAAAAGCTTTTTCTACCCCTTCAAATGAATTTGAAATTTCTTCTAACTTTTCAAGTCTCTTAATATAAGTTTCTAAAGTTTCTCTTCTTGCTCCTGGTCGGGCCGCTGATATGGCATCCGCTGCCTGGACTAAGACTGCTTCAATAGTCTGGGGTTCTATATCTCCGTGGTGAGCTGCTATGGCATGAATTACGGCCTTGCTTTCCTTGTATTTCTTAGCTAACTCTTCTCCTATAGTTACGTGAGGACCTTCTACTTC
>ERZ773359.4340-NODE-4340-length-14955-cov-6.014295_pt1 | contig 14955 bp, 12 predicted proteins | sample MGYA00374955_ERZ773359 | MGnify/ENA primary metagenome ERZ773359 (study PRJEB29098, sample SAMN04486028) | biogas fermenter metagenome | study: EMG produced TPA metagenomics assembly of the Biogas fermentation microbial communities from Germany - Plant 4 DNA1... | reverse complement strand
CTCTTATTTCGCTGTTTGTAAGCCTCGATATCCTTTTCTTCCACTCTGACATTGCGGCCAATTCGGTAAGCGGCCAATTCTCCTCTTTTAATTAGCTCATAAACAGTATATTTAGATATTTTTAGTTTTTGAGCTACTTCTTCCGGTGTATAAGTAGCGTTATCGGACAAAGTCTTCACCTTCAAATTTTTGTAATACTAATTATAAATTATAACACAGTCTAATTATAAGCAGCAACCAAGCAGAATTAGTAGCACTTGATTCTTGTTAGTTTGAAAAAATGGTTATTGCATGCTCTTTGTGATTGTATTATAATGATTATGCTTGGTAATGTTGGTTTGTGTTAGTTTATGTTAAACCATATTAGATAAAGCTTAAGCAAAGCTCTATATTACATAAAACTTAGTTAGATAAAACTAAAACTTCGCTCCATAATAAATTAATAAGGAGAGGTAAAAATGAAAAGAGCTGCGGTATTGTTGCTGGTCTTTTTTCTGATCCTTTCTGGTTGCGGTCAGGCGGCTTCCGGCAACGACAATCATCCGAACTCCAACCCCTCACAGTCCGCTCCCAAACAAATACTTGTATCGGCAGCAACCAGTCTGAAAAGTCCTTTGACTGAAATAGAGAAACTTTATGAAGAAAAAAATCAAAACATAGATCTTATATTCAATTTTGGTTCCTCGGGATCCTTACAAAAACAGATTGAGCAGGGAGCCCCAGCCGATATTTTTTTATCAGCGGGTAAGTCCCAAATGGATGCCTTAGAGAAGCAAGAGCTTTTAGCCGAAGATACTCGTGTCGACTTTATTGGCAATGACATAGTGCTTATAGTCAGCAAAGACAACCAAAATATAAAAAGCTTTGAGGACCTTACCAAGGCTGATCTCATAAGCCTTGGAACTCCGGAAACAGTACCCGCAGGAAAATACGCCCAAGAAACGTTGACATACTTGAAACTATGGGATAGTCTGCAAGAAAAGATCGTGCAAGCCAAAGACGTTAAGCAAGTTTTGACCTATGTGGAAAATGGCAATGTGGAAGCCGGAATACTTTATGGTTCCGATGCCAAACCTTCAGATAAAGTAAAAGTTGTGGACGTAGCTCCGTCGGATAGTCATAGTCCCATTGTGTACCCCGGAGCGGTCTTAAACACTACAGCCAATCTAACAGAGGCCAAAGATTTTCTGGGTAGCTTAAGCACTCCGGAAGCCCAGGCCGTTTTGGAGAAACATGGTTTTAGATCTTTAAAATAATTTCATGATAACTTTTATTACAAACTCAAATCTTATAATGAAATAAAATCTCATAATAAAATCTTAGTTTAATCTATGGAGTAAAACATGGGAGTAGATTTCACCCCGATTATTCTATCGCTTAAAGTTGCCATAACAGCAGTTTTTTTTGTAGTTCTAAGCGGTATACCCTTAGCCGGCTTAATGGCCAGAAGGGATTTCCCGGGTAAAGATGTCCTGGAGGCCTTATTTACCTTACCTCTAGTCTTACCTCCGTCTGTCGTAGGATTCATTCTTCTTTGGTTGTTTGGCAAGAACGGACCTCTTGGTCAATTTCTGGCTCATACATTTAACGTCAGCGTAGTGTTTCATCTTTCCGGGGCTGTGATAGCAGCCGCCGTGGTTTCTTTTCCGCTTATGTATCAATCTGTTAAGGCTGCGGTAGAAAGTGTGGACCGAACATTGGAAAATGCGGCCCGTACTCTGGGCTCGGGCGAAATTAGGGTTTTCTTTACTATAACTTTGCCTTTAGCCTGGCCGGGGATTGTATCGGGTTTTATACTTTCTTTTGCCCGTTCCCTGGGCGAATTTGGGGCCACCTTGATGATTGCAGGTAATATACCGGGGAAAACCCAGACCATGCCGATTGCTATCTATATGGCCAGTGAAAGCGGTGATGATAGGACCGCTGTGGCCTTAGTTTTGATTATGACCATATTTAGCTTTTTGGTAGTGTTCTGGCTCAATCGGTGGTCAAAGCGCCAGCAAAAGGGCATGATACAAGATGAAAGGGGGAAATGAATCTTGCTTCAGGCAGATTTTAGATTAAAACTGCCGCACTTCGAATTGCAAGCCGGCCTTCGGGTAGCGGAAGAGACTCTTGTTTTGGTTGGCCCTTCCGGTGCCGGTAAGACAACAATTTTAAAATGCCTGGCGGGGTTATTAACACCTACAGAAGGAAGTATTCAAATTAATGGGCGGACTGTTTACTCTTCAGCTAATAAGATTAACCTGCCGGCTCGGGTGCGAAGAGTAGGATATGTGTTCCAGGAATATGCGCTTTTCCCCCATATGACTGTGAAAAAAAATGTGCTCTACGGTCTGGCCAAGAGTAAGAAGAAAAATGCTAACATGCTGGCGGATAAAATGCTAGAAATGCTGGGCATTTTGCACCTTAAAGATCGTTACCCCGGACATATTTCCGGTGGAGAGAAACAAAGAGTGGCTTTGGCCAGAGCTTTAATGACTGAACCGGAAATTATGCTCTTGGATGAGCCTTTATCAGCTTTAGATCCGGAAATTAGAAGCGAACTGCAGCAAGAACTGAAAAAAATCCAAAGACAATGGAAAATCCCTGTGGTACTCGTTACTCATGACCTTAAAGAAGCGGAATTCCTAGGCGACCAAATCCTGAGAATCGACCGTGGTCAGCTTACCCCGCTAAAAAAACCTGTACCGCTGAAAAAACCAATTCAGCCTTCCTTTGCTTAATATTATGCATAACATTAAGCAAAATTTACGCTAATCGCTAAACTAAAGGTTATTGATTAAGCAAGCTTATTCCTTAAGATAAGTACGAAAGTAGAAAATAATGCTTAAGGTTAAAGTTGGTAAAAGTCAAGGTCAGCGAAGATCAAGATCAATAAAGGTAAGTATAGTAAGCGTCATCAGCCTGTTTTACGACAAAGGGCAAGTCTTCGAGGGTCGACTTCCCTGGAATATTTCGGCTTAGGCTGTAAAACCGGCATGTAGGAATTCAAGGCCTGTTCGATCTGCTCCCGGACGATTTGAGAAATAAGCTCGACATTTTCGCGATGAATTTTCTCATCCAGGCCACGGCTTATTAGGTAGCGGACAGTGTCCGAATAGGACATACCATTTTTTTCAGCTATGGTTTTAATTTGTTCAAATAACTCCGGTTGCAGTTTAACGGTGATTGGACGCAAATTACCCATTGTTATACCCCCTTTCCAAATTGTCTTACCATATTTTATCTTGATTATCAAGGATTTAAGTTAGAACTAACCATTTTGTCTTACCAGGACTTTCATCTTTGCTACTAGGCAAGTAATATGCCAACCTTTAAAAGGCGGTGTTTCCTGACTATTAAGCGAAACAGAAATAATAATTGGTAGCAATATGAGTTACAAATTGAGAATAAAGTCAAAATGAAACAAGAGATAAACAAAAAAGAGCTTCACTTATCCCTGTATTTATGGATAAGCGAAGCTCTTATTGTCTTTGCCGCCTGGCCGTAAACTTTCAAGTTTCATGACCCTGCCTCACGCAGGTGGGCACCTAAACTGTAATTTCCAACTTCCTTCGTGTAAGGCTTGTTGTACTCAAAACAGTACTCGGTTCCCGTCTTAAACATAGGATCAAAACTTAAAAAGTTTTACGAGCGAGGTAGGTAAGCTCATTATATCATGTTATTTATTTTTCTCAACAATTAAGAATTTCCAGATGGTTAGAATTTTGGTCTGCGGCGATAATTAGGCCTGCTTGTGCTTTTCCTGCCTGATTTCTCTCTGCCTGATCTTTCTCTGCTTGATCTTTCCAGTGAAGCTTTTTTTGTCCTAAGGGGCAATTCTTCTGTAAGCCGCACAGGAGTTGTATTCGGTTCCTTGGTTAAAAGCTTTAAGGCTGCTGAAAGCAGGGAAACAGAATCGTTATCTTCTAAAAGTTGAGTGGCTAATTCCCTGTATTTAAAGATGTCTTCGTCTTCCAGGGTTTTTAAAATTTTTTCCATGGTTATACGTTGCTGACCTTCCAGAGCCTCATGTACAGTAGGCAATGGTTTGCGTATGATTTTCTTGCGCGCTACCTGTTCAATCAGCCGTAAATGGCTAATCTCGCGGGGAGTTACAAAGGTAAAGGCAATACCTGTTTTTCCTGCACGGCCTGTTCGGCCGATACGATGGACATAACTTTCAGGATCTTGAGGAATATCAAAATTATAGACATGGGTAACACCGCTGATATCCAGCCCTCTGGCCGCCACATCGGTTGCTACCAGTATTTCGGTCAATCCTTCTTTGAAATGTCTCATAACAGTATCCCGTCTGGCCTGAGTCAAATCCCCGTGGATACCTTCAGCTGAATAACCGCGCTTGCTTAAAGCTTCAAATAATTCATCAACCCGCCTTTTAGTCCGGCCAAAAACTATAGCTAATTCCGGAGAATGGATATCCAATAGACGGCAGAGAACATCAAATTTAAATGTTTCCTGGACTTCCAGATAATATTGTTCCACTAGCGGCACAGTCATTTCCTTAGCCTTGATGCTAAGAAATTCCGGCTGTTTCATAAAACGCTGAGCCAGATCCAGAATTGGCTTGGGCATAGTAGCAGAAAAGAGCATGGTCTGTCTTTGGGTGGGGATTTCGCTAAGAATGTTTTCAATATCTTCGATAAACCCCATACTCAGCATTTCATCAGCCTCATCAAGAATCACAATCTCTATATCATGGAGCCGGATAGTTTTGCGCCGCATATGGTCCATAAGGCGCCCGGGAGTGCCCACAATAATTTGCGGTCTGGACTTTAGGGCTCTAATTTGGCGTTCGATATCCTGGCCCCCGTAAATAGGAAGGACGCGTATACCTTTAAATTGGCCTATTCGGTTTAACTCTTCCGCCACCTGGATGGCTAATTCCCTGGTTGGAGTAATAATCAGGCCTTTAATGTTCTCTCTTTCCGGCGTTATTCCTTCTATCATGGGGATACCGAAGGCAGCTGTTTTTCCGGTTCCAGTTTGAGCCTGGCCTATAATATCTTTGCCTTGAAGAGCAAGAGGGATTGCTTTTTCCTGGATAGGAGTTGTTTCTTCAAAACCCATTTCGGAAATCGCCTGCATTAAAGCACTGCTAAGATTTAATTCGTTAAAACTGGACATTGAGTAATTTCTTCCTTTCCAAAGTAGATTTACTTATATCTTTCCAAATGTTATAATGTAAAAAAAAACCAATAGAGGAAACACACGTTTTTCATAATAACATATAATCAGTCATATAATGTATAAGTCTCTCGTCTTTAATTTAACTAAATTACAAAAAATTATGAGTAAGAATAAAGGAGGGTTAGCTAGTATGAATATGTTTACCAAGCATTGGATGCTGAGAGAAGTTGCCCACTGTAAAGAGGGTTGCAGTATTTAGTCCTGGGCATGACGTAAAAAGGCCCAACGGAGACAAGGGGACGGCTCCGCTATACCACTTAAACGTGGGTAGGACAGCGGAACCGTCCCCTTGTATTGCTTGTTACGTTTTACCTTTGCCTCAAAAGCTCTTTTCCGCTTAGGGTTACTTTGAAGCGTTGGCCGTTCTTTGTCTCTTCATTCGTCCTAATATTAGGACGGCAGCAACAATTATGGCGATAAATCCATATTTCAATTCCGGACGGAGGAAAATGGCATGCAGGAAAGGCTCATCAGTAATCATTTTGCCGGCTGTATAAGCAATAACAGCTGCCCCGATATCTACGATCAAAGGGAAACGGTTCATTAGCCGAATAATAAGGGTACTGCCAAAGACCATGATCGGAATGCTAATTGCGAGTCCAATAATAACCAAAACATAACTTCCGTGCGAGGCCCCGGCCACAGCTAATATATTATCAATACCCATAACAGCATCAGCCACAATTATGGTAACTATAGCCGAAATCATACTATCTTGGCATTTTACTTTGTTGTTATCTTGATTTTTAGTTAACAATTTATAACTAATCCAGACCAGTAAGAGACCTCCGCCCAGCATGAGACCTTTAATTTGTAAGAGCCAAACCACGGCTATAGTGGCGATAATCCTAATAATTACAGCTCCTAAAGTCCCGAAGATAATTGCTTTCATTTGCACACTTTTATCCAGGTTACGGCAGGCCAGTCCGATAACAATGGCATTATCTCCGGCTAAGACCAGATCAATAATAATAATTGATATTATTCCGGTTAGAAATTGGGAAATTGTCAGTCCCATGATTTCCATTAGTTTAAGGCCCCTTCCTAATTTAATTTTGGTTAAGAGTTTAAAAAATAAAAACCTTAACCTTTAGGTTAAGGTCTTGCTTGCAACAGAGTTGCCCCAAAAAACCGGGATTCTAATCCGGATTGACGGCTTTTTGGTTTCAAGCTACTCCCCATTAACAAAATAAGTGTAACACAAATGGAATAGAATAGCAATATACATTTTTGTCCATAGGAATATTTTTCCTAATCATTTTTAGTTTATCCTTGGGGGGCGGTAAAATCCCGGGGAGCGGTAAATAGCTTGACAATTTCCATAACAACCAGGGGCACAAGGGCTAAGCCTATAACTATAATCCAGGCTGTAGAGTGCATGCTGATTACTTTGAAAATTCCCTGCAAGACTGGAATAAATAGAATAAGCAACATAAGGGCTAAAGAAGTTAAGAAAGCTCCTACCAAGTACTTGTTAGAAAAGAAGCCGATTTTAAACAGCGAATACCTGGAGCGTACATTAAAGGAATGAACAAGTTGAGAAATAGCCAACACGGCAAAGGCCATAGTTTCTCCTAAGGCTAGACCTGCATTCTCGATACCGGTTCTCGTGCCGATAAAGTAAGCGATAAGCGTCAAGATACCGATCATTAAGCCCTGAAAACCGGCCATTATTCCAACCCCATGGGCGAATATGCTTTCATTTTTAGCCCGAGGTTTACGGCGCATAACATCACGCTCAATGGGTTCTACACCTAAGGAAAGGGCCGGGAGGCTGTCGGTAATAAGATTAATCCACAAAAGGTGAATGGGCAAAAGGGGTGTTTCTTTCCAGATCAACATGGCAAAAAAGACGGCTACAATTTCCCCCAGATTGCAGGAAAGCAGAAAGTGCACGGATTTACGGATATTATCGTAGATACCGCGTCCTTCCCTCACTGCGGTCACAATAGTGGCAAAATTGTCATCCGTAAGGATGATATCAGCAGCGCCTTTCGCTACATCCGTACCTGTGATTCCCATGGCACAGCCGATATCCGCCGCTTTAAGAGCCGGAGCATCATTTACCCCATCGCCCGTCATGGCTACTATTTGGCCTTCTTGCTGCCAGGCTTTAACAATCCGAATCTTATCAGATGGTGTAACTCGGGCATAAACTCGCAAGTCGCGTATGTTGGCATTTAAGTCTTCATCACTCATTGCAGCCAGTCGGGCTCCATCTATCGCCTCACTCTCATTATTCAGGATACCGAGTTGTTTGGCGATGGCGGAAGCAGTCACTACATGATCGCCGGTAATCATGATGGTTCTAATGCCCGCTTCGTCACACTCCCGGATGGAATCCAGTACTTCAGGACGAGGCGGGTCAATCATGCCGACTAAGCCGGCAAAAGTCAAACCGCTTTCCAAATCTTCCGGCTGTAAGTCTTGGGGAATGTTTTCCATAATTTTAAAGCCTACGGCCAGCACCCGTAGTGCTTCTCGCCCCATGTCCATATTGGCTTGGGCAGCCCTTTGTATATCGCCACTTATGCACTTAGCAAACAGAATATCCGGTGCTCCTTTAACAATCACTACGTTTTTGCCGTCCATGGTATTGATCGTGGTCATAAGCTTGCGGTCTGAATCAAAGGGAATTTCCCCGGTACGAGGACATTGCGCCGCCAAATCTTGTTTAGGCATTCCCATATGCAGAGCCGCAGCAACAATAGCGGTTTCAGTTGGGTCTCCAATATGTTTTTCTTGCCCCTCCATGATTTCAACAGTTCCATCCGTGCAGAGTGTCGCCATTTTTATAAGCTCATGAACACTCCCTGGCAGGTTACGCAAGTCGCCTTCCAGAGAAAAAAATTGTTCATCAGTATATACTTTGACCAAAGTCATCCGGTTCTGGGTTAGGGTGCCGGTCTTGTCAGAACAAATAACTGAAGTACTGCCCAGGGTTTCTACTGCCGGCAAACGGCGGATAATTGCATTTTTGGCGACCATGCGCTGAACACCTATAGCCAGGACAATAGTGACAATAGCGGGTAATCCTTCAGGTATAGCGGCTACAGCTAAGGAAACCGCGGTCATAAACATATCGAGAATAGAAAGTCGTTCTATAATGCCGATAAAGAAAATCACAACGCAAATAGCCAGAGCCAGCAGGCCCAAATATTTTCCCAGCTGAGCCAGTCTAACCTGTAAGGGCGTCATGGCCTGCCCTTCGCCCTCAAGCATGGAGGCAATTTTACCCATTTCCGTTTTCATTGCTATTTCCACGACCACGGCAGTACCGCGGCCATAAGAAACGGCGCAGCCGGAATAAACCATATTTAAGCGGTCTCCCAATGGGGCATTTTCTTCGATGGGAGTTTCAGCATTCTTTTCCACAGGCACTGATTCGCCTGTAAGCGCCGCTTCATCGATTTTAAGTGAAGCGGAGTGGATTAAGCGGCAGTCAGCCGGGACAAAGTCACCGGCCTCCAGTAAGATTATGTCTCCCGGTACCAGCTCAGCGGAAGGGACAGACATTTCTATGCCGTTGCGCAAGACACGGGCCAGGGGGGCAGACATCTTTTTAAGAGCCTCCAGAGCGGCTTCCGCCTTACTTTCCTGGATGACGCCTAAAATTCCATTCAGAAGAACTATGACCACAATGACAATGGGTTCTATCCAATCGGCTTCCATACCATGCCAATAGTGATAGATACTCATTCCCAGAGAAACAAGCGCCGCCGCCAGAAGAATAAGGATCATAACATCTTTCATTTGATCAACAAAACGCATTAAAAAAGTACGAGGCGGTTTTTCCTGCAACTTATTCGGTCCGTACTTTTCCAGCCGGGCAGCAGCCTGCTCGGCAGATAGCCCTTGCCGGACATCAGTTTCCAATTTTTTTATTACCACGTCGAGAGATTCACTGTACCAGTTCAATACCCGGATCCTCCTCAATTTATTGCCTAAACAGGGTTGATGTTTACTGGATTAAAATCCCGATTGTAAGGAATTTTTTAATTTGAAGATATAGTTTTCCGCTTCCTCTTTGGTAAAGAAAACTTCTACTCGATCATCAGCAATTTCGGCACTGTTCCAGGCTAAAAAATTACCGTGGGGGATTTTGGTCACATACCAAAAAACATTGTCTTCGGCACTGACAATTGTGCTGTGTCTAAGCATTTTGTCATAATTTTGGAACCAAAAGCATGAGCAGAATGGTCCTTAGTCATAGATATCTCCTTATATTATTTTTTTGAATTCGATTCATAAGAAAGTTAAATCATAAGAAAGTTAAATCATAAGAAAGTTAAATAAATCATTTAAGAAAAGCAAAATAAACCATTTTAGTATGTGCTTAGGACTTGAATAATATTCCTCATCATTCACAATATTTCTTTAAAGCTTCCAGATCTTTGATTTTAATCGCTGTACTGAAAAAATCGATTAGTCCTTCATCCCTCATTTTGCCTAGCTCCCGGGAAAGGGAAGGGCGGGTAGCATTAACAAATTCAGCCAGCTCGTTACGATTCAGAGTTAACTGAAAAGTGCTTTTACCGCCCTTTTCATATTCATCCAAAAGATAGGTAGCTATCTTACAGCGCAGGTTTTTCAGTGAGTGATACTCCACTTTTTTATTAAGGAGCAGTGCTCTGTTGGATACTATTTTGAGCATATTTAAAATTAGCTTTTGATGACAGTAACAGGCATTGCCACAACAACCTACAATTTTATCCGTTGAAAAAAACATTACGGCACAATCAGTATGAGCGCTTACGGTGACAGGCCATGTTTTTTGGTCCGAATAGGCGGCCATTTCCCCGAAAATTTCACCGGCCTCCAAGAGATTGATGATTACCCTGTTGCCGGAAGAAGTTTCTTTAGCTAAGGCTACCACTCCGCTTAAGACCACTCCAATTTGTTGTAATTCTTCACCTGCAATTTTTAGGTATTCATTTTTCTTATATTCTTCTGTTTTTATGTCCAGGCATCCCAGGATAGATTGGAGGTCACTTTGTTCAATACCTTCAAACAGAGGGCAGCCGGATAATACGTCCAACCATTTCTTCTCCATTTCCACTCCACCTTAAGGTATAAATCTTAGGCTAGATAATTTTTATGCTATATAATTCTCTATCCGGGGATGTTTTTCCTTTAACCCAGGAGGGGAGCAGAGGACCAACCGTCCCTCTATCCCTTTATTGGAGAAATTCTCCTCTGGGAGTAATAACAATACGCTGTATTTTTTCTTCAGTACCGTCTTGAGCATTAATATAGATCAGATAATCTTCACCATCTTTGTGCACACGGTATTCATAGCAAAAGGCTTCTGCGTATCCGGGCAGGGAAATTACCGCCATCCCGTTTTCTTTAATTTTTACATCTTGGCGCAGCTTGCTTTGAGCCTGCTTAGCTGTAATTTGCGGTTTTAAAGTTCTTTGGTGATGGAACAGCCAGTAGGGAGTAGCATCATAGCCAATAATCTGACCGTTGTCTTTGGTTACCACCAAACGGATTTTATCGGGATAAATCCGTACTTTATCTTGAACGTAAACAGCGTCCATTTGAATATAGCCGCCAAAGTCTTCTATCGCAGTGGCAATAAAGGACTTCCAGCCCATAGCTTGCAAAGTCTGAACAGCTTTAGCCGCCGCTTGCTCGGCACTCAGCTGCTGTAATCCTAGCGGCCGTTCATCTCTGAAAAAAATGATTACTCCTCCCCGTTTGCAGACATCGATAGATATATTTTCGGCAGTATAGGAATAACCCTCAAATACTCCGTTGGTAGGGGTGCTAAGTTTTAAATCAGTATTTTGATAACCGATAGCTTTTATAAACTCTTGGGCCGCCTGGCGGGCCTCTTCTTCTTTCACCTTCAAGTCGGGTAAACCAAGAGGTTCGGGGACAGCATGGGTATCAGTCTGACCGCTATAAGTGAAAGGAGGCAGTTTCTGGAGAGAAGCGTCAAGCTGTTCAAGGCTGGCCCTTAAGGAAGAGGGCTCTTTTACTCCATCTTCCTTGGCTTGGGTTGCGACCGCAGCAGTTTGCGCCCCGGGCATCCAAGCCGGTGAAGGTTTGTCTACCCAAACAATATTGCTGGTTTGGAGATTAACGGCTACCTCTTGAATTTTGCGGTTGACCTCAATAAGCCGGTCATGCATGGCTGCCAGAGTCTCTTCTTGTTCCGGGCCGGGTTGATCCCCTTTAACAATTTGTTGGGACAAAGATCTAGAAAAATCTCCTATTTGATTTAAGAATTGGTCCACATAAGCCAGCCCCACCTCTTCAGCGGGCAAAAGCGAAAGATCCTTTACGGTGATTTCACTTTGCAGGGAAGTTTGGCCTAAATAATACAGTTGTTGCAAAGGAGTAGAGGCTACTCTACTTTTGGCCAGATTGGTTTCCAAACTGTCAAGGTTGGAGACAAAATCACTAAAGGAACGTTGGTTTTGATTCTCGGAAGCGGTCCTAAAATCAGCTGCCCGCCGATTTTCCCCAAAACCCCAAAGTAAAGAGAAAACCAGCAGCACTGCCAGGGTTGTTATCCAAAAATTTTTATTTCTCATACTTTATCCCTCTCACAGTTTAATTTATCCGTTTATTAAACTTATCCGCTTAGCGTGCAAATATATGATTGCCGATCTGAATTATCTGGGGACGTGACCAGATATACATACTCGTAGTCTTAGCAGGATTGAAAAAAAACAAGGCACCATAAGAGGGGTCCGTCCCGGCTAAAGCTTCATTGGCTGCTTTGATAGCTGAAGACACCGGTTCTTTCCAAATCTGGCCGTTGGCAACCGGTGAAAAAGCTCCCGGCTGATAAATTACATCGGGAATTGAGTTCGGGAACTGTGGGCTTTTGACTCGGTTTAAGACCACCGCTGCTACCGCGACTTGCCCCCTGTAAGGCTCACCTTTTGCTTCAGCACTAACTAACCGAGCCAAAAGATTGACATCAGAATTTTTGTAGCCTACGGCCTTGCCACCGGTGGTAACAGTTTGGCCGGTTAAACGTTTTAGTTCCCGAACGGTATTTTTTCCAACTAATCCGTCAACAGCCAAACCGTGTTCTTTTTGGAAGAGACGGACCGCAGACTCAGTTTGCCGCCCAAAAATTCCATCAATAGGGCCAACCACATAACCAAGCATTTGCAGTCGTTTCTGTAATTCGGTTACCTCCGGCCCTCTGGATCCCCTGGCCAGGAGTCTGTCGCCTAGGGCGGCGTAGCTTAGGGAGGAAACAACCAGCAAAACAGCAAGAAAAATTACACCTAGTAATAATGCTTTACGGGAATGTAAGGACATATAATCACCTCTAGATGTTTTTATTTTTATTGGTTAGTGTGGCTCACGAGCGAAGAATTATGCCTTTTTTTATCCCCCTTACCATTTTGCAGCAATTTTTTATTAAGTACGCACCCAAAAGAAATATACACTTAAAATGTTCATAGGAAGATTGTATAATTGTATCGGAAAGGCAATTAATATTTCCTTGAAAAATAAAGGGAGAGAAGGATAGAAGATGTTGATTATCGGCCTAAATGGCAGCCCCATTACTAGCGGCAACACCAAGTTTTTGCTGGAGGAAACTCTTAAAAAAATTAATGATTTAGGAGCGAATACTGAAATTCTGGACATAGCTCAATTGTTAAACAGTGCCAAACATCCTTTTTGTACGGTCTGCACCAGTCCCTGTGCCGCTGTCTGTTATAAGGGCACAGCTTTAGAAGAAGCATTTAACCTTCTTAAAAAAGCAGATGGAATAATCGTAGGTTCTCCGGTTTATTTTGGCAGTATAACCGGCCAGACTAAAGCTTTCTTTGACAAAACCCGTCAATTAAGAGCGGAGAAAAGCCTATGCAATACGGTAGGTGCAGGGATAACAGTCGGTAATGCCAAATATGGCGGACAGCAGTTGGCCATTCGGGCCCTACATGACATTATGCTTGTCCATGGAATGATTATTGTCGGCGACGGTTATCGAGAAGATGACTGTGGGTACCATGGAGTTAGTGCCCAAAAATTGGCTCAGGAAGACAGTTATGCTTTGAAAAGGACCGGCATACTGGCTAAAAGAATGGTAGAAGTTTGCGAGGCTACTGCCTCCCTACGTCGATAGGAAGACAGAAGCGGAAATCAAGAGTCGGACTTACTCCATAAGAAAGCCCCACAATTTAGAATGGTATGCTCCTCCTTGTAGTTGGGGGAGCATATTGAATTTGTGGGGTTTCTTTTTTAACATTTTAAGTTCATAAAATAACCAAGAATGGAAGAGAATAAGATATTGAGCAATAATGAATGAGGGTAGTTTGGTGACTTATGCTAAAAGAATTGTGGCCCAACCCTAAAGCACAGCAAAAACAGCTAATATTGGTTAGCTATGATGAGAATCTTAAAGCCCTGCGTCAAGTTTTTAATCTATGTTCAGATATTGTTTTTCATGAATTTATTATCAATTCCGAACATCCCCTTAGGGCTTTTATTCTCTATGCCTCCCCCTTATGTGATTACCAAATAATATGCGAACAATTGCTCAAGAGTGTTTTGATGAGCAACGGTCCAAAGGGGGTTAAAATTACTAAGGCCAACGCCATTGAAGTTTTAAAAGAAAAACTGATTAGTTTAGCGGAGGTTGTGGTTGCTAACAACCTGAAGGAAATTGAGGATAAGGTTTTGCAGGGCTATGCAGCCCTGTTGATCGAAGGCTCGCCCCTAGCCATAATCGTCAATGTTAAGGGCGGGGACAAAAGAGCGATAAACGAACCCGACAGTGAACCCAGTATAAGGGGCCCTAAAGATGGATTTGTCGAGGACTTTGAAACTAATATGACTTTAATTCGCAGGCGCTTAAAAACCAGCCGCTTTAAATCAATAATCATGGAAAAAGGAGAATTAACAAAAACTAAAATCGCAGTTTGTTATATGGAAGGTGTTGCCAATCCGAAGGTAGTTGAGGAGGTTAAGCAGCGTATTGCCAGGATTAATAGCGATAGTATCCTGGAAGGAAATTATATAGAAGAAATGATTATGGACGAAAAATTTTCCCTATTTCCACTTATTCAGTATACTGAGCGGCCCGACAAGGCCTGCTCATCAATACTTCAGGGACGGGTAGTTATTTTAATCGAAAATTCGAACATGCCGCTTATTGTGCCTTCTACCTTTACCACTATGCTCCAAGCAGCGGAAGACTATTATCACAATTCCATTGCGGCCAGTGCGATCCGAATTTTACGCATAATTGCTTTAAATTTGGCCTTATTATTGCCGGCGGTTACCGTTGCGGTTTTTTCTTTTCACCAGGAGCTGCTACCCCCGGAATTGATCAGTACCGTTTCCGGTGCTCGTCAAGGTCTGCCCTTGTCCATCGCTTTGGAAATTATACTTTTCGAATTTACCTTTGAACTTTTACGGGAAGCAGGGATTCGTTTGCCCAAAAAAATCGGCGAAGCCATCAGCACCGTAGGTGGTCTGGTCATCGGCCAGGCAGCAGTAAATGCCGGAATAGTATCCCCCATTTCCGTGATCGTAGTTGCTATTACCGCCATTGCTTCTTTTTCTGTTCCCAATTTTGAGGCCGGTATTTCTTTAAGATTTTTGCGTTTCTCATTAATTCTTGCAGCCAGTTTGCTTGGTGGTATCGGTATTATGTTCGGTCTCATGGGTATTTTGATCCACCTCTGCAGCTTGCGTTCCTTTGGGGTTCCTTACCTGGCACCCTTTGCTCCCCTTGTTCTCAGGGATTTAAAGGATAGTATAATCCGTGCCCCCTGGTGGTTC
>ERZ773359.4338-NODE-4338-length-14962-cov-5.832226_pt1 | contig 14962 bp, 11 predicted proteins | sample MGYA00374955_ERZ773359 | MGnify/ENA primary metagenome ERZ773359 (study PRJEB29098, sample SAMN04486028) | biogas fermenter metagenome | study: EMG produced TPA metagenomics assembly of the Biogas fermentation microbial communities from Germany - Plant 4 DNA1... | reverse complement strand
ATCCAGTTTATTGCCTGCGGAACGGCTTATCATGCTTGTTTATACGGTAAATATTTGTTAGAGCAATTCTTAGATATTCCCGTAGAAGCAGAATATGCTTCTGAGTATCGTTATAATCGGGTTAAGGCTGATCAAAATACTTTATTAATTGTTCTCAGTCAATCAGGAGAAACAGCCGATACTTTAGGTGCTATGCGAGTAGCACAAGATAAGGGTGCTCGGGTATTGGCAGTTACTAATGTAATTAGTTCAACACTAGCACGGGAAGCTGATGCGGTAATGCTAACACATGCTGGTCCAGAAATTGCTGTAGCTTCCACTAAAGCCTATACTGCCCAGTTAGCTTGCTTATGTTTAATCGCTATTTATATTAGCCAGCAACTAAATAGAGTGGTTGATCAGGAACTATTGACAGGATTACGAATGATTCCTGAGCAAATTCAAAAGGTACTGCATGATTGTGAGCCGATTGTGCAGGAATATGCGAATCGATACGCAACAGCAACGGATGCCTTCTTCTTAGGGCGCGGAATAGATTATCTATCTGCAATGGAAGGACAATTGAAGTTGAAAGAAACTTCATATATTCATGGTGAGGCTTTACCGGGTGGAGAATTAAAGCATGGCACCATGGCTTTAATAGCCCCTGGAGTACAAGTTGTAGGTCTTGCTACACAAAAAGTTCTATTAGACAAAATCATTAGTAACCTCCAGGAAGTAAAAGCCCGTGGTGGAGAAATCTTGATTATTGCTATGGATCAAGATTTTGATTACTCTAACGCAGGAAATCAAACTATCTTTATCCCAGAGGTTCATCCTTTACTAGCACCAATGTTATCAGTTGTACCTATGCAGCTGTTAGCCTATTATACCACTAAGGCTAAAGGCTTGGATGTTGATAAACCTCGTAACCTAGTCAAAAGTGTAACTGTAGAATAGTAAATGCTGATAGCGAAACCGCCTAAAATGGTGGTTTCGCTTTTTTATTCATATTTGAATTTGAAACACGTAAGATTTATACGAAGGCGAATTGACATAATTTAACAAGATCTATTATAATTAATACATGACTGACCAGACAGTCAGTAGATAGCAATAATGATAAGTGAGGTGAGGTGGCTTTATTTTAGCCACGTGTTATGAAGAATAGAAGAGGGTTAGCAATTATTATTACTGGTATTTTATTAATTGGCTTAGTAGGGTTTTATACTTATCGTGAACAAAACAAATATGCCAATAACTCTCCAGCTGTTGCCCAGTTACCAGTGGTGATTAGTCCAGTGGTAACAAAGGATTTTTCTGAAACACTAACTTATCATGGCAGTTTAGCAGCTAAAGCTCAGGTATATGTAATTCCTAAAGTTCCGGGACGAGTGGAGCAAGTTTTTGTGGAGGTCGGTGATCAAGTTAATCAAGGGGATTTATTAATCCAATTGGAGACTGCCGAGTTGTTATTGCATAAAAAGCAAGCTGAAGCTGGAGTAGCTGCTGCTAAAGCCCAGTTAGAAAAGGCATTAACTGGAGCACGACCAGAAGAAATTGAGCAAGCACTTGCAAATCTTCAGCAAGTAAAGGCTTCTTATGAAGCAACGGTTTTAACTGTTGAAAGAGCTCGACCTTTGTATCAAGCAGGACTAATGTCTTCCCAAGACTGGGACGGTTTACAAGCTCAATTATCAGTAGCTGAAGCTCAACTTAATTTAGCAGAACAAGCAGTGGCTATAATTAAACAAGGTGCTCGAAAAGAGGATTTAGCTATGGCTGAAGCAGCCCTCAGTCAAGCACAAGCCACATATGATTTGGCTAGATTAAGCCTGGAAAATGCAGGCATAAAAGCTCCGATAACTGGAGTAGTAAGCCAAGTTCTTACTGAGGCTGGTTCATTAGTTGGTTCAACCGGACCGGTTGTAACAATTATTGACAGTTCTACTGTGAAATTAACGGTTATGGCTAGTGAACATGAAGTGGTTAAAATTCAACCTGGTCAAATTGTAGATCTTCAAGTTAATGCTCTACCAGACCTAAAAATTCAAGGAATAGTAAAAACCGTGGCGCCAATGGGTGACTTGGTTGGCGGTTTATTCCCCATTACCATAGAGATTCCAAATAGGCAGGGTTTGTTAAAACCTGGTATGTATTGTACGGCTAATCTGGAGGTTAGTAACGAACTAAATGCCTTAGCTATTCCAAGTAAAGCAGTTATTCAGACGGATAGTTTTCCTCAGGTTTATGTGATTCAAAATGGGAAAGCACAGTTAGTACCAGTTAAATTAGGCTTGAAGACAGAAGGATACGCTCAAGTTATTAGTGGAGTAAACCTAGGCGATAATGTGGTAGTCTCTGGACAGAATAGATTGAGTCCAGGAGCGGAGGTCAGGGTAATTAGAATGGAGGAAGGGTTTTGAGTCTACCAAAAATATCTATCAATCGACCAGTTACCGTCGTAATGGGTGTAATGGCCATCTTGGTCTTAGGTTTTGTTAGCTTATCACGGTTACCTTTAGATTTACTGCCTAATATTGAAGCGCCAATTGTAGTGGTTTCCACTAATTATCAGAATGCTGGCCCACGAGAAGTAGAAAACTTAGTTTCTAAATTGGTTGAGGAAGCAATGAGTAGTGTAAGTAATGTTAAGAGGATCCGGTCGATTTCTAGCAGAGGTAACTCAGTAGTAATTGCGGAGTTCGATTGGGGTTTAGATATGGATTTTGTGGCTTTAGATGTACGAGAAAAAGTTGATCTAATTAAGGATTATTTACCAGCTGATGCTGATAGTCCAATAATTGCTAAGTTTGATCCAAATGCCGACCCCATTATGCAGTTAATATTGCGAGGAGACAAAAGTTCTGCTGAGCTTCGCCAAGCGGCAGAAGACTTAAAATCTAGGTTTGAAAGAATCGAGGGTGTTGGTTCAGTAAGTGTTACTGGTGGGTTAGAGCGTGAAATCAAAGTTAAACTACATCCAGGATTAATGCAAGCTGCTGGAGTGAGTATTGAAACAGTTAGTCAAATTTTAGCTTATTCAAATTTGAACCTTCCAGCAGGGCAGATCTTAGAGAATAATTTGGAATATATCTTACGAACTACTGGAGAATTTACCAGTATTGAACAAATCGGTAAAGTTAGAATTCCTACCAGTAATAATACTTTAGTTAGGTTAGAAGACATCGCTACTATTGAGGATGGTTATAAGGAGTCCACCCAATTAAGTCGCTATAATGGTCAGCCAAGCGTAATGATTTCCATTCAACAGGAAGCAGGTTCTAATAGCGTAGAGGTGGCTAATCAAACTCTAGTATTAGTAGAGGAGTTAAATCAAGTATTAGCTAGTGAAGGTTTAACAATTGAAGTTGCTCAAGATGTTACTCGCTTTATAAAGTTAGCTGTGGATAGCGTTTTGAATAATGCCATTGTTGGTGGTATTTTAGCAATTATAATCTTATTCGTGTTCCTACGAAGTGTCCGTCCTACATTAGTAATTGCAGTAGCGATTCCGATATCGATCATTGCTACCTTTGTCTTAATGTATTTTGCAGATATTACTTTAAATATGGTATCCCTTGGTGGTTTGGCTCTTGGAGTAGGTATGTTAGTAGATAATTCCATTGTTGTATTAGAAAACATTTTCCGGCTCTATGAGGAAGGTTACAGTGTGCAAGAGGCTAGCAGAGTTGGAGCAGAGCAAATGCAAACCCCGATCGTTGCCTCAACTCTAACTACTGTTTCTGTATTTATCCCGGTGATATTCGTCGCAGGCATTGCCGCGGAAATTTTCCGCGATTTAGCTTTAACAGTCAGTTTTTCATTAATCGCTTCATTAGTAGTTTCATTGACTTTGGTGCCAATGTTAGCCTCCCAATTATTAAGCAGGGGTTATCGACAAGAAAGTACATTTAAACCTTGGCTTTATATTAGCAGAATTCTTGAGAACTTAGAAATTTGGTACAGCAGAGTGGTAAAGCAAGTTTTAGATAATAGTGGCTTAGTAGTAATATCAGCAGTTTTAGTGTTAGTGTTAAGTTACCAATTGATACAAGTTGTGGGAATGGAATTTTTGCCGCCTATGGATCAAGGAGAAATAGGATTAGAAGTTACCTTACCGATGGGCAGTAGATTAGAAGATACCAATCAAGTAATGCTAGAATTAGAAAGCTATTTAGCAGGCTTGCCGGAAGTTGACACTATTTCAACTCAGGTAGGCAGCGGCGGATTATTAGGTGGCGGAACTCATGAAGGTAGCATTAGGATTCATTTAGTTGGTGAACAATACAGAGCTAGGAGTACTGACCAGATTATCGCCTTATTACGTGATTATGTTCGAGATATTCCGGAAGCTGATATCAAGGTTCGGATGGAAGGAATTTTTGCTTCTTATTTTGGCGATCCAATTCAAGTCGAACTTAGCGGAGATGATTTAGAGCTGTTAGTTCAAGTTGCCAATGATTTAATTCTCCAGTTAGAAAGTATTCCTGGTGTACAAGAGTTGCATAATAGTATGGCTCAGGGACAACCAGAAATTCAAATCGAAATTGACCGGGATAAAGCGGCTAACTATGGGGTAACAATTGGTCAAATCGCAGCGAGTGTGCGAACAGCTGTCAGTGGAACCACGGTAACCCGTTATCGGACTGAAGGTAATGAAATAGATGTTACTGTTCGCTTAGCAGATGATTGGCGGCAGGATTTACGGGATGTGACAAATCTGCCAATTCAAACTGTTCGAGGCAGTATTCCGTTAAAAGAAATAGCTGCCCTACATTATAGTGAAGGACCAATTTCTATATATCGATTTGGTAAAAGTAGAGTGGTAACCATTAACGGGCAAATATACGGTAGAGATTTAGGATCGGTAATGGCAGAGGTTAAGGAAGTGGTGGCCAATTACGATTTTCCTGTTGGTGTTAGTGTAAATTTTGGTGGCGAAGATGAACAGATGAGTGAGGCTTTTAGTCAGTTGTTTATGGCCTTTATGCTAGGTATTGTATTGGTTTACATGATCTTAGCTGCCCAATTTGAATCTTTCTTCCAACCTATAGTAATCATGATTACTATTCCCTTAGCAGCCATTGGGGTAGTTACTGGATTATTAATTGGAAAAGTAACATTCAGCGTAGTTGGTTTTATTGGAGCGATTATGTTAGCTGGGATCGTTGTAAATAATGCGATTGTGTTTATTGATTATATTAACTTTTTGCGGGGGAATGGATATCAGATGGAGCAGGCGATTATTGAAGCTGGAAGAACTCGCTTGCGGCCAGTATTAATGACGACTTTAACTACCGTACTAGGTATGGTTCCTTTAGCTTTAGGAGCTGGTGAGGGCAGTGAGTTACAACAACCAATTGCATTAGTGGTAATCGGTGGTTTAACTACTTCAACATTGTTGACCTTGTTTGTGCTACCAGTATTTTACAGGTTAATCGAAAGTTTAGTTAGTGGATCTGCATTTCGCAGGCAAAAGAAGGCGAGGGAGTGTTAGCAGTGAAAAAACTGATTTCTTGGATAGTGACATTACTTGTATTTATTACTTCTAACATTGCAATAGCTAGCGAACCTCAATACTTAAAGTTAGCTGATGCTCAATTAATCGCTGCTGATCATAGTATTCAATTAGAATTAGCCAAGTTAGAGCTGCTAGAGGCAGAACACAATTTTAAGCAGGCGACAGGAGCTATGATTATGCAGCCTTCGCCAGTTTTACAATTACAAGCTCAAGCTGGACTTGATTTAGCTAGATTGAATTACTTATTGGCTGTAGATCGCTTAAAACTGCAAGTACAACAAGATTTTTACAATGTGCTAAAAATGGAAAACTTGGTTGAAATAGCCCAAGAAGCTCTAGAATCAGCTAAACGTCGGTTAGACATTACTGAGAAGAAATTTGAAGCTGGCACAGTAACCCGTTTAGAGGTTATTAAAGCTACCGCTAATGTTTTGAATGCGGAAGCAAGTTTAGCCCAGTCTAGGCATGGTTTGGAATTAGCCTATATGAAGTTTCGTCAGACTTTGGGAATGCCTTTGGAAGCAGAAATTTATGTAGCTAGTGAAGCCTTTGATATAGAATATATTACGGTTGATTTAGAAGCAGACCTAAAATTTGCCTTAGAAAATCGCCAGGAAGTTCAGCAGTTAGAAAAAGCCATTGCCATTGCAAAAAAAGATGTGGAATTAGCGGATAATAGTTATACTCCCGCGGTTGTTTTACAGCAAGCAAAAATCAACCTAGCAAAACTAGAAACCCAATTGGAGCAGGTAAAACAATTATTGGCTTTAGATATTCGACAAAACTATTCGGCAATGGAAAACGCCGCAGCTAGGATTAAGGTTTACCAAAAAGAGGTTGAAGAAGCTAGTGAAATGCTTCGTTTAGCTGAACTTTCCTTTGAAGCAGATCTAATTACAGGGAATGAATTAGCTGATGCGCAGTTAGGTCTTTTATCAGCCAAGAATAACCTAGTAGCAGCTATCTACGATTATAATTTAGCCAAAGCTGGCTATGCTAACGCTGTTGCTGATGCGTTACGTGAATGATAAGAGGTGAAAAAATGAAAGTCCTGACGTTCTGTTTATTACTTTTGTTACTCCCTTGTAATTTAGTACATGCAAAGTCTCTTGATAACATTCATTCGGTAACAGATTTAATTGTACTAGCCATTGATAAAGATTATAACTTGAAAATTAGTGACTTACAGTTAGAAGAAATATACAAATCGCAGCAGCGTTTAGATGCTAGCTTAAAACCACAGTTTAATATTTCTGGTGAGTATATTGTGGAAAACTTAGCTAATCAACCTTTAGGTGCCATTTATGTGATCAGAGGAGCAGATTATGAAGAGCAAGTTAAGACAAAATCAGGAGCATTTACTATTGTTCAACAGCTTGGTTTGAATAATCAATTGAAAGCTGCTTTTCAACAAGTGGAAATTGGGCAAGATCTGACTGAGTTGCAAAAAGATTTGTTTGCTGCAGCTTTAGTGGTGAAGGTACAAGAAAATTATTGTAATCTATTAAAGGCCTATAGTGGTATGCAGCTAGCAGCACAAGCTGTAGAACATAGCAAACTTGCTATAAGTGTTGTGCGTGAAAAAGAAAGCAATGGAGTTGCTACGCCTTTGGATGTTTTAAAGGAACAGAATAATTTATATACTGCGGAAAATCAGTTATTACAAGCAACTAATGGTGTAAACGTTAGTTTATTAGCTTTGACCCAACTGATCGGCTTGGATTTACCAGAGTTAGATTTAGGGTATCAGTTAGCAGATCGTTTATATCAAGCTTATAAAAATCCTGAATACTGGGATATAAACTATGAGCAGGCTTTAAATCATGCTTTAAATAGTCGATTAGAATTGAAACTGCTGGCTAAAAAAATAGAACAGGCTCACGCCGATTACATGAGTGTTGTTGGCGAGAGAGATTGGACAGTCAGTTTAAAAGGTCATTATCTAGTAGACGATTATGTTTTACAAGGTTCTATTGACTCAGAAAGACGACTCATTGGCACTATTTATCGGAGTGAGACCACCTATCCAGAGGTAGAAGACCTAAATACGGATGAGTTTTGGGATAATATTCCTGATCAATGGATGTCTGAGGATATTCAACGCTTGCGTGATTTAATTTCTGGTTTAGAGGCTTCTGTCGGTTTAACGGAGCAAGAGCGTGATGCGGATCCTTGGCAAGTTACCTTAAACTTAAATTACCAGTTTGGCTTGGGCGGAGCCAAAAAAGCAGCACGTGAACAAGCGGCTTTAGGCATTACTAAAGCAGAGATTGAATACGAACAAGCTAAAGAGGGAATAGAATTAGAAATATATGCTCTCTATCAACAGGTCCTGCAGGCTAGAAACAGCTTAAAGCTTAGTCAGTCATTGTTAAGTGAAGCTCAAGAAACCTATCAGCGTCTAGGACAAATGTACGAATTAGGCTTAATCACCAAGCAAGAATTATCGGAAGGTAAATTATTCGTAGGGAAAGCAGAACATGAATTGTTCTGTGCTATGCTGGAATATGAAGTTGCTCTTGGTAAATTTGGGCAAGGAATTGGTCTGGACTTAGTAGAATTAATAAGTGGTGTTGCTTATGGTGAATGGCCTAGTATTGGAATCTTAGAAGCGAAAGGAAGACTTAACTTGTGACTACGAGCGATAAGCGAAAGCTAATCTTAGATGGTGCTGAAAAAATTTTTGCAGCGAAAGGATTTGCCGGTTCAAAGGTAGAGGAAATAGCTGAACAAGCAGGAGTTGCCAAAGGAACCATCTACTTATACTTTCCATCTAAAGAGGAAGTATTTATCTCATTAATTGAAGAGCGAGTTAATGAGTTAATTAGTTTGGTTCAGGAACGTATTAAAGGTTTAGATTGTGCTATAAAAAGTTTACGTTTACAAGTTAAAACCCAAATTGAGTTTTATACGGAACATGCTGGTTTACTGGATGTGGCTTTTCAATATGCACCAAGACTCAGTTATAAATTGCAACAAAGATTGAATAAAAGTCGTTTGAAATTAGTGCAAATTTCCATTGATTCTATTAAAGAATTAGTTAGTAATCCCAAAAGTATTAGCGTTAATACCATGGCTGCAATGCTTGATGGTGCGGTTAATAATCTTTTGATAAATTATTTTTTAAATGATTATCCGATTGAAGCAGAAGAAATTGCTGATCAAATTGTGACAATCTTTTTGCCAGGATTACTTCAACAACAAGGATGATCCCTTGAATTGGCTAGGTACTTATGGTAAAATTAGTGAAATCAGATAACTAAGGCACTCCAGTGGGAGTGCCTATTTTATAAGCAGAGGGAGATTAGTAATGGCAATTTTGTCTGTGAAACAAACTGGAGGCTTAATTGGTACTACTGATATTCCTGGTGATAAATCAATATCACATCGGAGTATCATGTTAGGAGCATTAGCAGAGGGAGAGACTAGAATTACCCATTTTTTACCAAGTGATGATTGTTTAAATACGATCAAGTGCTTTCGCCAGCTTGGGGTTGAAATTGATTATTCACCTAGCGAGATAGTTGTTTATGGCCGTGGGTTGACAGGCTTACAAGAGCCAACAAATATTTTAGATGTTGGGAATTCCGGCACAACAATTCGTTTATTAAGTGGAATTTTAGCTGGCCAGCCTTTCACAACTTTTATTACTGGTGATGATTCTATTAGGCAGCGTCCAATGGAGCGGGTGACTCGACCTTTGCAGCAAATGGGTGCCCAGATTATCGGGCGTCAAGCAGGAAATTTAGCTCCATTAGCCATCTATGGAGGAAATTTAAAAGGCATTTCTTTTATTAGTCCAGTTGCCAGTGCTCAAGTAAAATCAGCTATTTTATTAGCTGGATTATTTGCCGATGGCTGGACAGAAATACAAGAACCTGCGCAATCGCGGGATCATACGGAAATTATGATGCGGGGTTTCGGAGTTACTGTTGAAAAGGAAGGATTATGTGTTAGGCTTCAAGGAGGTCAGTCACTAAAGGCTTGTGATATTCAGGTGCCAGGTGACATTTCTTCGGCTGCCTTTTTACTTGTAGCTGGGTGTATTTTACCAAATACTAAACTAGTTCTACATGATATCGGACTTAATCCAACTAGAAGTGGAATTATAGATGTATTGCAAGCAATGGGTGCTAAGTTAACAATCGAGAATCAACAAGCTAGTGGTGGAGAGTTATTAGGAGATATTGTCGTGGAAAGCAGCCAGCTGCAGGGAATTACTATTGCAGGAGATATAATTCCTCGTTTAATTGATGAGATTCCGGTTATTGCTCTTGCTGCGGCTTGTGCTAATGGCACAACTGAAATCAGGGATGCTGCTGAATTAAAGGTTAAGGAAAGTAATCGAATTGCAACAGTAGCGAAAGAACTTAGTAAATTAGGTGTCGATATAACTGAGTTAGATGATGGGCTAAAGATCAAAGGTGGTCGAAAATTACAGGGTTGTGAAGTAGAAAGTCATGGTGATCACCGGATTGCCTTGACACTAGCAATTGCTGGTTTAAAAGCTGCTGGGGAAACTATTATTCAACAGGCAGAATGTATTGATGTTTCGTTTCCAAATTTTGTTCGAGTGATTAAACAACTTGGTGGGGAGGCTCAGTTCCATGATTGAGTTAGTGGTAAAAACAACCAATTCTACCTATCCGATTCAGATTGGAGATGATTTGTTATTCAATTTAGATCAGCAAATTGCGACCATCCCACATTCGGATAAATGGACTGACTTTCTTCTTTTGAGTAATGAGACTGTATTTCCACTATATGGTGAAACAGTAGTACAAGCACTGCAGAAAACTGGTAAAACAGTTCATTATTATCTAATTCCTGATGGCGAGCAATATAAAACTTGGGATATGGCTAATCAAGTGCTTTCTTTTGCTTTAGAAAAAAGATTGTCCCGGCAAACAGCTTTAGTAGCCCTTGGCGGCGGAGTCGTTGGAGATTTAGCTGGTTTTGTGGCGTCCATTTATTTGCGTGGTATCCCCTTTATTCAAATTCCGACTACACTATTAGCGCAAGTAGATAGTAGTGTAGGGGGAAAAGTTGCCGTAAACCATGAATTAGGAAAGAATATGATTGGATCTTTTTATCAACCAGAAGCTGTATTTATGGACGTTTCTACTTTGAAAACATTGCCGGAACGAGAATTGCTAGCCGGTTTGGCGGAAGTTATCAAATATGGTATTATTTGGGATCAGGAGTTTTTTAACTTTCTAAATCAACATCGTACTCCAATTTTAGCTGGTGATTTAACCATTCTCGGAAAAGTTCTAGAACGCTGTTGTGCTATCAAAGCCGAAGTCGTTGGTATTGACGAAAGAGAACAGGGTTTACGAGCGATTCTAAACTATGGTCATACTGTAGGTCATGCCCTGGAACGAGCAACAAAATATCAAAGGTATCGCCATGGTGAAGCAGTGGCCATTGGCATGGTAGCAGCGGCTCTATTAGCTGAGGATTTGCAGTTCTTAGCTACTGAGCAAACTAACACCATTATCGAAAGCCTGCAGGCTTGGGGACTACCTATCAAGTTACCTCCAATTCCTTTTGAACAGATTTTGGAGGGTATTGCTTATGATAAGAAAACCCGAGGATCGAATATTACTTTTATTTTGCCTACAGAAATCGGGAAGGTGAGGATCATTAGTGGGATCACACCAGAGGCGATCAAGACAGCCCTAGCCCGAATGGATGTTGACAGTCTTCCTAAATAATGCTAAGATATTCATGATAATACTAGGTTTTAATGTGGCCTCTCTCAATTTAGAGAGAGGCCTTTTGTCGATTATTAGAAAGAAGGTGTGATTTCGTGAGTAAAAAATATCTGTTTACTTCGGAATCTGTAACAGAGGGACATCCCGATAAAATTTGTGATCAAATTTCTGATGCTATTTTAGATGCGATTCTTGCTGAGGATCCATATGCTAGAGTAGCCTGTGAAGTTGCGGTTACTACAGGTTTAGTATTAGTAATGGGTGAGATTACTACAAAATCTCATATAGATATTCAAACATTAGTCCGCGATGTGATTAGAGATATAGGTTATGATCGAGCAAAATATGGCTTTGATGCTGATACTTGTGCAGTACTTATTAGTTTAGAAGAACAGTCTCCAGATATTGCGCAAGGCGTCGACCAAGCCCTTGAATCGCGGACTGGTCAACAGGACCCTTCAGCGATAATCGGTGCTGGAGATCAGGGAATCATGTTCGGTTATGCTACCGATGAAACACCAGAGTTAATGCCATTGCCCATTTCGTTGGCTCATAAGCTCAGTCAAAGACTAGCTTATGTACGGAAAGAAGGGATTTTACCTTATTTGCGTCCCGATGGCAAGAGTCAAGTATCTGTAGAATATGTTGATGATCTTCCCGTTCGTGTTGACACAGTGGTTGTATCTACTCAACATGATCCTGAGATAGAACATGAACAGATCGAAGCGGATATTATTGAACATGTTATCAAACCAATTATTCCAGAACAGTTTATCAAAGATACGAAATTTTTAATTAATCCCACTGGTAGATTTGTGCTAGGTGGCCCACAAGCAGATTCTGGCTTAACAGGGCGCAAAATTATCGTTGATTCTTATGGTGGTGCTGGCCGTCATGGCGGTGGAGCATTCTCTGGTAAGGATCCAACAAAAGTTGATCGTTCTGCTACGTATGCTGCACGTTATGTAGCGAAAAATATTGTGGCTGCAAAACTAGCTAAGAAAGTAGAAGTTCAATTAGCCTATGCCATTGGTGTGGCCAAGCCAGTATCTTTAATGATCAATACATTTGGTACTGGTGTTTTGCCAGAATCTGAAATTGAAGCACTAGTAGAAAAACACTTTGATTTACGTCCTGCTGCTATTATTGAAACTCTAGATCTGAGAAGACCGATTTATCGTCAAGTTGCTTCCTATGGTCATTTTGGTAGACCTGAATTAGATTTACCATGGGAGCGAACAGATAAAGCTGAAATTTTACGGCAAGAAGCAGCTAAGTTAACTCAGAGATAAATGTTTTTATAAAGGTCAAAGCAGGTGATAGCAATGGTAAATGTATGGGATCCTAAAATTATTGAAGATATCCTACAAAATACTTTAAATGCCTTAGAAAGTAGTAAGCATCAAATGTTTGAAATTGTAGAGGCAGCAAGAGTTGAATATGATCGGATTTTGCTGGCTTTAAAAGAGTTAAAAGAGGATATCCACGAAACCATTGCTGAAGTGGAGCGTTTAGAGCTTGAGTTTAGAAAAACTAGGCAATTGTTAGCTGAGGTTAACAAGAATTATACTCTTTATAGTGATGAAGAAAAAGTGAGAGTATATAAGCGTGCAGAACAAATTCGCGAAGAATTGGCTATTGTCCGTGAACGGGAAAGAAATTTACATAAGCGACGCTTTGAACAAGAACAATCTCTAATGCGCATTTCTAAGCTGGTAGAAAAAGCAGAAGAAACCGTAGCTCAAGTAGGGGTGGCTTTGGATTATCTTTGTGGTAATATCGCTGAAATCAATACTCACTTGGAAAATATCCAGATTCGAACCCAGTTAAGACAAAAAATTATTAAAGTACAGGAAGACGAGCGCAAAAGAGTGGCCCGTGAAATCCATGATGGTCCAGCTCAAAGCTTAGCTAATGTGGTTCTAAAAGCAGAGATTTGCGAACGTTTATTTCATGCTGGTCGGAATCAAGATTTAATGAGGGAGCTAGCAGAGCTTAAACAAGCTGTTAGTGAAAGTTTGCGCGAAGTGAGACAGATAATTTATAACTTAAGACCTATGGTATTGGATGATCTTGGATTAGTACCGGCGATTAAGCGTTTAATTAAAGAATTAGAAGAAGAAGAGAATTTGAGCGTTGATATTATTGTAATCGGTGAAGAAACTAGACTAGATAATACTATTGAAGTGGCAGTTTTTCGTGTAGTCCAAGAAGCGATTACTAATAGCTTGAAACATGCCAGAGCTAATAATCTAGAAATAAAAATAGAGTTCTTGCCAGATCGCATAAGTGCGGCGATCGAAGATAATGGTATTGGCTTTGATCTCGATTCAGTTAATCAACAATTAGCTAAAGGTGAACATTTTGGATTATATGGTATGCGTGAAAGAATGGATTTGTTAGGCGGTACATTGAAAATCACTAGCGCTGTTGGTAAGGGTACACGGATAGGGATAACTATCCCGTTGTTAGAGGTTTAGGGGGAGCTGTAGTGAAAAAGATGATTAAAGTTTTAGTGGTTGACGATCATTCCTTATTGCGTCAAGGTTTAGTTAGTTTGTTAGAAATGTCAGAAGATATTAAGGTGATCGGACAAGCCACTGATGGACTGGAAGCTATTGAAATGGCAGAAAAATTGCGTCCCGATGTGATTTTAATGGACGTTAATATGCCAAATCTAAACGGAATTGAAGCCACAAAGGAAATAGTCAAACGACTTCCAGGAAGCAATGTTCTTTGTTTAACCATTCATGATGATGAAGAATATATTGCCGAAATGATTAGAGTTGGAGCTAAAGGTTATATATTAAAGGATTCTGAACCTAGTAGTGTTGTACAAGCCGTTTATCGGTTGGTTGCTGGAGAAACATTTTTCCCATCGAATTTGATGCGTAAAGTTATGACTCGATTCCATCAGTTGGTTAATAAAAACCCTACTCCATCTGTGAAGGCTGAAGAAATAAGTCATTTGACTCCCCGGGAGTTAGAAGTACTTCAGTGCATTGTGGATGGTCTGAGTAATAAGGAGATCTCAAGTATTTTGTTTATTAGTGAAAAAACAGTTAAGAATCATATTACCAATTTGTTTCGAAAGATTAATGTATCTGATCGCACTCAAGCTGCGGTGTATGCAGTACAAAATGGTTTGGTTACACCTAAACCACATCAGTCCCAATAAAAAATAGGACGTTTGGCCTATTAATTTTGAATAAATCTGATGTTAAAATAAGGATAAAGAAGATGACAATCTTTAAGTTTTCAAAAGTGGCAACCACCCCTTACCCCGCCCCCCGGTTGCCACTTTTGTTTTTCGAGTACTAGAACATAACGTCTCCCTCTGGAATACAATATATCAACCAACGCAAAGATAGACGGGGGGTTCTGTTAATGTCCAATGGTAAGAATCAGCAAAATTCCTTGCCTCCCGTAGAGGATGCCAAGAGCAAAGCAGAACTTATTAAATTGCTTACTCCACGTGAAAGGGAAGTACTTGAACTATTAGCTCAAGGTTACACTAATGTCGAGATAGCTAAAAAGCTGCATATTAGTAAACACACAGTGAAAAACCATGTTAGCAATATTTATCAAAAACTTCAGGTTTATGATCGTACTCAGATGGCACTCTTGGCAATCCAACAAGGGTTGGTATCCATTGACTAGCAGAAGCGACTCTTATGAGTCGCTTCTGTCAGACTGTCGAAAAAAGGGGTGTTTTCAACTTGGGAAACATCCCTTTTCCGCG
>ERZ773359.4337-NODE-4337-length-14963-cov-5.358734_pt1 | contig 14963 bp, 13 predicted proteins | sample MGYA00374955_ERZ773359 | MGnify/ENA primary metagenome ERZ773359 (study PRJEB29098, sample SAMN04486028) | biogas fermenter metagenome | study: EMG produced TPA metagenomics assembly of the Biogas fermentation microbial communities from Germany - Plant 4 DNA1... | reverse complement strand
ATTGGAACAATATCAGTATATTTGGGGTTTGGCAGCTTTAGTGCTTCTTCTTATTACCCTGCTTTTTGGAGTTAATATTCATGGCGCTACGAGTTGGATAAAAATTGGCTCCAGAAGTTTTCAGCCCGAGGAATTAGTCAAAGTAGTACTCCTTTTATTTATGTCTGCCTATCTCAACAACAATCAGGAACTTTTGCGTGTAGGTACTATTCAAGTGGGTAGAATTTCTTTGCCCGATAGAAAGACCTTAGGTCCTTTTGCTTTTATCTGTCTCATTGTGTTGGCCTTGCTGGCAGCTCAAAAGAGTTTAGGTACGGCCTTGGTGTTTTTCTTGTTAATGGTTTTTATTGTCTATATGGTTACGGAAAGACTGTTTTACCTCGTTACGTCCGTCCCGCTGGTCGTACTTATGGGGACAGCCGGTTATATATTGTTCGATCATGTAAAGATTAGAGTGGCAACTTGGCTTAATCCCTGGTTGGACTCCACGGGAGGAGGATTTCAAATAGCTCAGTCTATCTTTGCTATAAGCGGTGGCCGGTTATTGGGTACGGGCTTGGGTAACGGTATCGGTGCCTATCAGATTCCTCTGGCGGAAAGTGATTTTATTTTTTCGGTTATGGCCGAGGAATTGGGTTTTTTCGGTGCTATGGCCGTAATTACTCTATTTTTAGTTTTGGTCTTAAGAGCGCTGGCTATAGGTATTAAAGCCTCAGACCGGTTTGGTCAGATATTGGCCTCAGGTATCGGTATTTTAATCGGTTTAGAAGTATTAATTATTCTGGCCGGCGTTACCAAAATGCTTCCGCTGACCGGACTCCCGCTACCTTGGGTAAGTTATGGGGGGAGTTCACTAATTATTCATTTTCTTCTTTTGGGCTTAGTCACAAATATTTCCCATAATTCTGCTTTTTCCATGAGCGGGGTGCGAGTAGGAAAGCGGGTTGGTATTTATGAATAGTGGCATACGCAAAATTGCCTTGATTTTTGTATTTAGTTTTGTATTTTTAAGTTTTGGGCTTGTTTATTGGCAAGTAATTCGTGCTGATACCATGTTGGATAATCCCGCCAACCGCAGAGCGGTTTTATTAGAAAAGAGAATTAAAAGAGGCGGTATTTATGATCGTAACGGTATTGTATTGGCTCAAACCAAACAGACGGAAAAGGGCAGGGTGAGGGAATACCCGCAAAAAGATATGTTTCAGCCTTTGTTGGGTTACGCTACCCTTCAATACGGTTCTACCGGTCTGGAAGCTGCTGAGGCGGCTAATCTCTTAGGGATGAAGGAAAAATCACTGGTCAGAAAGATACAGAATACTTTTGAGTTGCCACGGGAAGGTAATGATCTGATTTTAACCTTGGACACCCGGCTGCAGGAAGTGGCTTACCAAAAATTGAAAGGCAGAGCGGGAGCGGTGGTTGCTCTGGATCCCCGCAATGGGGAGGTGTTAGTATTGCTGAGCCAGCCAAGTTTTGACGGCAATACTATTGTGGCGGACTGGAATGAAGTTGTTAACAGTAAGGGCAGTCCTATGTTAAACCATGCTTTTGCCAAATACCCCCCGGGCTCAATTATGAAGGTTGTTACTTCCGTTGCAATTTTCCGTTCCGGTTTTGATACTACAGACCTATATCATTGCCAGGGGACAACCGTGATTAATGGTCAAACCATAATAGAGCAGAACCATAAGGCCCATGGCTGGGTTAATTATGACCTGGCCTTAGCTTATTCCTGCAACAATTATTTTGCTGAATATGGAGTGAAAACGGGAGATAAGAGCTTTTTGCAAGCCGCGGCCGGTTTTGGTTTCGGGCAAAGCATTCCTTTTGATATAGAAATCCCCAGATCTTCTATTACCAGGGATGATCCTTTGCCGGATAAGTTAAACTTAAATCTTTTTGCAGCAAGTACTTTTGGCCAAGGGCAGGTTATGGTCAGTCCTTTCCATATGGCTTTGATTACCGCCGGTGTAGCCAATAAAGGAAAAATAATGACTCCTCACCTCATTGACAGGGTATTGGATTCACAGCAGAATATTATATATAATTCTAAACCGGAAGTATGGCTGGAGGCTTTAAGTGTTGAAGAGGCAGAAAAGATAAAAGACGCTATGGTTTTGGCCGTGAACCAAGGAACTGCTGCTCCTGGGGCTATACCGGGAGTGCAGATAGCAGCCAAGACCGGATCCGCCGAACCTGGGGGTGACCAAAACACACATGCCTGGTATATTGCTTTTGCCCCCGCAGATAATCCTATTATTGCCTTGGCAGTCTTGGTGGAAAACGGCGGTACAGGCGGAGGTGCCGCTGCACCGATCGCCAAAGCGGTAATCGAAAAGGCGTTGGAATTGAAAGAAGGTGGAAATCAGTGAGCAAGATGTACGGCGGAAGGTATGAGATAGAGGATAGAATCGGAGCAGGCGGGATGGCTATTGTCTATAGAGCAAAGGACACATTGCTTAACCGTACTGTGGCTATCAAAGTTCTAAGGGAGCAGTTAGCTTCCGATGAAGGTTTTATCCGGCGTTTTCGCCGGGAAGCTCAGGCTGCGGCCAGCTTGTCCCATCAGAATATTGTATCTATTTTTGATGTTGGAAAAGACGGTCAAGAAGACTATATTGTTATGGAATATGTTTTAGGCTCAACCCTAAAAGATGTTATTCGCCAGGAAGCCCCTATGCCCCCGCAAAAAGCCCTTAAAATAGCCAGGCAGATTGCAGAAGCTCTGGCCCATGCTCATGCTAATCATATTATTCATCGGGATATTAAACCTCAGAATATACTAATCACTTTAGATGGCAGAGTAAAGGTTACTGATTTTGGGATTGCCAGAGCTGTCTCTTCGGCTACCCTGACCCATACAGGGGATATTGTGGGATCGGTGCATTACCTATCGCCGGAACAGGCTAAAGGCTCTCCAATAAATGAACAGTCTGATATTTATTCTCTAGGTATTATTCTTTATGAAATGATAACCGGCAAAGTGCCTCATGACGGAGATACTCCGATAACCATTGCGCTGAAACATATTCAGGAGGATGTAGAGTTGCCGAGTAAAATCGGTATGGAAGTTCCTCCGGAAATTGACACCCTTATTATGAAGGCTTTGGCTAAATCAGTTAATGACCGTTATAAAAGTGCCCTAGAATTTTTAGAAGACCTAGACCGCATTCAGACCGGTCAGACTATAATTTGGGAAAAGAATTTGTCTGAAGATCAACCTGATACGCTTAGAACTCAGGTTCATAAAGGTTTAAAGCAGCAAATACTTTCAGCAGAAGACCAGAATCTGGGGGATACTTGGCACCAAGGAGAAAAAAAGAAAAAGAGAGTGAAAGTTCCGCGGGCCTTAGTAATTTCCCTGGTGGTTTTCCTTGTTTGCTCTGCTATAGCTATAGGGATAGGCAAATATTTTTTCGTTCCTGATATAATAGTGCCCGACCTTACGGGTATGACTTTAACCGAGGCGAAAGAAGAACTGGAGAAATATAATTTAATTTTGGGAGATAATCCTCAGTACGGGTTCAGTGATGATTATGAGGAAGGCTTAATTATTGATCAGGATTATAAGCCCGATTCGAAGGTTAAGTCAGGAAGGGTTATTTCGGTCGTACTCAGTAAGGGACCGGAAAGGCTTGAGTTTCCTGATATTACGACAAACAATCCTACTCTAGAAAATGCCAAAAATATTATTAAAGCCGCAGGATTTAAAGAAGAAAACATTACAGTCGAATACAGGCCACATACAGTTATTGAAAAAGACCGCGTTATCGGCCAAAACCCCGGGCCTAAGTCTATATGGCCTACCTCTTCGCCCATAAAACTTTATGTTAGTAGCGGCCAAGAACTGTCCATGGGTGTCATGCCTGACGTTTCGGGCTATTCCTCGTCTCAAGCCAAGGAAACCCTTGAAGCTTACGGTTTGGTAGTTGTAGCTAAACCCGAACCTTCTGATGAGTATTCAATTGATATAGTGATTACTACGGTTCCTAAAGCCGGTCAGCCCGTAAAACAAGGTTCGGAGGTTATTATTGTAGTTTCCCAAGGGCCGGGGCCGCCACCGTAAACCCGGAAAAGGGGCCCGGAATCAGAAGTTAGGAGCTCTTAAATGTTTAAAATGTTCAAAGTTATATAGGGGGGAAGTTTAGGAGTTTTATGCACATCGAGGGAATACTGATTAAAGGCTATGCCGGATTTTATTATGTTTATGCTGATGACCGAGTATGGGAGTGTTCCCTACGCGGTCGTTTTCGTGTCAAAAAACAGGATTTTATTCCGGGGGACAAAGTTTTGATTCTACCCGGAGTTGGAAATAAAGCTACTATTGAAAAAGTGATGGAGCGTCGTAATTCGCTTGTGCGTCCTAATGTAGCTAATGTCGACCGGGCTTTTCTTGTTTTTGCCAGAAAAATGCCTGATCCTGATTATAATCTTCTAGACCGGCTTTTGATTCAAGTTGGCAAAGCCGGTCTACAAGCTATTATTATTTTTACTAAAGAAGATTTGACAGAAGACTTAATTGACCCCTTTCATGAATATTACAGAGCATGTGGATATACAGTGTTAAATATATCTAATAAAACCCTTAAAGGCATAGATGAGGTTAAAAAAATGATCAAGGGCCACATAACTGTCTTTGCCGGCCCCTCCGGTTCAGGGAAATCCAGTCTCTTAAACTGCCTGCAGCCGCATAAGGAACAAAAAACCGGAGCAGTCAGTGCCAAAATCGGCAGAGGAAGGCATACAACCCGTCATGTGGAATTAATCCCTGTAGAAGGGGGATTAGTGGCGGACACTCCCGGCTTTTCTACTCTTTATTTGCCTGAAATGAAGCGAGAGGAACTGCAGCTTTATTTTCCCGAATTCGAAAAATATAAATATTCATGTCGCTTTAAAAGCTGTTTGCATGACAAAGAACCGGACTGTGCCGTTAAGGAAGCCTTGGCTGAATCCAAGATATTATCTTCTAGGTATAAGCATTATATCCAATTTTTACAGGAAGTGATCGCCAATGAAAATAGGCATTAATGTTCCGTTAATTTTATGTAGTGATTAAAGGCAAAAAGGATTTATGCAATAAACACAGAATTAATTCATTCTAGTTACTTTTTAAAATTATATTGGCTGGATAAGCTAGATATTAAACCAAACCTTTATTTTAGAAAGAGGGATATTATGGCTTTAACCGTTGCTCCTTCTCTTCTTTCTGCAGATTTTGCCAGGCTGGGAGAAGAAGTAAAGCTAGTGGAAAGAGCAGGAGCAGATATCCTCCATATTGATGTCATGGATGGACATTTTGTTCCCAATATAACTATAGGCCCGTTGGTGATCGAATCTTTGCGCAAGGTTTCGTCCTTGGAGTTTGATGTTCATTTGATGATAGAAAATCCGGAAAGATATGTGGAGGATTTTGTCAAGGCGGGTGCAGATCATATCACTGTTAGCATAGAGGCCACTAAACACGTTCACCGTGTTATTCAGCAGATAAAATCCTTAGGAGTTACTGTCGGGGTAGCCCTAAATCCAGCCACCTCCTTGGATGTTCTGACCTACATCCTGCAAGAGCTGGATATGGTTTTGCTTATGACTGTTAACCCTGGTTTTGGCGGACAAAAGTTTATTCCCGAAGTTTTGCCTAAAATTGTGGCTTTATCGGAGATACTTAAAGAAGTAAATCCCCTATGCCGGATAGAAGTAGATGGGGGTATTAATCCAGACACAGCTCGTCTGGTGAGCAGAGCAGGGGCTGAAATCCTTGTCGCCGGGTCCGCTGTTTTTGCAGCCCCCGATCCGGGAAAAGCTATTCATGATATTTTGCAAGCGGCCCGGGAGGAACAACAATAAAACGGAGGAACCATGAGAATTGCTATTTTAGCTAATGGGGAATGGGACTCTGTTTGGGGTAGGGCTAAATTAAGCGAAGAAAAGTTCGATCTGCTTATCTGTGCGGACGGTGGAGCCAATCTGGCCCTGGCCGCCGGAATAGTTCCTGACGTTCTTATCGGAGATTTAGATTCAGTCGCCCTGGATACCATTTCCAAATGTGAGGAAAATAAGGTCAAGATAATAAAATATCCTTCGGAGAAGGATGAGACGGATTTAGAGTTGGCGGTAAATTATGCTCATGGTTTTTTGCACGGGCAGCCCCAAAAGGAGATTTTACTCTATGCCGCCGGTGGTAAGAGGTTGGACCATTTGCTGGGCAATATTGCTATCATGCTTGGCTCTGCTCAGAAGGGGCTTAAGCTTATTATGGTCGATAAAGACTTTCGGGCTTGGGTAATGCTTCCCGGTAGAGAAACAATCGCCGGTGCCAAGGGCCAGATTCTCTCCATAATACCTTTATCAGAAAAAGCTGAGGTAAATACACAAGGATTGTATTATGAATTGAATAATCTGGTTTTATGGCAAAACTCAACTCGTGGTATTAGTAATGTGTTTGAACAGAGCGAGATTAAACTGGAAGTGTTGCAGGGATGTGTTCTCATTATGCATTCCTTTTGAATTCCAGTTTCTTGAATTTATAATTGCGGAAAATATTCCCAAAATAAATTAACCCCGGTTAAATACCGGGGTTAATGTTGAATGCCCTAATTGTTCGGAGGATTTAGATAGCGCGTTGGACTTTTCCCGAACGCAAGCATCTTGTACAGACTTTAACACGGGTGGGAGTACCGTTCACGACAGCACGGACACGCTGGAGGTTCGGTTTCCAGGTACGCTTGGAGCGAATATGGGAGTGGCTTACTTTCATTCCTGTAGAAACTCCTTTTCCGCAAATATCACATACTTTAGCCATGTTTTATTACCTCCTTTACGCCCAAAATCACACTACTAAAGTTTAACAGATGTCTTTTGAAATGGCAAGAGCTTGAATCTGATTTATAGCCTGAATCTGATTAATAAAAGTGTTTAAGAAGAACCTGGCCAAATTAGAGTTATATTTTTAAGCTTTGGTTTCGGTAGCAATGAATATATTTGACTAAAACCTATTTATTATATTATTCTATTTGTAAACTAATTAAAATTTTAGGAAATGGCATTTATTGTTATACCATAAGAATAAGTCTTAATATAATATAAGCGGGGAAGTGAGGTTTCACAATATGGGAAAACTTATGGAAACCAAACTAGGAAAGGTAGAGATAACCGAAGAAGTTATCGCTACAATTGCCGGTGCGGCAGCGATTGAATGTTACGGACTGGTGGGAATGGCTTCCCGTAAAATCTCCGATGGGGTTTCAGGTTTGCTGAAAAGGGAAAACCTTTCCAAAGGAGTTAGTGTTACTTTTCAGGAAGATATCATTGTTATAGATTTAAATATTATTGTAGGCTATGGAATTAAAATTTCTGAAGTAGCATCTAATGTTATGGATAGAGTCCGTTACACAGTGGAAACCATGACAGGTCTTAAAGTATCTGAAGTAAATGTTAATGTCCAGGGAGTAAGATTTCTAGAATAAAGTCTGGGGCTCAGAAATAAGGACGATGAGTAGGAGGAAAAGTTTGAAGTGGAGACAGACTCTAAAACTGCAACAAACTACAGCACTAAAATTTTAGACGGAATAATATTTAAAAATATGTTGAGTTGTGGGGCGGAACAACTCGAGAAACAGAAAAAGGCCATAGATGCTTTGAACGTATTCCCGGTACCCGACGGGGATACCGGAACCAATATGAATTTGACTTATCGTGCTGCGTATCAGTCAGCGGAAAAGGTAGCGACGGGCTCCGTCCATGATGTAGCTGCGGCTGCGTCCATGGGTTCTTTAATGGGAGCCAGAGGAAACTCGGGTGTGATTCTTTCCCAGATATTAAGAGGTATAGCTAAAGGGCTGGAAGGGATGGATCAAGCAAACGCTCTTCAGCTGGCTCAAGCTTTGCAAACAGGTGTAGATACCGCCTATAAAGCCGTTATGAGACCTATTGAAGGAACGATTCTGACCGTATCCCGGGAGACTGCTAAAGGAGCCTATAATAAAGCCAAAAGCGGCGAATCCGATATTCTACAGGTGCTAAAAGCAGGTTTGGAAAGAGGGGAAGCAACATTAGCTAAAACCCCGGATATGTTGCCTGTTCTTAAGCAAGCCGGAGTTGTGGATGCCGGGGGCAAAGGCTTTCTCACGATTATCAGCGGTTGGATTGCAGCTTTGGAAGGGAAAGTGCCTGAAGCTAAAAGTACTTTGAGTGATGAGGTGCCAAGCACGGTAACCACGGGGATTGTTGAAGTCGGCACTTTGGATTTTCCCTATTGTACGGAATTCTTAGTTAAAGGAAATGACCTTGAACCGGAAAAAATAAAGCAAGGTTTAATTGATAAAGGTGATAGCTTATTGGTTGTAGGTACTTCAGAGGTTGTAAAAATCCACATTCATACCAAAAACCCAGGACTTATTCTCGATTATGCTGTAAAATTAGGTACGCTGCATGAAGTACAGATTCATAACATGCTTGCTCAAAATGAAGCAGCTGCGCATCAAGCCAAAGAGGAGGACTTATCAACAACCACAGTTGACCAGCAAGAAGAACAACTTAAAGAACAACTTGAAGAAGAACTTGATTTTAAGGAATACGGAATTGTTGCTGTGGCCATGGGAGAAGGCATTGCTGAAATCTTTAGTAGTCTCGGGGTTGAGCAGGTGGTGTTCGGCGGGCAAACTATGAACCCGTCAACCAGTGATTTAGCTGAAGCTGTACTCAAAGTGAAGGCTAAAAATGTTTTTATTTTGCCCAATAATGGCAATATTATAATGGCAGCCAGTCAGGTTAATGAGGTAGTTGACAAGCAGCAGGTTTATGTTATTCCTACCAAATCCATTCCCCAGGCAATTTCGGCGCTCTTGGCATTTAATTCAGATAATCTTCCTGAGGAAAACGTCGAAGCCATGACTGAAGCTCTAAAACAAGTAGTATCCGGTGAAGTTACCTATGCTGTTCGGGACTCCCAATTTGGGAACTTGGAAATAGCAGAGGGGGATATTCTAGGATTAATTGAAGATAAAATTACCACCACCGGCAGGGATGTATTTGAAGTAGCTAAAAAAGTGTTGGAAAATATGAATTGGCGGGAAAAGGATATTGTAACAATATTTTACGGTAAAGATATGGCTGAAGAAGAAGTTAATCGGTTATCAGAATGGCTGGAGAGCGAAAAGCCTGACATCGAAGTCGAAATCTATGCAGGTCGGCAGCCCTTATATTATTATATTTTGGGCGTGGAGTAGACGGTGATCTGGAGTAGTCGGTGATCGAGGATCAGGATTCAGGAAACAGCTCCTGGATCCTGAATCTCTTACTCAAAGTAATGCATCTAGTAATGCATCTAAGTAAGGAATACATTTAATTCCAGATTGAAGTGTATATAAAGATGGATTATTATTTAAAAAGTTTAGCTAAAGCGATGAAAGCTGAAGAAAAGCAAGGTTACCTCAATACGGGGGCCATGGTAAGTTTCAGCTCTTTTTTGTTAGATATTTTGCCAAAGTTTAGTGAGTTATTATCAGCGGAGCTATTGGAAGAGGCTAAAAAATTAGCTGAAGAATATAGTCAGACCAGCCCTCGCCGTAGGCGCGAATTGCTCGCTGTTTTTAAAGATAAATTAAGTGTTCTTTTTACCGAAGCGCATAACGGCTGGGAGTCAAAGTCAGGTGGGCAGGAAAACAAAAGCCTCATTAATAACTCCTCTCAGAGTTTGCAATACGTGAAAGGCGTAGGTCCTCAAAGATTTAAACAGTTTGCCAATATAGGTATTAATACAGTTGAAGACTTGTTCAAGTATTTTCCGCGTCGTTATGAAATAAGAAGAACGCGGAAAATCGAAGAATTGAAGGACAATGAACTGGCCACGGTAGTGGGTACGGTTGTGGGCAGTCAGATTAGCAAAGGCAAAATAAAAGTAGTTAAGTTGAATATTGCCCAAGAACATAAAAATATTCATGCTATTTGGTTTAACCAGATTTATATCCCCAAGCAATTTCCCCCCGGGACCATAGTATCGGTTACCGGAAAAGTTCAATGGAAAAACAAAATCCCGGAACTATTGGCTACGGATATTGTTAAGGGGAGCACGGAGGGTCCGCTAGAGGAAATTGTACCGGTTTATCCGGAAAGCGGGCGACTCAAATCTAAAACCATTCGTACTATAGTAAAAAATATTTTGCCGCAAGCCGAAAAGTATTATCCGGAGATTTTGCCTGAAAACGGAAACCAATTAATGCCTCGCCCTCAAGCTTATCAGGAAATACATTTTCCTTCTTCCCCGGAAGCATTGAAGAAAGCCAGGGGGAGGTTGGTTATAGAGGAAATACTCTTCCTTCAACTAGCTTTGGCCCTTTTGCGCTCACCGGAAAAACAAGCTCCCGGCCTTGTCCTTGACGGTGGCAGTGAACTGGTGAATAGATTTTTTTCCGCTCTTCCTTTCCAACTGACCAAGGCTCAAACCAGGGTAATTAAAGAAATCTTCAGGGATATGGCTAATAGTCGCAAGGCTATGACCAGGCTGGTGCAAGGAGATGTTGGTTCCGGCAAGACTGTGGTGGCCATGGCCGCTATTTTAAAAGCCGTTGGTTCCGGCTACCAAGCGGCCATGATGGCTCCGACGGAAGTTTTGGCTCAACAGCATTACAAGGCCTTGGACAAAGCCTTTAGCCCTTTAGGATTAAAAGTGGTACTCTTGGCAGGGGGACAGGGAAAAAGCGAACGGGCAACCATTTTAGACCAAATACTCTCCGGGCAGGCCCAAGTTGCCGTAGGAACTCAGGCCTTAATTCAGGAAAATGTGGCTTTCCGCAATTTGGCCTTGGTTGTGACCGACGAACAACATCGTTTTGGGGTCAGGCAACGTACCATGCTTGAGGATAAGGGTACAAATCCTCACGTTCTGGTTATGACCGCAACCCCTATCCCCAGGACTTTAGCCTTGACTCTGTACGGGGATTTACAGCTTTCAATTCTCGATGAAATGCCTCCCGGTAGGAAGCCTGTTATTACCAAAAAAATCTCGGAGCGAAACCGTCCCAGTTTAGAAAAGTTCTTGGAACGACATATATCTTTGGGGAGACAGGTTTATGTTGTTTGTCCTCTGGTGGAAGAGACGGAAAAATCCGATCTCGTTTCGGCCACTAAAACTGCCGAGTCTTTAAAACAGCGTTTTCCACAAAGCCAGGTAGCTTTGCTTCACGGTAGAATGAAAAGTCAGGAAAAAGAAGAGATTATGGAGCGTTTCCGCCAGGGCGAAATAAAAGTCTTGGTTACTACCACAGTTATCGAAGTAGGAGTGGATGTTCCGAATGCTTCTATCATGGTTGTAGAAAGTGCCGAGCGTTTCGGGCTGGCCCAGCTTCACCAACTAAGGGGGAGGGTGGGCAGAGGACAGGAACAGTCTTATTGTATTTTAATTAGCAATGTGACCGACAATGCTCGTCTTAATATTTTGTGCCACTCTGAAGATGGTTTTAGAATTGCCGAAGAAGACTTGAAGATCCGGGGACCGGGAGAACTTTTGGGTTTACGGCAACATGGGGTGCCGGAATTAAGGCTTACCGATCTGACTCGGGATTCAGTGCTGGTGGAAGAAGCCTATGTTATTTTGCAAGATGCCTTAAACAATCCTGGAAGGTATGGAAAGCTTTACCGAGAAGTCAATAAGCATTATGCTAAATCAAAAGTGGGCTTAAATTAAATTTATAGCGATAAAAAGATAGGAGCCGGAAGCCGGGGACTTATATAAGATAGTATAGGGATGATGGGGGTTGGTAAGGTGAATATGGAATATTTTGAGCAGCTATGGGCCCAAAAAGAAGAAGAATACGAAAGCTATAGAGAAGGAGACTCAAAATCATGGGATGAGCGGGTTCATGAGTTTACCGGCGATGAGCCCGATGAGCGAATTGACTTAATTACCCGGTTTTTAATAGAAAAACAAATACTCCAAGAAACAAGTATGGTTTTGGATATTGGCTGCGGACCCGGAAAATTTGCTCTGGAATTTGCACGTACCTCTAGAAAGGGGCAAGTTGTTGGAGTGGATATTTCCCCTAAAATGTTGGAAGCCGCGGAAAACAATCTTCTGGCCGCCGGTCTGGATAATGTACAATTTAAATATTTAGACTGGCATAAGGTTGATTTGCAAGCTTTAGGTTGGATTAACAAATTTAGTTTGGTTACAGCAATTATGTCCCCGGCCATCAGTAACAGAAAGAGCCTGGAAAAAATGACTCAAGCCAGCAGGGGACACTGCCTGCTGTGCCATTTTTTGCAACGCGACTCCATAGGTGAAGAACTGAAAAAAAGGATTTTAGGAAGCCAGGCCGGTGACAAGTATGGTAATAAAGGACTTTACTGCAGCTTTAACCTGCTTTGGCTTGCTAATTTTTATCCGCAGATATTCTACCTTAATACGCAAAGAAAAGTGGTAAGGTCTTTGGAAGAGACCATTAGGCATTACCAAAAAAGGCTGGGACGCAGGGTAGCTTTAACCTCGGCTCAAAAAGCAGATATTGCTGACTTTTTAAAAAGTAAAGCGCAAAATAATCAGGTGACAGAAATTATTAAAGCTAAGATTGGCTGTGTTTACTGGAGAAACAACAGCCCGACAAATAAATAAGCCAGCAATTTACTGGTATTTTTTAAGTAACCGGGATTAATACTATTGCTAGATATAATTTAGGAGGTATTGTCTTGGTTAAAAAGAATGTCGATAAAATTAAAGAAATCGAAAACTTGAAGTATGAAGTTGCTCAAGAAATGGGACTTCCCCAGAGCAAGAAAAGACAAAAGAAGGGGTAGAATTTCTTATTTATTGAAGATAGGTTTCAAAGTTATAATCAGAAACTCCGGGATGGATACTGAGATTCAAGGCATTAGCAATAATCCTGGAGCCGTGGTCTATAAGCTCATCAACTTCTTTAGGAGTAACCATCAAGGTATCCTGAAAAGGGGATAGAGCTTTTTTCATAACTTCAAACAAAACTTGTTCATTTTCCTCGGTATAAATTTTAGAAAGGGCAGGCTGGGCTTCCATTTGATTGAATAGTTCTTCCACTGTTTTATGGGCAATCACCGCAGCATTAACAACCGTGGGTACGCCTATGGCGATAACCTTACAACCCAAGGTTTCTTCGGTTAGACCCTTGCGATGGTTGCCTATACCTGAGCCGGGGTTTATTCCGGTATCCGCTAACTGAATTGTAGTCCCGATTCTTTCCAAAGCGCCGGCAGCTAAGGAATCAATTGCTATAACATAATCAGGTTTGACATGATCTACCAGGCCGCGAATTACTTCTGCGGTTTCAATACCTGTAAGTCCTAAGACCCCAGGAGAGATGGCTGCGACTTGGCGCATATTGCCTTCTATTTCTTCCGGTGCATAATGGAAAAGATGACGGGTTACTAATATTTTTTCCACTACTTTGGGTCCTAGGGCGTCAGGTGTTGCCTGCCAATTCCCAAGACCTACAATCAAGATATTGGAGTCTTCGTGCAATTGGCATAGCTTGGCAAAATGTCGGGCTAATATTTTTGCTAATTCCTTATGTTGCTGGGGGTCGTTATGTTTGATATACGGGGCATCAATGGTTATATAGTTACCTTTGGGCCGGCCAAGTTCCTGTTCACCCTTGTTATTGGTAATAGTGATAGTAGTAACTGCTGTAGGACCGAGTTCTTCTTTTTCCATTATAACGCCGGCAACTTCCCTACCCGTTTCACCGCGTAGAAGTTCATGAGCTTCTACAGCCAAGTCTAAATGAATGTTCATTTTTTTTAAGAAGCTTGACTTTTTCATGGAGATACTCCCTTACTAAAAAATATTAAAAATGAATATTGAAAAGAATTACATAAAAATATTGAAAAGAACTGGCCTAAAGGCCAGCAAAGAAGGAATTATGATGAGAAGGTTAAAAGATGTAGTTTCGAAACTTTCTTTAGTATGTTTTGTTTGAGGCTGCTCTATTCATGTTTAATTAATCTTAGTCTGAGCTTTTGAGTTTAAGATCATAAAAAAGTATTGAAAATTAGACAGATATTGTATAATAAAATAAAGTCGATAAGTATCAAAAATCAATTAAAAAATACTTACAATAATTACGATAATAAAATTATGATAAGAGAATAAAAAATTTCAGACCATAAAACCAATTTTTAGGATAAAATCTAATTCTAGGATGAACTAAATGCGTATAATATCCGGGAACTGGAAAGGACGACGTTTAAAAACCGTTAAAGGTTTGGAAACCCGGCCGACTGCAGATAAAGTCAAAGGTGCAATTTTTAATATTTTAGGAAATAAAGTTTTAGAGGCTAAAGTCCTCGATTTATTTGCCGGGACCGGTAACTTATCCTGGGAAGCACTATCCCGGGGGGCAAAAGAGGCGGTTCTTGTGGAGAGAAGCTATGAGCCCTATAAGATAGCTGTAGAAAACAGAGCCCTCTTGGGAGCTGAAAATAAAGCTTTAGTTATAAAAATGGACGCCTTTAAGTTTTTAAGTCAAAATCAAGAAAAGTTTGATTTAATATTTCTTGATCCTCCATATAATCATGGTCTTATCGATAAGGCCTTGTCTATTATAAAGAATCTTAGAATCTTGAATTCCGACGGGGTAATTGTTGCCGAGACCGCATCTACGGAAGAAATCTTGCAAGAAGTACACCCTTTGGAAATCAGAATAACGAAAGATTATGGTGACACTAAAATATGGTTTCTTCAGGAAGTTGAGAAGTAAGGAGAGGAATAAGCTTGGAAAACCGTTTGCTCGATCTTATTGAACAGTTGGAAGAAATAGTTGATCACAGCGCAAAAGTGCCTTTAACCGGGAAAATTATGGTCGATGAAGAAACAATTCTGGAAATTTTGGATAACATCCGTTCGGCCTTACCGGAAGAAATCAGAGAGGCCAATCGTATACTGGCTGACAGGGATCGTTTAATTGAAAACGCCAGGGCAGAAGGAAAAATGATAGTCGAAC
>ERZ773359.4336-NODE-4336-length-14964-cov-7.171910_pt1 | contig 14964 bp, 15 predicted proteins | sample MGYA00374955_ERZ773359 | MGnify/ENA primary metagenome ERZ773359 (study PRJEB29098, sample SAMN04486028) | biogas fermenter metagenome | study: EMG produced TPA metagenomics assembly of the Biogas fermentation microbial communities from Germany - Plant 4 DNA1... | reverse complement strand
ACCGTGGGGACTTTTCGTGGCCAAAATTGGGGATTCTCAAGTGGCCATTGACAGTCAAATGAGCCAAAGCCTTTCATCACGGGTGCGGACCCCTGCGCTCTTTGCTTAGAAACAATAACGCTATAAGAAACAGGCCCGCGGCAAATGCGGCCTGAATCATGATACTGCCATAGATCGGCCGCATAGTATCGACGCTGAATCTTGAAAGCAGCCATATTTCATCGTTGGCTCGAATAAACCAGTACGAAGGAAGCAGCCTCGCTACCGACAACACCGATTTGCTCATGATCGACTGAGGAACAAATATTCCGCCCAGAAAACTCATGCCCAGAGCAATCACGTTCACCGCTCCCGCTTGGGAGCCTTCTCCCTTGACGAATTTGCCTATGAGAAGCCCCAAGCCTACGCATACAGCGGCGAAAACTAGAGTGTTAAGGAAATAGAGGGCCGCTAACTGCCAAGGTGCCAGGTTCTTTCCGTGAAGTATCAAGGCAATCAACATAAGCAAGACCCAGCAACCCAGGGCAAACAGACCGTGACCGGCCGCCAACTCCAGGCTCATCCGTCGTTTAGGCAACGGTCCGCAAGCGTTACGCAGATGTATATCAGGCCTGTTGAACGCCATCATGACTGAGCTGACACCGGTCATGACCATGGCAAGCAAGGCATAAGCACAGTAGGCGAAGTAATAGGCATATCCCGGACGTTCTTCTTGGCCTACCTCGTCAGCCAATATCACGGATACAGGTATATCAGGGGTCAAATCAGCCATGGTAGCAGCAACCAGCTCGGCCTGATCGTCAATGCCACCCAACCGCCGGTGGAGCCTCGCGGTATTAAGAAATCTGTCGATACTCATGTCGACATAGTGACTGCTGGTGGAACCGGGGACGACCACCTTCTGGATTACAGAGCGGCTTTCTGACATGAATCGCTCCGAAAAACCTTCCGGAATGATGACGATATACTCCACGTTCCGGTAGAACAGCGCGTCTTGGAGTTTTTCCGGATCGTCGGGGTAGTCCACAACTCGATGCGTCTGGCTCAGGTATTCCGCTATTCCCTGCGCCAGAGCTCCCTCGCGGTCACGGTTAACAACGGCCACTGGCGCCTTGACGGCCTCGAATGCCCTCCCCATGGTCTCCGGAGCGATAAAAGAAAACATCACGGCCAACCCGATGAAGACTCCGAGGTTAATGGCGATCGACACCGCCGAGCCTCGCATTACTTTGAAATAGGCCTTAAACACTTGCATACCTTGTCCTCCTCAGCTTCATGAAGCTTGCCGTACACATGAGGGCTGAGAGCATGAACAACAGGCCTATGTTGATGAAGAACCGGGGATGGCTGCCGAAGATGTACAAGCTGTAGAAGGCATCTGAGATAAGCGCCGCCGGGTTAACGTAAGACAAAGGAGGCACCTTACGAGATACGAGGTCTTTTATCGGGGCCCACATTAGGCCGGCCAAGAAACTCATAGTCATGTTTAGACCGATAAGAACAGCCGTCTTAACACTCCCGCTCCCTCTGACAAACGTGCCGACAAGACTGCCAAATGAGACTCCGGCCACACAGCCGGCAAGACAGGTCAAGACAATATAGCCCACTTGGTTTCCGAAATCGATCCGCAGGACGAAAGCCATATACACCAGCAGAATCAGCACCTCGGCAAAGCTGACCGACAAAGCGGCAAGCGCATCCGCTAGGACAACGGTCAACTTATGTGTAGGAGCTACGGAGCGGCGCGCCCCGCGGGCAGAAAGATCGGCCTGGACGTCGATGGTGTTACGAAGTCCCCAAAAGCTGCTGTACATGCATGCCATGGCCATCAAGGCGTAGAAGAAACCCAGCATAGTATCAGGATTGGCGTTCGAAAACGAGATTTGTTCGGTATAGCTTTTGCGATCCGTGATCTCTCGTACCGCGGCCGGGTTGTTCGCCAGAACACGCATGACCGTTCTCGACATGAACACATACTCATCCAGAATCGCCTTGAGAATGCTTTCTTCGATCCCCGACTGTCTGACCACCAGTTCGATCTTCTCATTGACCTTAACAACACCGGCTACGTCTCCGGTATCGAGGAGGCTTTTTGCTTGTTCTTCAGACACCTCTGCCAGCTCGAGCAACTGGCCTTTGCCGGGTTGAGACAGCGAGGCTAACACTTGCCGCAACCTTGCATCGTTTCGGTAAGCGCGATTGTCCACCACCGCAACACCTATGGGGTTGAAGCTTTCCAGCCTGTCGGTGAGATTGCCGAAAGCGAAGTAGAAGAACGTGGCCAACACCAAAGAAAAAAGCAGCGTCCAAAACATCGTCTCTCGGTCATGCAAGAGGCACTTAAACCGATAGCTGAATACATGCATGAACATGGATGGCTGCACCGCCCCTCAGTCGCGTAGCTGCCTGCCGGTGATCTCGAGGAATACATCATTCAACGTGGGCTGCTCAGAAAAGACCCGGTTGAAAGAGATATCACGCGCCTTGAGGAAATCAAGGAGGTGCAACAGGTTGTGCTCACCGCCGTCATAACGGACCGAGAGACGATGATCGGTGTAGTAAGCCCGGGTGACGTGAGGTAACCTGCGAATCTGCGCCAGATCGTCAGGAGATAAGAAGTTGATTTCCACACTGACACTCTCCCCGCCATCTATCATGGCCTTGAGCTCCTCTTTGGTTCCTGTGGCCAGAGTCTTGCCCTTATCCATGATCACGATGCGTGTGCAAAGCTGCTCGACCTCCTCCATATAGTGCGAGGTGTAGACAACGGTGGTCCCCTGTCGGTTAAGCTCCCTTATCCCTTCCAGGATTCTGTTGCGGCTCTGCGGATCCACGCCGACCGTCGGCTCATCGAGAATGAGAAGCCGCGGCTTATGGGCGATGCCGCAAGCGATATTCAGCCTGCGCAACAACCCGCCGGACAACTTCCGGGGAAAAAACCGCCGAAACTCGTTCAGTCCCACGAAATCGATGGCCTCTTCGACCAACCGACGACGACTCTTTCGGTCTCGGACATACAGGCCACAGAAGTAGTCGACGTTTTCCTCCACCCGCAACTCGTCAAAGACGGCCACATTCTGCGGAACAAGACCGATCTTCCGCTTGATATCATGGGCATCCGGTCTCATAGGCTGACCGAACACCTCAATCGTGCCTTTGTCAAACCGCAAAAGAGACAGAATGCAGTTGATCGCCGTGGTCTTTCCTGATCCGTTTGGTCCAAGCAGACCAACGATCTCTCCTTCGACAACTTGCAGATCAAAATGATCCAAAGCCAACAAGTCACCATATCGCTTCACTAAGTTCCGTACATCGACAAGCATCTCTTAGGCACCACTCCCACTGAGTTCAGCGGACGGCGGACACTTGCCCCGACAGTCCGCGTGGATTCTGTCTTAGGTCTATTCGGCCCGGGAGAGCCTAAAACCGAAACCAAGGTTATCAAGCCGACAGCAGAAAGTCTGAGCGACGATGAGATCGCCCAGACCATGTTTGCGTCCAAGAGTGTACAATCAGCAGCTATCTCAATACGGCCGGAAAAAGGCAGACAGCCAGTCGCATTCAACCCCCGGCACACGGCATTCCGCCTAATATCCCGGTATCCCTTTTCTACGGTGTAGCGTGCAATTCGTCCAACATGGCCTGGATCTGCCGTTGCATCTCAGCGGTGAAGCTTTCCAAAGCCACGCTGCCGTTCAAAACCCGCCCCCAGGTCCCGTCAAACAGGCTCACGATATCATTCTTGATCGGAGAGATAAACGTTGGGAAGTTATCATTATCCATTGAGGCATGGACCAGCTGTCGCAAGAATTCCCGCACGGTCGGTGTCTCGTGAGCCAGATACGTATCCAGACGTGATATGGTGGGCAGATGCAACGGAAGCCGGCCCGTCATTCTCATCATCTGAACCTGAGATTCTTGGTTCAGGATGAGGAAGCAGAGCCAGCGACATCCCCACTCGGGATGATTCGACGCCTTCATAACCCTCATGGGTCCCAGCCAAAACGGTCCGCCTCTGCGCACCGGTCCTTTAGGTTGGACAGTCGCTTCCCACACATCTTGAGTCTGGCGCAATAACGTAGCACTCGTCCCAAACGTGTTGAGCTCTATTGCCGCCGCACGATTGGTCAGCGCTCCTCCTGCTCTCCCCCAGCCTCTTTCGACAATCTCCACGTAAAAAGCCAAACCCTGACGAACTTCAGGAGTATCGAACATGGCCTGACGAGGGTTGAGGTCTTTTTCAAAGAAGGCGCCACCAGCTTGGTGGACAGCAGCGGCCACTCTCTCCAGATTTCTGCTAAACCCTATTCCTACGGTCTCCGGCTGACCGTCCCCGTCAACGTCGATTGTCAACCGGGCGGCGTTTCTCCGTATCCATTCCCAGTTCCAATCATCACCCAAGCTGCGAAGCGGCGCCACCCCCAACTCATCAAAGACCGAGCGGTTATAGCCCACAACCGACGAATGCAGCTGATTGGGGAGAGCAAGTAACCTACCCTCACTCTCCAGCACCCGACGGCTCATCATAGCCGGTATCAGCTTGTACAGATCGATGTTGTCCGCCTTCAGGTAGGGATTCAGATCAGCGAAGTAGTCCTTGTCATCCTTGAGCAGCACCGTAGGGGTAGAGTCGATCACGTCCACCTGCATTCCCGTTCCAAGCATCGCCAACAGCTTATCCGCATATCCGGAAGGATGATTCTGTATCTCAATCCGCACGTCTGGGTATTGCTTTTCGAAAGCCGCTGCTCGATCGATGAGAAAATCATAGAAGGGTTGTCCGTGAATCCCGGTGAGATGAACAATAGTGATCGGAGCTGAAGCACCAAACAGCGTATAAACCGTCCATACGAGTGCCATCAACGATACAATGAAAAACCCGTCCTTTCGGTTCATCAGCGAATCCCTCCTTGTTCGCTTCAGATTCACTCAACCTACGGCTGCCGCCACCAAATTGGCTACCAACGGGCGTAACCGTATCTTTGACTCGGTGCTATGACGCAAGTGAACCCTGTTGGTTAGCAAGACCAAAAAGAGCTCTCTTGTCGGATCTATCCATACGCAGGTCCCCGTGAAACCCGTATGACCGTAGGACTCCGGCGAAAAAAGATCGCCTGCGGCAGACTCCGCATAATCGGCTTTCAACTGCCAGCCCAGTCCGCGCGGCTGACTCATTCCCCGGGTATAGTTGCGCGTCGCCACTTCGATGACCGCCTCAGAAAGGACTTGCTGACCCCCATAGCTTCCTTTGTTAAGCCACATTTGACAAAACACGGCCAAGTCGCCGGCAGTCCCGAACAACCCCGCATTGCCGCAGACTCCCCCCAACGAGCGACAGTTGTTGTCGTGCACTACGCCATGTAAGTGGGTACCGAGCTCGGCATTGAACTCTGTAGGTGCCACGCGCGACAACTTCGACGTAGGCGGAGTATACTGGGTGTCATGCATACCGAGGGGATCGAAAAGCAGCTCTTTGGCCAACTCATTCAGAGATCGGCCACTGATCCGTTCAACAATCTCCCCTAGCATGATGTAGCCGGGACAGCTGTATATGACCTCCTTGCCCGGAGGCAGGGTCGGCTCCAAGTCCCAAAGGGCCTGAAGGGGATCCGCGGACCGGTACAAGGAGGCGGCAGGCAGTCCTGATGTATGCGTAAGTAGCTGTCCGATGGTCGCCTCCACCTTCGCCTCGGGAATATATCTCCGTACACTGTCGTTTAACCACAACATCCCCCGCTCGAGCAGCGCCAACACACAGGGTGCGGTAGCTACAACCTTGGTCACGGAAGCCAGATCGAATATGGTGTCCGGTCGCATCTCCTCCCGGTCCGGTTCGAGACGGGCAAAGCCAAACGCTTTGGGACCTACGAGGTAGCCCTTGTGGCCTATGGCCAACACTGCCCCAGGTATGCGTTGCTCACTGCACCAACGCTCTATCAGGGCATACGCCGCCTCAATATAGTCCGTTCGCAGACCAGCCTCTTCAGGTGAGGCACTTACCAAGACATCGCCGTGCATCGCTTTGCAACCCCCAGAACCCAGCTGTAAGAACCGCGATATGAGATTATCAACTGCAATCATGTGCCTTTGTTCATTCTGGAGCCTTCCTGATTCTCCTTCCGGACAATGGCTAATCTTCTAAAATAGACAGGGGCGGGCATCTTACAAAACGCGGACTGTCGGTGACCCGCCCGGGAACAAAAGGAAAATCATTTTACGGCCTTCTTAGCGATCGACCCCTTGAACCGGTCCCGGATCCGAAAAAAAGAAAACCCTTCACACATCGATTGTGAAGGATTTCTCTGGTCGGGCTGACAGGACTTGAACCTGCGACCTCTTGACCCCCAGTCAAGCGCGCTAGCCAAACTGCGCCACAGCCCGTTTTGTATGTCATCCAGCGATCATGATGATATCATAGCTTGAGGGGAAATGCAAGCCTTACAGAAAAATCATTTAGGATTCCGAGCGGAAGCGATCCCGCACACACCGTTCTCACCGTCGCAGAGCAACGCTGAGTTAATGATGATAGGAAGATCATGATCCGATGTCTAATCTCTAGGGAGTACACACATCTGCGGCGCGTCGTCCGCACACGGCAGTGGCGCGCCCAAAAAGGAGTAGTGTCCCATGAGAATGAGGTTCCGGTCTGCTTTAGTAATCCTCGTGCTCGTTTTGACGATGTCATCCTTTGTGTCTGCGGCTCCTACGCTACGAATCGGCACCCAACCTTGGCTGGGCTACGGCCCTTGGTGGATCGCCCAGGAGAAGGGCTTCTTTGCAGCCCGCGGTGTCAACGTTCAGTTGATCAATTTTATCCAGGACCAGGACATTAATGCCGCCTTGGCATCGAGGCGCCTAGACGGAGCCAACATCGCCACGCACACGGCCATCAATTTTATCGATCGCGGAGTAGACATTCGTCTCGTTCTGCTAATGGATGCCTCCTATGAAGCAGACGCCATCATAGCCGATGCTTCCATCAAGAGCATCAAAGACCTGCGCAATAAACGAGTGGCCTTTGAAGAGATCACCACCAGCGACCTGCTGTTGACATACGCTCTCCGAGAAAACGGTATGAGCAAATCCGACATCCGCCCTGTGCCGATGCCTGCTGCGGATGCCGGTACGGCGCTGATCGCCGGTCGTGTGGACGTTGCCGTAACCTATGAGCCGTATCTAACAGCGGCCCTGAGACGCTCCGACAAGCACTACCTCCTTTACACTGCACGCTCAAAACCCGGTCTTATCTCTGATGCACTGGCCATGCGTTCCGATGTGCTGGAGAACAACCCCGAAGCCGTCCGAGCTATGCTTCTGGCCTGGCAGGACGCCATGGAGTTCATGGCCTCTAACCCGCTGGAAGCCAAAGAGATCATCGCCCGCAATGTCGGAAGCTCGTTGGACGAGCTTGAGCCGGCCATGGCGGGAGTTAAATTCTACGATTTGGCCGAGAACAAGGCGGCCTTGAAAGGTGAGTTCCGAGACGTCGTGCGAGAAGTTGCTCAGGTGATGCTATCCAATGGTTGGATCAAAGCCATTCCGGATCCGGATACCCTCCTGAGTGCTGGCTACCTGCCTTGATGCTGAAACCTGACACGATCGACCTTCGCGGCCGCACGCAGTCTGCGAAGGTCGATCGTCTCGTTGACGAGATCAAACGTATTATGGATGAGCGAACAAGTACTCGACGCGCTTCCTTGCCTTCGGATCCGGCGGTAGGGTCAGTGACAACAGCGGTGTCACCCAGAGATGGCACCCTCCGATACAATCAGGCAGGAGGATCCCAAGCACCTCTCCGCCGTCCTTCACTGCTTGAGAGCCGTCCGTACGGTTCCGAAGCTCATGCCTAGCCGCTCCACTCGTGTGCTTGAAGGTCTGTGTCATCTAGGACTGTCTCACCAACCCTGCAGTTCCTGTCAGATGGCCGTTGAAGGATCACTTGTGAACAACTGGAGGATATGCAATTGAGCGTTAAGCGTAATCGAACCGGCCCCGTTGCCGATGCCGGTCGCCCGTCAGCCAGCGTACGCAGCGGATTGCTTCCCCTGAGGGAAGAGATTTCGCCTCGTGCCTATGCTGTGGCCAGTGTCAGTCTGGTCATTGTAACCCTGGCAGCTTGGATCTTCGTTACACAACGTGGCCTCGTGGACCCGATATTCCTTCCCGGCCCAAAGGCTATTTGGGACGCGGCGGTCAGCATGATTAGGGACGGCACTCTGTGGACGGACATGGTGGCCAGTGTCTATCGCATCATGGTAGGCTGGGCGCTGTCGACTATAGCCGCTGTGCCGCTGGGGCTTCTCATCGGCAACTTCCGTCTGTTTGAGGCTCTGTTTGACATTCCGATCGCCCTGACTCGCTACATGCCTGTAGTGGCCTTGATTCCCCTGACCATCCTCTGGATCGGTGTCGGCGACACGCAGAAATTCATGATCATCTTTCTCGGCACCTTCGTACAAGAAGTATTGATGATCGCCGACAATGTCAAGAGCGTGCCCAAAGACATGATCAACGTCGCCTACACTTTCGGCTACTCCAAGTGGGAAGTTCTCTGGCGGGTGATTCTGCCCTATTCACTGCCCGGCATCTTGGACACTTTTCGTCTGACCATAGGCTGGGCGTGGACATACTTGGTGGTGGCCGAGCTGGTGGCCGCCAATACCGGTCTGGGATATCGCATCATGGCCGCTCAGCGCTATCTGGCCACGGATGTGATCTTTCTGGGCATCGTGATCATCGGCATTCTTGGTATGATCACCGATCTCAGTCTGAAATTCCTCTATCGGCGGCTCTTCCCCTGGATGAAGGAGGGCGATTAGTCATGCGGCCATCAACTACGGCTGAAAAACAAGCGAAACTTGAGGCCAGAAACCTGGTTAAGCATTTCGGTCTCGCGGGCTCAACCGTCAAGGCCCTTGACGGTTTCTCCTTGACGGCCATGGACAACGAATTCGTAGCTTTGGTCGGTCCTTCGGGCTGTGGAAAGTCAACCTTCCTACGGATGGTAGCCGGACTGACAGATTTGGAAGAAGGCACTATCCTCGTCGACGGCAAACCGGTATCCGGGCCGGGGCCCGACCGAGGGATGGTCTTTCAAAGCTACACGCTTTTTCCGTGGCTAACCGTCCTGGACAACGTGATCTTCCCACTGCGCAAAAGCGAACTCACGTCCCAAGAGCGGGAAGAAGTTGCCATGGGGTATCTGGAAGCCGTGGGGCTGACGGATTTTGCCAAAGCATATCCCGCCCAGCTCTCCGGCGGCATGCGCCAACGGGTAGCTATTGCCAGGGCCTTTGCCGCCCGTCCCTCTATATTGCTCATGGATGAACCTTTCGGTGCCCTTGACGCCCAGACCCGAGGGATGATGCAAGAGCTTCTCTGCGAGGTATGGGAACAGCATCGAGTGACGGTTGTCTTCGTCACGCACGATGTCGAAGAGGCGGTGCTGTTGTCCGATCGCATCTACTGCATGTCGGCACGCCCGGGAAGGGTCAAAGAAGAGATCCCGGTGCCCATGCCACGACCCAGAAGGGCCGGTTTGGAGACCACTTCCGAGTTCATCGCCATTCGCAAAAGGGTAATGGAATTGCTGCGCTCTGAAATAGAGGCCAATGGTACACCAAGACCGTCATAGCGCCGTCAGCCACGTGAGGAGGCATGCTCCGTGGCTATCAATGCCGGTCCTCGTGGATCAATCATGTACGGCGAGAGTTGCAAGTTCAACCGCTCTCGAGTGCTTCCGGCAACGTTCCGAGCCAGTGTTTAGGCATCACGGAGTGCGGTCGTTGTCAGGCACATCTGGGTGTTCGTTCCGTCCCGGAGGTATCGCCCGGTCAAAAAGACCTTGCGGGGGAGGTTCGCCGCGCAGCTGGAGCTTTGCTAGGGTATACAAAACAATGGGTGAGCCGCAGCAATCTGTAGAGTGTGCCGCTGACTCACCCCTCACTGGCCATTTTCGGAAGGATCGTGCAGAAGCCGCCGGTGCTCGCCCAACGACCATCTACTTCGAAGCCTACATCGACACTGGATTAGCGCTACGAAGCTGGCCCTTTTACACTCGGCCGTCTTCGGCCCCGACGATCTGGCTCAGGCCCACAGCGTCGTTGAATAGGCTCCTATCGAACAGCTACTATCCTCCGCGGTGGCGCATACTGGAGTCCTTGGGAGAAGCTTGACTCAGCCGCCCAGTCCGAATTTGGCGTGCAACGCCTGAACGGCGCGCTCTACGTGCTCTGCGGCGATCAAGCAGGAGACCTTGATCTCAGAAGTGCTGATCACCTCGATGTTGATGTTCTCTTCGGCCAAGGCCTCAAACATCCGCGCCGCTACTCCGGGATTACTGACCATGCCGGCGCCTACAATCGACACCTTGGCCAGGGTATCATCGACCAGCACGTCGCCAGCGTCGAGCTCACGCGACAACTCCTCAGTTATCGTTCGGGCCAAGGGCGCGTCGTCGCTGTTGACAGAGAAGACCATATCGGTCACTTGCCGTTCTTTGCTCGTCTGCACGATCATATCCACATTGATGCCCTCTTCGGCAAGACGAGAGAAGATCTTATAGGCAACACCGGGACGATCCGGGACGTTCAACATGGCCACTTTGGCTACATTGGTGTCATGGGCTACCCCTATTACCACCATGTCTTTTTCCATACAGCGTTCCTCCTGTACCAAGGTGCCAGGCTTATCATGTGAGCTATTGCGAACGTGGATTCGTACACCGTGGTTGGCCGCATATTCCACCGAACGCGGCTGCAAGACCACGGCACCCAGACTGGCCATCTCAAGCATCTCGCCGTATGAGATGTCGGCCAATTTACGAGCATCCTTCACAACTCGCGGATCGGCTGTATACACACCGTCGACATCCGTGTGTATTTCGCATACCTCGGCCCCCACCGCCGCTGCCACGGCCACGGCTGTGGTGTCCGATCCACCGCGTCCGAGCGTTGTGATCTCATCGTAGTCATCGACACCCTGGAACCCGGCGACAATGACGATGCGTCCGGCACCGAGCTCCTTCATAAGACGGGTAGTGTCGACGTGCTGAATCCGGGCTTTTGTATGCACGCTGTCCGTCCGTATCCCCACTTGTTTGCCCGTCAATGACACCACCGGATAGCCCAAAGCATCGATAGCCATAGCCAACAGTGCGATGGATATCTGTTCACCGGTTGACAAAAGCATATCCATCTCACGCCGCGGCGGTCGCGACGTGATTTCCCGCGCCTTGGCTATCAATTCATCCGTGGTGTCACCCATAGCCGAGACTACAGCAATAACCGAATAACCTTCATCGTATGCTTTGACGAGCCGTGAGGCTACTCGCTTAATCCGTTCCGGATCTTTCACAGAACTGCCGCCATACTTCTGCACTATGATTCTCAATCGTCATTCCCCCGAGAAAGCAACATACACCTGGCTACACGCTAACAACGGCAGTCTCGACTGTAGCCCCTGTAGCGGTGGGAGCCAGAACCAGATAACGAGCACTGACCCCGGCCTCAAGGAAGGCCTGCGTCATGGCTTGCCCGATCATCTCTGCCTTGTGGATCTCTTCAGTCACTAAAGCTACCACCGTCGGCCCTGCGCCTGCAAGCGACGCCCCTGCAGCTCCGGCTTGCCTGGCAGCAGAGCATACCTCATACAACCCCGGAATCAGATGTCTGCGATACGGCTGATGCAATCTGTCTTGCATAGACTCCTCGAGATGCTCAAACTCGCCCGAGCATATAGCACCCACAAGCAGGCTGGCCCGGCCGACATTGTACACGGCATCTGACAAGGAAACATACCGAGGCAAGACCCTCCGCGCCTGCGCTGTATCCACGCAGAAGTCAGGCACCGCTACTACGGTCATCAGAGTCGAAGGAACGTCAAGGCGAAGACTCTGCACCTCCCCATCTTCACGATTCACACATATGACCAGTCCGCCCTGCAAAGCCGGCGCTACATTGTCGGGATGTCCCTCAATCGCCGTCGCTTCGGCAAGCAACTCACGAGGTGACAAAGGATACCCGGCCGCTGCATTGGCTGCCAACACTCCGGCCACAACTGCGGTGGCGCTGTTGCCCAAACCTCCGGCCAAAGGCACACGGTTTTTCTGGCGCAACTCCACACCCCCGAGCTCATAGCCCAACTTGCGCAGGGTGTGCAAACAGGCCTGATAGCCCAGGTGTGTTTCATCGTGAGGCAGACTGGCCGCCCCTTCACCCGAAATGACAATCGAGACCCCGGAATCAACGAAACGGAAGTCGTAGGTGTTGCGGAGCTCCAAAGCCATGCCCAATACATCGAATCCCGCTCCCAGATTCGCCACTGTTGCCGGGACTTCGACCACAACACGACAGTTGGGAACCACAGGTTTATCCATCATGAAATCTCGCTCACAATCGCCTTCTCCACCGCTGCAAACGTGGGTTCGATCACTTGTGGCCTGCCGCTTTCTGCGATGGCCCTGTCCGGATCCTTCAATCCGTGCCCGGTCAATGCGCAGACGATCGTCGGCTCACCTTCTAATCGGCCCTGTCGTTGAAGCTGGATGATACCGGCCACCGAAGCTGCCGATGCCGGTTCGCAGAATACTCCTTCATACTTCGCCAACATGGAATACGCTTCTACGATCTGATCGTCCGTGACAGCTTCAATCAAACCGCCCGATTCATCCCTGGCGGCCTCTGCCTGTTTCCAACTCGCCGGATTACCTATCCTGATGGCTGTCGCCAGTGTCTCAGGCTTCTCGATCGGTTCACCCCTGACTATAGGCGCAGCGCCTGCAGCCTGGAACCCCAACATGCGCGGTAGGTTCGTCACACGTCCAGCTTGTCGGTACTCGCGGAAGCCCTTCCAATAGGCCGTGATGTTACCCGCATTGCCCACCGGTATGGCCAAAAGGTCCGGCGCCCGTTTCAAAGCGTCACAGACTTCAAACGCAGCGGTCTTTTGTCCTTCAATGCGATGGGGGTTCAGCGAGTTGACCAATGTAATAGGATAGGCCTGCGTAATCTCACGCACCACGCGCAAAGCGTCGTCAAAATTGCCCCGCACGGCCAGGACCCGACTCCCGTGCATCAAGGCCTGACTGAGTTTGCCCATGGCGATAGCTCCTTCGGGTATGACGACGATAGCCGATATCCCTGCCCGAGCAGCATACGCAGCAGCGGACGCCGAGGTGTTTCCGGTGGAGGCACACATGACGGCCTTGGAACCTTGCTCTACCGCCTTGCTGACGGCAACGGTCATCCCTCGGTCTTTGAAGGAGCCCGTAGGATTTAGCCCTTCGAACTTGAGAAAAAGACGTCCTTTGATACCCAGTTTGCGAGTAAGGTTGTCCGCGGGAATGAGCGGCGTATTGCCTTCGAGCAAGCTGATGACAGGCGTCCTTTCGCTCACCGGAAGAAAGCTTCGATATTCCTCAATGATCCCTCGCCAGCTCATCAGTTTATTCCCCTTCCACCCGGATCACATTGCTGATCTCACGCACAACGGACAGGTTACGTATCCGACTGAGAGCTGAACGCACATTCCGCTCCTTGACGAGATGCGTGACAAAGACCAAGCTGACAGGATCCTGACGATGTTGTCCTTTCTGAATGACCGATTCTATGCTCACGTCGGCCTCGCCAAAGATCGTGGCTATAGCCGCCAGCACACCCGGCCGGTCAATCACTCGAGTGTGAATGTAGTATCTGGAAACGGTATCTTCGATAGGAAGCAATGCCTTGCGTTTCAAAGGGACGCTGAGCGGCAATCTAACCCCGCTGCGCAGACTGCGGGCGGCATCTATGCAATCAGCCACAACCGCGCTGCCCGTCGGCAAGCTTCCGGCTCCCCGTCCGTAAAACATCAGATCGCCGACCGCATCGCCTTGTACAAACACCGCGTTGAAGACGTCGGACACGTTTGCCAAAGGATGTGACGCGGGGATCATTGTCGGATGGACGCGGGCCTCGATAGTCCCGTTCTCTTCTTTGGCGATGGCCAGCAACTTGATGACCATGCCCAGCTCTTGAGCATATTCAAGATCCACGGGCGTAATCCGCGTAATGCCCTCTCTATATATATCGTCGATTTCAATCTCAACTCCAAAGGCCAAGGAAGACAAGATCGCCAGTTTGTATGCCGCGTCATGCCCTTCAACGTCGGAGGTCGGGTCAGCCTCGGCATAGCCGCACGCCTGGGCCTCGGCCAATACCGAAGCAAAACTGCTTTTTTCACTGGCCATCTTCGTCAACATGTAGTTCGTGGTCCCATTAATGATCCCCATCAAAGCTTGCACCCGGTTCGCGGCCAAAGACTCTCTGAGCGCTTTGATGATCGGAATCCCTCCGGCCACCGACGCTTCGAAGTAAAGACCGCCTCGCCCCTGCGCCAAAGCGGCGCTTAATTCCTTAGCATGTTTGGCCAGCACTTCCTTATTGGCCGTGACCACGTTCTTGCCCGCTCTTAGGGCATGCAATATGTAGCTGAGAGCCGGCTCTGTACTCCCATCGGGGCATCCGATGGTTTCTACCACAATCGGCATTGTCGGATCGTTCAGCAGAGTGTACGCATCCGTAGTCAGCAGACTCGGATCCGGGTTGACTTGGCGCGGCTTGTCAACGGAGCGCACCAGTATCCCGCCGATCTCAAGCGGCACCCCGGCGCGAAGGGCGATCTGGTCCCCGCTACGCTGAAGAATCTGCCACACGCCACTTCCGACATTGCCCAAACCAAGCAGAGCTATCTTGATTGACTCCAAGGTGACATCGCCTCCAACAGACATAACTGATGAAAGATTATACCATGAGGAAACCCCGTATGGTGAGCCGACCCTGTGATTACTCTATCGACTACCCTACCACATCCTTAACCTCTTGACTATCCGTACAATGATTTCTCACCGCTGTTCTTCGAGCGTCCTTTGGCTGGAGTTGCCCCGATTTGGTGGACAGTGAACAGATACTACGCCGAGAGCAGTTG
>ERZ773359.4333-NODE-4333-length-14975-cov-3.915684_pt1 | contig 14975 bp, 17 predicted proteins | sample MGYA00374955_ERZ773359 | MGnify/ENA primary metagenome ERZ773359 (study PRJEB29098, sample SAMN04486028) | biogas fermenter metagenome | study: EMG produced TPA metagenomics assembly of the Biogas fermentation microbial communities from Germany - Plant 4 DNA1... | reverse complement strand
CGTTATATTGGCTGTACTTTAATTTGGCTTTTTCTAAATCTACATTTTTAGAAACTTCAAGAGTATGAACATCTAAGTCTTCAGGAATCCATCCTAAGTTCGACAAAACACTGTAAGATGAACGATCAATATGTGCAGGAATAGCAACACCATTAAATTGTCTTGCATACTTTACCACATCATAAATACTTAATGAGGTTGCAGTTAAAAGCAATCTTTTATTTTCTCCTATAATGTCATCTTGGTCATTAAGTATTAATTGTTCTCCAAAGATACTAACTCTATTTTCTAATGGCGGCAAATGTTCATAGACAATTTCTTGCATCTGATACGCTGAAATAATATCTGGAAACAGACAAACCATGTGTATTTCTTCAGAAGTTTCAATCTCCATCCCGGGGATAACAATAAGATCGCTTCCCTCCGCCACTTTCATGACTGCAGCAGCGTTTTCACAGGAATTATGGTCTGTAATCGCAATAATATCCAATTCCTTTAATAACGCCATATTAACGATATTATTGGGAGTCATATCGTTATCACCACAGGGAGAAAGAGCAGTATGAATATGAAAATCATAAGCATACTTCATTTTTAATCGATTCCTATTTCGGTTAGTTTTTTTACAAGTTCATATGCATTCATCTCTGAAGAGAACACGGTAATGTCTTCTTCATTAGCCTTTTCGATAGTATCTTTGTCTATGTGAGCGCCTTCTGCTACAATAATACAAGATAAATTTAATAACGAAGCAACTGCTATAATGTTGACATGACTTTGAATCGTAATCCAAACAGCCCCTGGTTTAGCATTTGCCATCACCCAGCTTAATAAATCTCCTACATAACCAGCTGTAATTTCTTTATCCACTCCATTTTCCCCTGCAACAATAGTAAGTCCCAAGGTTTCCTTTAACTCTCTAACTAACATGTGATCACTTCCTAATCATCATTTTTTCTAAAAGCCGGAGGCAACTTGCGCGAAAGATTAACCATATCTTCTGCCATTTCCCTAACTTTTTGTCGTAGCATAAAAATGCAGTCTTCTATGTTAGCATTATCTCTTACAATATCTTCAGCTAAAGCTCTGCAATTAGGCGCCCCGCAGGAACCACAGTCAATTTGCGGAAGGCTATCATATATGCGTTCTAGTTCTTCTAACTTTTTTATTGCTTTTTCCATATCCTGATCCAATGTCATTACTGGCTTTGAAATAATAGGATTGCTCCAAGTCAAATTTAAATCACTGTTGATCATATCTTGATTATCTTGTTTTTTTACTTTCACTGAATAACGTAATATTTTCTCAAGATGATTTTTGGCAACAAAGCTGTTTTCTACAGTCAATGGTCCACCCAAACATCCTCCGTGGCAAGCCAATCCTTCAATGAAATCAACATCTTTAAGTTTTCCATTTTCTACTTTTTCCAGAATTTTATTCACATTTTCTATGCCATCAACAGCTATATAATTTTCAATTCCTAAAAATTTTCCTTCACCGCCAGATATAGCCCATCCTATTCCATTGTTAGAACTTTGTCTTAGGGTTTCTACACGATCAATGGTTTTTAAGATTGGAACAAGTTTCATGTAAACATCTTTAATAGAAAGTACTTTATCAACTGAAGATTGATCAAATCCTATAGGGTTTCTAACATTGGTAACTTTTGCTGCACAAGGACTTATAAAGAATACCCCAATATCTTTTTCATTAATTCCCTTTTTAACCAAATTGGCTTTAACTTCTCTCGCTGCTACTTCCATAGGTGAAATGATTGGAAGTATATGATTGATTAATTCTGGAAATCTTATTTGAATAAAACGTATGATTACAGGACATGCGGATGATATAATTGGTTTAGGGAGTGTTTTATTTTCTAATAGTTTTCTAGAAGCTGCTGTTACAATTTCAGCTCCCCTTGCAACCTCATAAACTTCATCAAATCCCAATTTTTTAAGTCCAGTTAAAATAAGATTGACATCTAATATATCCTTAAACTGCGAATATAAAGTAGGTGCAGGTATCGCAACTTTATATTTAAATTCCAAAAGGCTGTCCAAGGTATCGGTTACAGCTTTTTTAGCATGGTTTCTACATACCCTTATGCATAAACCACAATCAATACATCTTTCATTAATAATCTTTGCCTTACCATTCCTTACTCTTATGGCCTCTGTTGGACATCGTTTGATACAATCCGTACATCCCCTGCACTTCTCCTCCTGAAGAGTCACAGAATGTAAATATTCGCACATTTAATCACCTTCTCCGAATTTCTCAGTTAAATGTATACTGTAATCTCTACCGTTGTCCCCTTGCCGACTTCTGATGTTATTTCTAAACCATCACTGTATTTTTTCATATTGGGAAGTCCCATGCCTGCACCAAATCCTAATTCACGAACCTTTTCAGACGCAGTGGAATAGCCCTCTTGCATTGCCAAATCAATATCAGGAATTCCTGGTCCAGTATCTTTTAAAACGATGTATACTTTTTCAGGAGTAATATCTACATCTATCGTTCCTCCATTGGCATGAATAACCATGTTTATTTCGGCTTCATACATTGCAATTGCAATCTTTCGAATAACTTCAGAGGGTACCCCTAATTGCTTTAACACTTTTTTAACTTGACTGGAAGACTCTCCCGCTAAAGTAAATTCATCTCCATCAACGTTGAAACTAAGCTTCATGACTATCCTCCGCTTTTAGTTCTTTCCCTGTCAATCCATTGCTATATAATAAACCGCAAGAAATATATAATGGATGTTGTGTCGCTAAAATAACCATATTTTTTGATTCTGCCAGTTCAAGCACATCCTGACTAACCTTCTTTCCTCTTACAAAAACGATTGCTTTAATATCCATCATCTCTGCTGTTCGAACAACTTGGGGATTTACAAGGCCTGTCAAAAGTATTACTTTTTCTTTTACAAAGGCAAGAACATCACTCATTAAATCAGAACCACAAGCCAAAAAAACTTCTCTGTCTAAATGATTTTCACCTACTAAAACTTCTGCATTGAGAATCTCTTTTACTTCTCTCAATTTCATACACTTTCCTCCATTTGCAAATGAAAACTTAAATTTAAAATTTTTTTATTTTAAATAATATTATATCAGATGAAAGGAATTTTGTGGAGTTCAAAAGTAACTTTCTCCTGGAAGAACTATCTTAAATAAGTTCTTATTAGGAAAATTAAAAATTTTTACCTTTTCCACATTTTTAAAAGGTTTTTTAATTCTTTTCATTCCTAATCCATATTTAAGAAAGCGTTCCTTTTGATCTATTAGAAGCAATCTTTGATAAAGCCAAGGATTTCTCCTGGGTGGATTTTGATCCTCCATTAACTTTTTAATACTTCCTCCAATCCAAATAGATCCTGGATTAGATATTTCTATCTTATACCTGTCTATTGTGACTACGATTTCTCTTGTCATATCCCAGTAATCCCTATGAACTACTGCATTGCATAAAGCATCATAAATCGATTGAACTGGATAAGAAGAATTTTTAAAAAAAGATGCAATAAGTTCTTCTGATCTATCCAGCATTTTCAGTATATTGCCTCTGACAGCATACCCTTGTCCATTGTATTCTATTTTTATGCCCGTATGGGGCAAATAATCTTGAGGGCATTTTCCAAATAAAAGGAGTCCTCCCATAGTGGGATGGTATGTAGATCTTTCAGATTCTTTCCCAATTATACCCAAACCTTCTAACAAAATCTGCTGATTTTCTTCAGGAATTACGCCATTTCCTAAAATGTGCTTTTTTATAAGACCATCATCCAGTGCACTCAGTGGAACTTTCCTGCAAATAATCTGCTCCGAACTTGCTAATCCATTTTCTTGAAGCATATTTGCAATCTCATGTCTTCTTGCAATATCCGTTGTTGAACCTCTACGGATATAAAAAGTTCCCGTCTGCCTTACCTGATGAGGCCGTTGATCACTTTTAAAAATCGTGATGACTGCAATATTTTTTTGTTTATAGCGAATAACATCTACTCTTATTGGAACAGGAGGATCGCAGCGATTACATATGATCTGCTGGATCCTTTCTTCATTAAAAGGTTCTAAGTCTACGCCAACGATTTCTTTTGATTTATCTTTAACTCCATAAACAATGTATCCCCTTCCTCCATTGGTATTGGCAATGGCGCAAACATCCTTTACAAATTCCTTTTTGTCTGATTCTGTATCAAGTTGAAACTTCTCTTTAAAATCCAGTTTAAAGCCTTCCGGTTGACTGAGCAATTGCTCCAATTTATTGACGTCCACTACCGTTCACCTTCTTAAAATCATCTTTACTATTAATATGATTGAAGATCAATAAATATCCTAACCAACAAAAAACTTTTAATAATACTCAATGATATTGTATAGGAAAAATAACCACATTAAAAGCAGAAAACATTCTACACCTTTAATATACTATTGCAAACGATAGATATAATAACCTTCTTCGTCTACGATTTTTGGAAAATTTTTATTCAAGTATTCTTTATATTCGCCGTTATCATTTGCTATCCAGCCTTTCATAGGAACAAAATATTTTGCTCCATGCTTAATAAAATACTCTATCTCTTCTACAGGCTCTTTAGGAATATAATCGTAATACTTTATATTTGCTCTCCAGCCTTTTCTCTCACAAGCATTCAACAGTGCAGGGTCTGGTGTTCCTACGACAATTAAATCTTCTTTTTTTGTATATCTTTTAACCATATTGGCTTGTTGAATTAATTCCGTTTTTTCAACATAAAATGGTACCAAACTTATGTAAGCTGAGTACCCTATCCATATCATTATTAAGGTAATCCATACCCCTCCATATTTATGTCTCCAAAGAATATTTAAAGGTTTAGATGCCATTAGGGCAATCAGTGGACCAATAAAAATTAAATAATAATATAAACGAATCACTGCAACAATCAACATTAATTCCAGAATCATTGCCCCCAACCAAATTCCAATAGGCCATTCTTTTTTCCATTGAATTAAAAATAATCCTATTAAAGAAAAACATAATAATTGTAAAGTATAGCCTTGAGGAAGTTTATCCTGAAAAAAAAGAGTGGCTTCTCGGGTTAAAAAGTCCTGAAAAATTCTTGTAAAGATATGCTTTTGGGCAATATCATTTACAAATTTAAACTCAGCCACACTTTTTATCCATCTAAAATACAAAAAAGGTGCACCAAGCGAAATGATTCCAAAACAATATAATTCCCAAACCTTAAAAATCTTAATTTTATATTTTTGCAGAGCCATTGCCAACATAGGTATACCAATAAAAATCGTAGGTATCTTTTGAGAAATCGCTAAGGCAGTAAATATAGAAGAGAGCAAGATAGATTTGACTTCTGTATTGTCAATCCATCTTGAAAAGAAATAAAAAGCACCTAAATAAAAAAATAATGCCGAGGATTCAGGCATAATTGCACGAGAGAAAAAGATGTTAATAGGGAATATTCCGTATAGGAGAAGAGCAATCCTGGATTGTTCTATAGAATAGTATCTTCTTGCAATTAAGTATAAAAAAACACATGATCCCATAAAAAAAGAAATTGGAACGATTCTGGCCAATACATATTTGTAACCAAAAAATTTATACAAAATTGCTATAAGATATGTTGTGATTTGAAATTCTAACTGAACATAGTTCGGCATCGGTCCATCATAATTAAATTGTGGATAAAAAATATTAAACTTATGCTCTATAAAATTACGTGCAATGGATTCTGTATCGGATTGTCTCCATCGCTCTCCTTGTTCATAAGGTGATTGATTGATACATGGAATTCTTAAGCTAAAAATAAAGAAAAAGATAATCAACGTAATTAAAATTCCTCTAAACTTAGACATAAATAATCCAAACCCCCAAAACGATTAAACCTGTTCCGAGAATTTTACGTACCGTCATTTCTTCTTGAAATAGAAAAACAGACATAATCATAATCAATATATAACTTAAGCTCACCAAGGGATAACTATTGCTTAATTCATTTTTTGTAAGCACCTGAATCCACAATAGAAAACTAATTGAAAAAAATATGATTCCCAATATAATTTGGGGTATTTTAATAACACTGACTATATCTTTATATAGTGTATTGAAAGACAAAGATAATTCTCCTAATTTATTTGCCCCAATTTTTAATATGACCTGACCAATCGCTCCCAATAAAACGGACAATAATGCAATAGATATATTTTTCATAATGTCCTCCCAAATGTACAGTTACATTTTACCTTTGACCTGCTTTTCTTAAACTTGGCTTCCGTACCCTTCTCAATAAATCAAAATACCCTCTAATGGTTTCTGCAACATTCATTTTGCTTTGGCTGTCTTTCAAATGATACTCAAGCCTAAGAGGATATTCTGCCGCTTTAATACCGATTTTACTAAAACGGGCTAAAATTTCTGCCATACAGTCAAATCCATTAGTCGTAATTAATTTATTTTGATAAATAGCCATTGATTGACGCAAATAACCAATACGATATACTCTAAAACCAGAAGAATAATCATTTATGTTTTTAATGTTGAAAAAAAGTTTAAAAAAGTATTTTGCTCCCCTGCTATAAAGTTTTCTTAGAATAGGTACCCCTATCTCCTTCCCACCTTCTACAAAACGAGAGGCAATAAGAAGATCTAATTTTTCTTCGTTCATTTTTTTAATCATATCTATAATATGTAATGGATTATGGGTGTTATCTGCATCCATTGTAACCAGAAAATCTTCATCTTCGGCATACTTTATAACGGTTTGAAACAAGGTATTAATGGCGGCGCCCAATCCTTGATTGGCAGCATGATTCATATAATGTATATAATCGTATTGGCTACTGTATTCCTCTAAAATTTTCCTAGTTGCATCTGTACTGCCATCATTAATCACAATCACTTCTAAAGGATTCCCAATGGATTCTTTTACATAGTGAATTTTATCCAATACAACCGGCAGTGCTCTTTCCTCATTGTATGCAGGAAGACCAATAAATACTTTAGAAATCATTTATGCCCTTCTTTCTTTTTTAACATTCCTTTATTTTATTCTGTTCATCATTCTTAATTTTTATGAATCAAAAAAGAGTTTCAATTACTAAACTCTCACACCGAGCGCGGTAGGCAAAGCCGACAAAATCCCATACGCGCGAGTGTGTATTCAGATTCGAAGGGCTTTTTATTGCATAGGAAATCAGATTGAATTTCCTATGCAATAAAAAAGCACTTTCCTAAGGAATCATGCTTCCTAAAGAATAGTGCTTAAAATTTATTCTTATGTTCTTGTCAAACCAATATTCATTAATAAATCATGAAGCTTTTCAAATATTAGCCCTGCTCCAAACCATACCGGTGCATAATCTAAACGAATAAAACCGTTTATTGAATAAGGTGTTCCACTGTAGTCCCAGGGACAAACTCCAATAAGCCTTTGTAAAGTCCAACCGGTTAAATATTCAATCAAAAAAATTAAAACGGCGTAGACACCTCCTCGAAAAATAACCGGCCAATCTCTAATTTTATCATGAATAGGTTCTAAAAAAATGGCCAATCCGTATATTGGAAACATCCAAATATATGTCCCGCCCTCTAAAATGATACTGCCATTGAGTAGTGACCCTAGTCCTGTCCATATAATTTCCATACACCATCCAGCTAATCCATAAATAATAAATCTTTTTCTCATATGGATTATTTTGTACCAGAATGGCTATAAATATTTATTCTTAATAATTTCCCACTTTTTATCTTCTCTTCATTAATTCATTACACAAATCTTCCCATTGAACCCCTGTCTGTACCATCACAACCATTAAATGATATAAAAGATCCGACATTTCATATGTGATTTCCGCTTTATCATTGTTTTTTGAAGCAATGATAACCTCAGCAGATTCTTCTCCAACCTTCTTTAACATTTTATCAATGCCTTTGTCAAAAAGATAATTTGTATATGATCCCTCTTTGGGATTTTTTCTTCTATCTGCGATTACATCATATACTTGTTGTAATACTTCAAATTTATCATAATCTGTAGGACTTGTTTCTTTTTTGATTAACTCATTATTTTTAAGTAAACGATAAAAACAAGAATAATGTCCTGTATGACATGCTGATCCAACCTGTTCTACTTGAATAAGAATCGCATCTAAATCGCAATCAAAAGAAATTTCCTTCACTTTTTGAAAATGTCCGGAAGTTTCTCCTTTAAGCCATAATTTTTGCCTACTTCGGCTGTAATAGTGAGTATTCCCGGTCTCTAAAGTTTTTTGAAGTGCTTCTTTATTCATATAAGCTACCATTAATACTTCTTTTGTATGTATATCTTGAGTGATTGCAGGTATTAACCCCTGCGAATCAAATTTTATTTCGTTGAAGATCTCCATATCTTTCCGTCCTCCTATCCTTTGAATATCAATTATATTCTTACCGGCACACCTTTAGTCTTAAGATACTCTTTTAAATCTTTTATTTCCATTTCTTTAAAGTGAAACAAAGAAGCAGCCAGAGCCGCATCAGCGCCTCCTTCTGTTAATGCTTCGTAAAAATGTTCCATATTTCCTGCTCCCCCCGAGGCAATAACAGGAATAGAAACAGCTTCAGAAATAGTTTTCGTAAGTTCTAAATCATATCCTGCTTTTGTTCCGTCACAATCCATGCTTGTCAGTAGGATTTCTCCAGCTCCTCTTTTTTCTGCTTCTATTGCCCACTCTACAGCATCCTTGCCGGTATTGGCACGACCTCCGTTTAAATAAACCTCCCAACCTATGCCGTCCATTCTTCTCTTAGCGTCTATTGCCACAACAACACATTGACTGCCAAAACGCTCTGCTGCTTCTGTAATAAGTTCCGGGCGCTTTAAGGCAGCAGAGTTTACAGAGATTTTATCCGCTCCAGCACTCAAAATATTTCTAAAATCTTCTATACTTCTGATACCACCTCCAACGGTAAGAGGTATAAAAACTTTTTCTGCTGTTTTTGCAACTACATCTATCATAATTCTTCTGTCATCTGATGAAGCCGTAATATCCAAAAATACAATTTCATCGGCCATCGCTTCATTATAGGCAGAAGCAATTTCAACAGGATCCCCTGCGTCTATCAAATTAACAAAATTAACTCCCTTTACAACTCTTCCATTGTTAACGTCTAAGCAAGGAATGATTCGCTTTGTATGCATGGTTTCACCTCGCTTCAAATCGCTTAATCGCATGGGCTAAATCTACACTGCCCTGATAAAGTGCCTTTCCAATAATAACGCCTTCCGCACCAATCTTGTTTACTTCTTCTAAATCCTCTAAAGAAGCTACCCCCCCGGAAGCAATAATATCCATGTTCGTTTTAGTAATGAGTTCTTTTGTGGCTTCAATATTGACCCCACAGAGCATACCATCCTTAGAGATATCTGTATAAACAATCGTCTTAACCCCTATTTCTTTCATTTGAAGGCATAGATCTACTGCTGATAAATCACTTAATTCTTCCCATCCTTCTACAGCTACTCTGCCTTCTTTAGCATCGATTCCAATCACAATTCTGTCAGAACCAAAAGTTTTAATCGCTTCCCTTACCAAATCGGGATTTTTAACCGCTGCCGTTCCAATAATAACTCTATTAACCCCTACAGCCAGTCTATCCCTAATAGAATCCAGGGTTCTAATCCCACCTCCTGTTTGAATAGGAATTTTGACAGTCTGCACAATTTCCTGGATAACATGTTTATTTGGCTGTTCACCTGATACTGCTCCGTCTAAATCCACGATATGAATAAAGGTCGCCCCTTCTTTTACCCATTGTTTGGCTACTTCAACGGGATTGTCACTGTATACCGTTACATTGTCAAAACGTCCTTGAGACAATCTGACACATTTCCCACCTTTTATATCAATTGCCGGATAAATTCTCATGTTTTAGTCCTCCAAAGTTCTTTAATATCTTAAGGCCAATGTCTCCGCTTTTTTCGGGGTGAAATTGGGTGACATATATATTTTTGTTCTGAGCGGCCACTTGAATTTCTTTTCCATAGAAGGTTGTTGCCGATACAATGGGAGCATCTGTTTCCAAATAATAAGAATGTACAAAATAAACATATGGCGCTTCAGGTAATCCCTCAAATAAAGGCGCTTCCTTTTTAATCTTTAAAGAATTCCAGCCCATATGAGGAACTTTTACAGTATTAGGAAGTCTTACAATATTTCCTTTTAATAACCCCAATCCTTCATGCTCACCGTATTCATAACTTTTTTCAAAAACCAACTGCATCCCCAAACAAATCCCTAAAAAGGGTTTACCTTCTTCGACTGCCTTATAAATCTCTTCATCTAATTTCTTTTCTTTTAAAGTCTTAATGGCATCCCGAAATGCTCCCACTCCTGGAAGGACAACTTTGTCTGCCTGCCGGATTTCTCCTTTATTGTCTGTAACCCAAGCTTCATATCCTAAAAATTCAAAAGCTTTTTGGACACTTCTAAGATTTCCCATGCCATAATCAATAATTGCAATACTCATATCATACCTCCAAGATGCCTTTGGTTGAAAGTACGCCCTCAATTCTATCATCTAACTGTGTGGCTTCATCCAATGCCTTTCCGAATGCTTTAAACATCGCTTCAATGATATGATGATTGTTCTTTCCGCTTAAAACTTTTATATGAACATTTAGTCCTCCATGGATACATACTGCTCTAAAAAATTCTTCCACCATTTCCGTATCCATTGTTCCAACTTTGTCTACACTAAATTCTGCATCAAACCCGAGATACGGTCGGCCAGAAATATCTATAGCACAGAGCACCAAAGCATCTTCCATGGGCAAAATCATAGAACCGTATCTTTTGATACCTTTTTTATCTCCCAGAGCTTTGGCAATACACTGACCCAGGACAATCCCTGTATCTTCTACAGTATGATGACAATCTACTTCTAAATCTCCTTTGACATCAACATTCAAATCTATAAATCCATGTTTTGAAATATGGGTTAACATATGGTCAAAGAATCCAATGCCTGTTTTTATATGAGATATGCCTGAACCATATAAATTGAGAGACATTTTAATATCTGTTTCATTCGTTTTTCTATGAATTTCTGCTTTTCTTTCAAGCATTTTGTATTCTCCTTTACAAATCTCATTTGCACTACCGACTAATACTGAAAATGCATTTCCTTTTGTCTATATTAACAAATCCTTAAGAGCATCAATTAATATTATGTTTTGTTCTTTATTTCCCACAGTTATCCTTAGAAATACTGTTCCTTCAAAAGCAGCAAAAGAACGTACAAAAATATCTCTAGCTTCTAGTTTTTCTGAAAGCTCTAAATCCTGAGTTTCGATTAATATAAAATTTGCATCGGAATCAAAAACTCGAAGATTAGGAAGATTCCTTAATTCCCGGATTAAATGCTCCCGTTCGGTTTTAAGATATTCGATTCTCTTTTGATTGACTTGCTCGTCTTGCAACACCCATGTTGCTATTTTTTGAGATAAAACACTAAGATTATATGGAGGTTTTGTTAAATAAATTGCATCGATCATCTCTTTGTCTCCAATCCCATATCCTACCCGAATTCCTGCCAACCCATAGGCTTTGGAAAAGGTTCTAAAAACAACTATATGAGGATACTGCCTGATAAGAGGAATCATCGTTTCATTAGAAAATTCTCCATAGGCTTCGTCAATAAGAATGGGACATTTCACATTTTGGGCGATTTCTTCTATTTGCTCATTGGGGAGCCGATTCCCTGTAGGATTATTGGGACTGCATAAAATTAGTAGTTTAGGTTTGTTTTTGTTGCATGTTTCAATGATCTCATCAATAGGATACGAATAATCCTCATTCAGTTTGATTTCAATCGGTACGCCATGATTTAAAATAGCTGTCGAACGATACATGCTAAAAGATGGCGTAGGCATAATGACTCTATCTCCCGGTTCAAGAAGCACTTTCATCATACAGTCAATCAGCTGGTCTGAGCCTACCCCACAAATGACATTCTCCACGCTAACATTCCAAAAAGAAGCTATGGCTTCACGCAATTCTGTAGAATCGGTATCAGGATAAAGATTTATATTTTCTTCTTTTTCAATCCATTGTATCAATTTGTTTTTTACATTCTCACTTAAAGAAAAAGGACTTTCATTGGCATCTAACTTAACCTTTGGAGATCTAAATGCTGCATGATAGGGTTTAAAATTCTGCAGTTCCTTTCTTATATAGTGTTTAATCATTCTCAAACCTCACCCTCACTGAATTCGCATGGGCCGTCAATGCTTCTGCTTCTGCAAAATTAATGATATCCTCACTTAATTCCTTTAAAGCTTCTTCCGGGAAAAAAATAATGCTGGACTTTTTCATAAACTCCTCCACATTAAGAGGAGAGAAAAATTTTGCTGTTCCACTCGTTGGAAGAACATGATTCGGCCCTGCCATATAATCGCCTAAAGGCTCAGGAGTATAATGTCCTAAAAATATTGCTCCAGCATTTTTGATTTTTGGAAGTAGAGAAAGAGCTTCCCTGGTGCATACTTCCAGGTGCTCCGGAGCAATCCGATTGCTGATTTCTATGGCTTCATCTATCGTATTCACAATAATAATCGCACCAAAATCTTTTAAGGATTTTGTGATGATTTCTTTTCTTGAAAGCTTTTCTGTCTGGCGAATTAATTCATCTTTTACCGCATACGCTAATTTTGCACTGGTCGTTACTAAAATGGCTGAAGCCAACTCGTCATGCTCAGCCTGAGACAATAAATCTGCAGCTACAAAAACAGGATTGGCGCTATCATCTGCAACAACGAGAATTTCACTGGGTCCTGCAATGGAATCAATACTTACATGACCAAAAACCGTTCTTTTCGCCAAAGTAACAAAAATATTTCCCGGACCTACAATCTTATCTACTTTAGGAATGGTTTCTGTTCCAAAAGCCAGGGCTGCAACTGCCTGGGCTCCCCCAACTTTATAGATTTCCGTTACTCCTGCAATTTTAGCAGCTACCAATACTCCAGGATTTACACTGCCATCTTTTTGGGGCGGTGTTACCATTACAATTCGATGAACTCCTGCTACCTGTGCCGGAATGACATTCATAAGAACAGAAGAAGGATAAGCAGCTTTACCTCCAGGTACATATACTCCAACCCTTTCCATAGGTCTTACCATTTGTCCTAATAGAGTGCCTTTTTCATCTGGTGCTATCCAGCTATTTCTTTTTTGTTTTTCATGAAATAGTCTGATCCTGTCTGCTGCTCTTTGAAGAATGGATATAAAATTTTCGTCCAGTGTGTTATAAGCTTCTTGAATCTCATTCTCTGTAACTTTAATGGTTTGGACAGTCAATACTGCCTGATCAAATTGTTTTGTATATTCTAAAACCGCTTCGTCTTTTTTATGGCGTACATCTTCTATGATATTATCCACTATATCCTGCACATTTTTAAAATTAAGCTGGGATCTTTTTAATAATGTTTCAATTAAAGTTTCAGCTTTATAATCCTGATTATTGATGATTCTTATCATTTTCTCACCCTATTCATTGATTAATGCTTTTTTAACTTTTTCAATCAATTCGGTTATTCTATCGTATTCCATTTTCATACTGACGCGATTGACAACCATTCTGGCAGATAGAGGACAAATTTCTTCTAATACAAATAAACCATTTTCCTTTAAAGTACTTCCGGTTTCAACAATATCCACTATGACCTCTGCCAATCCAACAATGGGCGCCAATTCTACAGAACCGTTTAATTTTATAATTTCTACTGTTTGTTGCTTTTTATGATAAAAATAATCACTGGCTATATTGGGATATTTAGTGGCGACTCTAAGTAAATCCTGGCCACTCTCTAATTTACTTTTCACTTCTTTTGGCCCTGCCACCACCATCCGGCATTTTCCAAAACCTAAATTAAGTACCTCATATAAATTCTTTTTTTCTTCTAATAATGTATCCTTTCCGACTACTCCTACATCCGCTGCGCCATATTCTACATATGTAGGAACATCCGTTGCTTTGGCTAAAAAAAATTTTAGTTTTAGCTCTTCATTTGTAAAAATCAATTTTCTTGATTTCTCCTTCATCTCATTACAAGAAAAGCCGATAGACTCCAATAATGCCATTGTTTTATCCGCTAGTCTTCCTTTTGCCAGGGCAAATGTTAAATATCTCATTCCGTTTCCCCCCTATCTGACTTTTGAAGCAATTCGTCTACAGTCGTCTTAATGGTTTGATTGGTAACTAAATTAATTAACTGCACATTCTGCTCATTTTCAAAATATAATATCCCCCCGATGTTTTTTGAAAGGGCGTATTTTTTCTGTTCTTCTATATCTCCGTTAATGAGGCTGTTTTCAATATACATACCCTGACTTCTGAGATGATCCCCAGTCATTAATGCTTGTTTTCTTCCTTTGGGTTCATAAACCAGCAGGGTATCTACCTTCCAAACAGGGACATCTATTTTTTGCCTGTTGATTGCATTCATAAGCTGTTCTATGGTAATACCGAAACCTACTGCCGGACACTCTCGGCCAAATTCTCCAACCAATCCGTCATAACGCCCTCCCTCTAAAATCGAAAAGCCTGTTCCGTAGGTGTATCCCCTAAAAATAATCCCAGTATAATAATTGCTTCTGCTTACCATTCCAAGGTCGAAGGAAACGTATTTTTCAACACCATAATCACATAAAATTGCATAAACTCTTTCTAGTTTTTCTAAGGCTTCCTTTGACCTGGGATTATTGGTTATGCTCTTTGTTTCTTCTATAATATCAATTGTTCCACACAGTTTGGGCAAATCTAAAAGCAATTGTTTTAAATCAGGGGCAATGGAAAACTGTTCTATAAATTCTTCTACACCAATAAAATCTTTATTCTCAATGAATTGCCTTATTTCCTCTTCTTCTTCTTTGTTTAAGCCTACCTCTTCTAATACTCCTTTAAAAAATTCTATCTGTCCTAAATCA
>ERZ773359.4329-NODE-4329-length-14988-cov-5.324315_pt1 | contig 14988 bp, 14 predicted proteins | sample MGYA00374955_ERZ773359 | MGnify/ENA primary metagenome ERZ773359 (study PRJEB29098, sample SAMN04486028) | biogas fermenter metagenome | study: EMG produced TPA metagenomics assembly of the Biogas fermentation microbial communities from Germany - Plant 4 DNA1... | reverse complement strand
TCCCGAGAATTCTAAGTGCTATGGATATTAATTTTCCTGACCATAAAGCAAGCCAGAACCTTATGCGCATTCCCATTTTAAGCAATCCCCTTAATTCTGCTCCAAATAAAAAAAAGTTGTAATAATAGATAATATAACCTAACAAACACTTCTTTAAAAGTCCCGGTCTGGACAAAAAGCGCAATTAGATTCTATAATACAACTATTATTCTGTATCTTATAAAATAAAAATATAAAGATATATAAATATAAAACGCTGAGTAATGAAAGGAGAACATGTATGCTTATATCTTTTGATGGATTTACACCCCAAATCGGCAAAAACGTTTACATAGCCCCCGGGGCTAGTATTATCGGCCAAGTCCAAATCGGCGATAACTCCAGTGTTTGGTTTAACAGTATTCTGAGGGGGGATATTGGCCCTATCACTATCGGCCAAGGAACGAATATCCAGGATCTATGTGTTATCCACCTTAATGAGGGACAGCCGGTTATTATTGAAGATAATGTTAGTATCGGTCATTCTTGCGTTCTTCATGGCTGCCGAATCCGTCAGGGTAGTTTAATCGGCATGGGTTCCATTATTCTCGACAACTCCGAAATCGGCGAAAACTGCTTAGTTGGAGCAGGGTCTCTCATTCCGGAACGCAAAGTGTTTCCGCCCCGTTCTCTGATTCTGGGTTCTCCCGCCAGAGTTGTCCGGGAATTGACAGATGAGGAAATTGAATCCATATATCAAAACGGTGAAATATACAAAAAAAGAGGGCTGTTATACCTGAAGAATCAGCATGTTGATTAAATTACCGGCAACTGCCCGTCTCTTTCCTGCACTTTAATTTCGTCACCCGGTTTAATCCAACCCGGCACGATTACTTTGGCAAAAATCCCTTCACGGGGCATAACACAGTCGCCGGTAGCTCTTTTAATAGCACAGCCGCTGTTATGGCAGACCTTACCTATTTGAGTAACTTCCATCACAGTTTCTCCAATCTTAAGCCTGGTGCCGATAGGGAGTTCATGAAGAATCAGGCCTTCCGTGGTTAAATTCTCGGCAAATCTGCCGTTAGTAAGATCTTTAAGCCCGGCCGCCCTTAGTTTATCAACACTTTCAACTCCTAACAGGCTTACCTGTCTGTGCCATTCGCCGGCATGGGCATCTCCAACCAGCCCATGTCCCACTTCAAAATAACCCTTTTCAATCTCCTGCTTGGGAACACCTTTAGTTTCACTGATATTAACAGCCAGTACTTTAGGCATTTAGATACCCCTTTCTCCTATCTTTCTCCTATACACTGTAACGCGCTCCATATCCTTCTTTTTTAGAAGATCTAATCAATATGCTTTATACTTAATGCTTATTTTTTAGTTAGAAAGCGGTCCACAATTAAATCGGCAGCCCCCTGATAATCATTGATATCCAGTAGCGGAACGGGAACTTTAAGTTCTTTAACGTCAGTAACCACTGCTACCAGATTCTCAAGGCTAGAGACTATTTCCGTGCCCCGCTCCCGCCTTACAATTTCAATTTTGGGCCTGTTGGCCGCTTTATAGCCTTCCACAAAGATAAGATCAACGCCTTGTATAAAAGGCAGAACATGCTCCAGATCGCTTTTGCTGTCGGTTTTTTGAATCAAAGCATATTTATCCGGACCTATAATAGCGGTTGCTTTGGCTCCGGCTTGGGCAAACCGCCAGCTGTCCTTCCCCGGCACGTCTATTTCAAAACTATGAGCATCGCTTTTAACTACTCCCAGTTCATAGCCCCTGCTGGTCATTTCGCGAATTAGCTTTTCTAAAAAAGTGGTCTTGCCTGTGCCTGATTTAGCTGCTACAAAACAAATTACCGGGATATCTGCCATAAACTTTCCTCCTATTCAGGAACCTTGACCAGGGTTTACCGGCCGAGCACATTCGCCGGCCTGGCCTGTTAAGATATCCAAGCCATGTTCAAGTGATGATAATATAACTTGCAGGCATTCTTGTACGCTTTTGGGGCTGCCCGGCAGGTTAACAATAACGGTCTGTCCCCTGATACCCGCACAAGCCCTGGACAACATGGCCCTGGGAGTAATCTGCAAGCTCGCCCAACGCATAGCTTCAGGTATACCCGGAGTCAATTTTTCTACCACGGCCAAGGTAGCTTCAGGTGTTACGTCTCGCGGGGAAAAACCTGTGCCGCCGGTGGTAAAAACAGCATTTAGTTTTAACTCATCGGCATAAGCGATAAGCTTTTCTTCAATAATACTTTGCTCATCCGGAACAATTTCCGCAACTTTAACTTGCCAGCCAAGCTGTTCCACCATTTCTTTTATCACTTGACCGCTGCGGTCTTCTCGCTCTCCCCGGGAACCTTTATCGCTCACAGTAAGAATACCTACAGTGTACTTCATGCTTTCACCTCATAGTCTCCGCTTTTGCCGCCGGATTTTTTGACTAGGTAAATATCGCTTATTACCATACTTTTTTCCGCGGCTTTGCACATGTCATAAATAGTCAAAGCAGCGACAGAAACGGCGGTTAGAGCTTCCATCTCTACGCCTGTCTGGCCGTTATTTTTTACAACCGCTTGGATTTCGATTTTACTTTCAGGCTCATTAATCTTAAAAGAGACATCGATTCCGGACAACAACAAGGGATGGCACATGGGGATAATGTCCGGTGTTTTTTTTGCTCCCATAATGGCTGCCACCTGAGATACAGCCAGGACATCTCCTTTGGCTAGGGATTTGTCTTTGATCAGTTTTAAGGTTTCAGGTTTCATTCTTATTTCGCCGCGGGCTACTGCTACCCTGGCTGTTTCAGCCTTCTGACTGACATCAACCATCCTGGCCCGGCCTTCCTGGTTAAAATGAGTAAGCTCTCCCATATTTTCATCCACCTATTTCATGCATATTTCTTCTAATCGGCTCATACTCGCTGCTTTGAATACAGTGCTTGTGAGGTTTCCTTGAAATCCCGTCCAACAGAAAACGTTCTAAATCTCCATCATAATCACGTAGGTCAAGCTCAATATTGGAATGCAGGCAAGGTTTCAATTTCCCGTCAGGAGTAATTCTTAACCGATTACAATAGTTACAAAAATGGCTGCTTAAAGGACTAATAATGCCCACTTTACCTTTACTGTTAGGTAGCTTGAACATCCGGGCTACTGTACCATGACCTTTAAAGGGGAGGGGAATTAAACGCGGCACTCTTTTAAGAATTTCATTACTGGCCAAAAAATGCTCCCTATCCCATTCTCCCGCCTCACCGATAGGCATGAGTTCGATAAAACGTATTTCGATCTCCTTATCTGTGGTTAAGTTAACAAAGTCTTCAATTTCGTCATCATTAAAACCGCCAATTAAGACCACATTTAGTTTTAACGGCAAAAGCTTGGCTTCCTTAGCTGCTTTAATCCCGGCCAACACATCCTCTACCTTGCCGCCCCGGGTAATCTCCTTGTATTTTGCCCCATCCATGGTGTCAATACTTATATTAACCCTGTCCAGACCTCTTTTTTTTAGTTCGGAGGCATAATTTTTAAGTAAAACACCATTGGTAGTAAGGGCTAATTCTTTGAGGCCCTTGGCCTTTAAACTCGCAATGTCTTGCACTAAATCCAGAATTCCCCTGCGGACCAAGGGTTCGCCGCCGGTTAGCCTAATCTTGGTAATTCCAAGTTTTACTGCGGCTTCAGCTAGGCGGGCTATTTGTTCCAGGCTCAGAATATCATCATGGTTCTTTTTGACAATACCTTTCTCCGACATACAGTAGGTGCACTTGAGATTGCATAAATCGGTTACCGATATTCTCAAATAATTTATATCCCTGCCGTAACCATCGATCATGACCTCACCCCTCCTCCCTTGCCTAATTACCGGCAAAAATAACAGTTGGGATACTGGCACATCTGACAGTTGTTACATAAGCCGCCTTCTCCCATGCGTATAAAATCGTTTTTATTTAATTTCTCTCCTGAGAAAATTCTCGGCAGAACCACGTCAAAGACCGTAGTTTTAAAATAGGCGGCCGCTCCGGGCACTCCTAAGATCGGGACTTCATCCAGATAGGCCAACATAAACATATTACCCGGCTGGACCGGAACCCCATAAGTAACAATTTCCGCCCCGGTGCTTCTAATTGCTCCCGGTGTAAGGTCATCAGGATCTACCGACATTCCCCCGGTAATAATAATCATTTCCGCGCCTTTTTCTTTAAAAGCCAATATTTTTTCCTTAATAACCTCGACCTCATCCGGACAATACTCTTGGCCGAGCATTTCGGCTTCATAATATTCTAATTTTTTCTTAATTACAGGCCAAAATTTATCCTTAATTCTTCCTTTATAAACCTCGTTACCTGTAATGACCACGCCAACTTTTAATTTTTTATAAGGATGGACCTGAAATACCTGACCGTGAACCTTGCACAACTCTTCAACTTTTTCTATATTCTTTTCTTTAGTAACCAAAGGAACTATGCGGCCGGCAGCAACCTTTTGACCTTGCTCAACCTTAAAATTATTAGGAAGAGAAGTTATGGTAACATCTTCAATAGAATTGATTTCATACAGCAAAGCGCTTTTTAATTTAAAGAAACCTCTAATGGTTGCTTGCAGGACAGTTTTTCCCTCTTGGGGATCAGAAAAAGAAATATTTTCACCCTTTACAGCCCTGGCAATTCGGATTGCGGCGTCATCTTCGTGGATCTCGCCGGCATTTTCTTCCCAGACGTAAATACTTTCTTTGCCAAGTTTTAATAGTTCTTCCACATCCTCTTTTTGAATTACATGTCCTCTTTTAAATACCGCGCCCTTGAATTCTCCCGGCACCATTTTGGTTATATCGTGGCATAATATCATGCCAACAGCGTCTTGTACAGCAATTTTTTTCACTTTTTGATCCTCACTTTCCTTCTTTCCTTAACTTTCCTTCTTTCCTTATTTGTTTTCGTTAATCGTTTCTTAAATCAAATAAGCTGTAAGTTTTTGACCGGCTTGTAACGGACCGCTTTTAGCCGGAACCTCAGCCAGGAGATTGCATCCCTCCATGGAACTCAATACGCCGTTACCCTGCCCACCTGTTATTTCCATAAAGGCAGTACCGTTCTCAATAACTAATTTCCCGCGTAGGAATCTGCGACGAGGACTGGCTTTGGGGAAATCGGTTTTTAGAATTACATCCAATTTCGGGTTCAAGTATTCCTGCCTACCCATGATTTTTCTAATCAAAGGGGCTACTAAAAGTTGAAAAGTAACCATTGCTGCCGCCGGATTGCCGGATAAACCGATAATTAATTTATCATTCTTGATGGCCGCCAAACAGGGCGAACCAGGTTTAATATCAATTTTCCAGTATAAAGTTTCGGCTCCAAGGTAGTCCACGGCGTGCCTAACTACATCGTAGTCACCTACTGAAACTCCCCCGGTCGTAAGCACAAGATCCGCTCTCTCCAGTCCATGTTCAATAAGGGAAGCGACTTCTTCGACCTTATCCGGACACATACCGATTACTATAGGTTCGGCACCAATCGAGCGAATATAGCCCTGAAGGGTATAACTGTTGCTGTTGCGAATTTTACCCGGTGTCAAGGTCTCGGAAACATCCCGCAACTCGTCACCTGTGGAGACAATAGCAACCAGAGGCCGTTTGTATACCGGTACCACCGGTATTCCCAAAGCGGCCAACAAGCCCATAATTGGCGGAGTGACAACCGTCCCTTTAGTAGCTATTATTGTACCTTTGGTTATATCTTCACCGGCGGGAACGATCCCTTCTTGTGGCTTGTAGGGTTTATAGAGGGTTACATTGTTATCTTTTACTGTGGTTTCTTCAAATTTGCATACGGCATCCGCTCCTTCGGGAATTGGAGCGCCGGTAAGGATTTTAATTGCTTGCCCGGCACTTATACTGTTTTTGGCCGTATAGCCTGCCGGTACTTCTTCAATGACATTTAGGATAACAGGGTTATCCCGGCTTGCAGACATGGTATCGGCAGACCGGAAAGCAAAGCCGTCATAGGGTGAACGTGGAAAAGGAGGTACATTTTCTTGAGCAATAATATCCTTACTTAAAACTCTTCCTAAGGTGTCCGTTAAATTATTATTTTTTTGGCCAATGTCCATAGCCCTAGCCAACAGCATGGCCTGTGCCTCTTCCAGGGAGATATTTGTTTTCACGATTACCCTCCTTTGAATTTATCTTAACAGTTCTTATTTTGAAGTTCTTACTTTAAAATTCTTACTTAAAATTTTTATTTCAAAGTTCTTATCCTGCTCTTTAATTCTTGCTTATACAGATGAAAAAATATCCTGCGCAGATATGCAGGATAAAAGTACTTAAGCTTTAAGCCTATTAACCTTCTGGCATATCTCCTTCGCGAATCAGGCAAGTAATAGAATTTCTTCCACTACTCCGTGGACCTTCTAGTCCAGACCTCATATCCATAGTAAATTACTTTAGGATATAAGGCTCGGAGAAATTAAAAGCCTATTTATTTAATATCTTAATATTGTCAAAATAATCAAAAAACATTTTATCTCGACAAATAATATTATATGCAATAGTTATACCATAAATAAAGCCCAAAATAATTCCAAAGCAAACTAAATTTTTTGTAGTCCCTACATTGCCTATTTTACAGGAGATTTTTTACTTTTGCTAGAGAAAATGGATAAAAAATATTTTTATCAATCAATTATTTATTTTCAAAATAGATCTAGCCGTCTCATTATGAAACGAATGTATAATTTACAAATTGCCGGGTCTTTATTTTTTTATTTTATTCTTGTATTTTCTCGTGTATTTTTTCTATTCTACAACTAAGTCCGTTATATATCCAAGTACCAATTAAAGGATCGGAGGATTCAAATTCGGCACCGGTTAAAATATTGGCATTGGAAAGCCACAAGCCGCCCAAGCTAGGTTCCGCAGCCTCCATTTCCGGATACCACCAGCCATATTCCACGCTTATAACATCATCGCACATTTCTGAGATCTTGGCAACAAAACGGGCTTTTCCTTTTTCAGTCTCCACCCAAAGCCAGCTGCCATCCTTAAGACCATATTTAGCCGCTGTGGTCAAGCTCATTTCAGCCCAAGGATGGGGATGAAGCCGGCGAAAGTCTTTTAATTGATGGTAACTGGAAGCGTAGTAGGGGTGAAAACGCGCTCCGGTTATCAGCTTAAGTGGATAGCTGGAGCTTACTTCCGGCATAGGTTTGGGGGTGGGGAGAGCATCAGCCTTTAATTGTTCTAAAAATTTGCTGTATAACTCAACTTTGCCACTGGCAGTGGCAAAGCCCAAGGGTTGCCCGGTCTGCGGATTTATTTCCTGATACTTGAAATATTGGTTAGAACCACAGTATAAGCCTGTCTTGCAGAAATCTTCCCAGCCTACCCCGGCCGGAGATAAGGAAGCTTGTAAAGCCTCCCGGTAAGTTTCCCAGGGCCATTCTTTTGTTTGACCCAGGCGTAGCCCTATTTCCCGCCAAAAATAGTAATCAGGACGCCTTTCATAATAGGGCTCCACGGCTTGGTCCCCGCCATAAGCGATATTTGCCGTCCCGGCTTTGGTCTCCATTAACGGTCGTTCCATTACTCCCGCTGCAGGCAAAACATAATCTGCCAACATGGCGGTTGGGGTTTTAAATAGCTCCAAAACCACGAGCAAATCCAGGCTCTTTAAAGCTTGGTAAATTAATTGGGTGTCGGCCTGGGTAAGTAACGGGTCAGAGGCCATAACTATCAGGGAACGCACAGGATAAGGTTCGCTATTGAGCATCGCTCGCCAGATCAAATTAGGATGGGCCGAAGTCAGGTAGCGCATGGGGAGCCGCTTATTATGCTTCATAGTTAAAGACTTTAAACCCTCATAACCGCTGTAGGACTGAAGAAGCAAGCGATTATCGGCAATATTCTTGCGGCGGGAATGTTCCGGGAATTGAGCACTTAATTCCAGATCTACTTCCGGCACAAAATCCGGCATTTCGCTTATATGCGACGCTCCAGGCACATCAATATTTCCGGTTACCGCCCGTAAGATTGCTAAGGCCCGATGGGTTGGCACACTATTAGGGCCAAGCTGATCAATCCCTCGCCCGCTATACAAAGTAGCCGGAAATTTGCCGGCAAAAAGACGAGCTGTTTTTATTACATCTTCAGCTTTAACCCCCGTTACGGCCTCCACATAGGAAGGGGGGTAAGAAGCAACATGCTTCTCCAACTCAGCAAAGCCATGACACCACTGTTCAACAAAATTCAAGTTGTAAAGTTTCTCTCTTATTATGACATGCAATAAACCCAGCGCCAAAACAGGATCTGTACCCGGCCGGACCGGAAGCCAAAGGGTTGCCAGTTTGGCCGTCCCGGTTCGTCTGGGATCTACCACAATTAAAGGTTTTCCCTGACGGCTAAATTCCTGAATAGTATGCCAAAATAAGGAATTATCCGATTCGGCGGGATTAACTCCCCACAGAAGGGCACATTCGGTTAAGTCCGGATGCAATTCCATATCAATAGGCCAGCCATAGGTTATGGTGTTGACCAAAATTCCCGGGTTCCAACAAATTTGGCCTATCCCCATATTGTTGGGACTGCCGAACAGGGTCATAAAGCGGTGCAGCGGCCAAAACGTTGTATGGGGACCTCCAATACTGGTAGCCAGCGTTTCCGGTCCATAGGTTTGTTTCAGGGACCGAAGTTTATCGGCTATCTCATCCAAGGCTTGCTCCCAGGATATGCGCTGCCACTTGCCGCTACCCCGCTCCCCTGCTCTTTTAAGGGGGTAGTTAATTCTCTGGGGATGATCCAAGACCTTAGGTACCTGACGCCAGCGACGACACCCGGCTTGAATACTCTCGTCATAGGGAAAGCGACTGGCATCGGGTCTAACTTTTATTACTTTTCCGTCCACTACCTCAGCCTGTAAACCGCACTGGTAACCGCAAAAGCGACAGTTAGCTGCCATAATTTTTTGTTTAGACATGATAATTACCTCGTAGGTTAGTTAATAGTTCATCTCTTTTCTGGCCTGACGTATTGGTCAGCTGATAGGAACAAAAGGGCACTATTCCGTCGTCTTTGTCCAACACAGTCATACTGCATTCTCTGAGCCGCTTTAAATCCATAGTAAAGGCATCCATATAATTCATGATGACGATAGACAGACCTGACTTTAAATCCGGGTATTTTTTATAGGCAATATCACCTAGGACTGAACCCTGCGGGCTTTGGGGGTCAAATTCCGCTATATACTCCTCTATGGTGAGTTTGCGGGTCAAGGGTTCGATTTTTCCCTGATAATCTAAAAGATAGGTAGCACTTGAACATAAAGGGTGAGAACAACCTAAGGGCCAAAAATCATAGGGTTTAAGCAAGCCTTGGCTTTGTTCAGCGAGCATAAAGATTACATCTCCCATGCCCAGCCGTTTGCTTGTGACCACATCAAAGCGGCCGGAACCAAAAGCCGGCTGATAGGCAAGACCGGCAATTACATCCTTGTTTAATAAGGCAAAATCCAAGACCCTTCCCATTTGATCATGATTGATGCCTTCGATAACCGTCATAGCCAAGACAACCTGAATCCCGGCCTGGCGACAATTTTCAATGGCTTTTAGTTTGATAGGCAGTAAATTTTGACCGCGTATTTTCCGGTAAACCTCGGGGGTTAGTCCGTCAAACTGAAGATAAATACCGCTGGCGCCGGCCTGAACCAGTTTGTCCAAGAAAACATAATCATTGGCAATAACCACACCGTTGGTGTTGATTTCAATGGCCGTAAATCCCATGCTAAGACCAAGACGGACAATTTCCGGTAAATCTTGACGAACAGTCGGTTCGCCACCGGTTATTTGTATGCTGGTCTGTGGCCCGGTTTTCTCCAAAACAGCACGGTATTTAGCTTCCAAAGCCTCTATCCCGGGATCTTGATTTTCTATCCCGGAATGGGGCTTCAAAGCAGCAGGCGCTGCTTCAGCTGCCATAAAACATACCGGACAGCGTAAGTTGCAGCGCTCTGTTACTTCAATTTCCACAAGGGTGGAGTGACGAAGATGAGCCTTACATAACCCACAGTCCCTGGGGCACCCACGAGCGGTATCAACCTGTAACTTGGGACGGATATAGGGAAGTTTGAGCCCCGACATCCAGCGATAGTGCTCAACATCGGGCCAAAGATAGGTTACAACCTCTCCATGTTCAGGGCAACGTTTTTTCAGATAGACGGCATTTTCCTGAACAACAATAGCAGCTTCCACTATATTTAAACAGACGGGGCACACACTCTTGGTGCTATCGAGAACTGTTATTCTCTGGTCTGACTGCATGACTATTTCTCCTTTATGGGCCCGGTTTACTTCCAAACTTTCAAAAATTCTTCGTCACCTACCGGCAGACGGGAGCGGTACTTTTGCTCTCCCGGAAGCCAGGTACGATCCTCGCCGGCACGCACAACCAAATAGCGCATAATCGCACCGCCCAAAATCGCTAAGCAAGCACCCACACTATGAATAGCCGGGGTGGTGAAAAGCAGAAGGACAATCGGTACGATGGTTCCCAATAAGATAAAGCCTAATTGAAATGAAGCAGAAAGGTCACCGTTAACCCATCTTTGAGCTGCTTCAGCTTCCCGTTCTGTACCTCCGCTTCTTTTAATCCATATATATCCGGCCCAGAAAATCAATTGAAACAGCAGCATAATCGCGGTCAAATGTGGTAAGTCCTGCAGAACCAAGGAAGAAAAGGAGCTAACAATATAACCTTCAGCTATAAACCAAGAAGATTCGCCGATAACATAACCGCTCAGAATATGTCCCGCCATGCCGGTAATGAAAGAGGAAAGGAAGAACAAGACCATAATCCCGGGACCGTTCCAAAAGGGACGGGCTTTATGCCTGGCCAACAGGACTCCCGGATAGGTAGCCACAACCAGACCAAAAATCACACAAAAAGCAGCTAAAAATTTACGAACCAGAATAAAGCCGCTCCAAGGCAAAATTGTAATCCCAAAGGAAGCAAACAACAAGCCGGCTATAATAGCAAAAGTCATATTCCAAGCCCCAAAGGTCAGAATAGATTTAGGATTCATAAAGACCCGAAAGGCCTGAAAGGGACGCCCTAATTCCAAAATCAAAAGGCCGGCGCCGATGGCGATAAATATTGCACCGGCGAAATTGCCCAGCACAGATGTCTGGGCATCTCCCAGAAATAAATCAGCGATCCCGGCAATGGCAAGCATTGCCCCGCCCAAGCCGGCGAAAAAAAAGTCCGCGGCCAGCATCCAACCCCATTCGTCATGTTTGCGACTCATTTCATCCGCGCCTCCAATCCATAAATATAGAATACTGAAGGTTTGCTCCCCAGTTCATCCAAAAGTCGTACAGTATGGTGACTATTTTTAAGTTTGGCGACTTCACTATTAGGATCATCCAGATCGCCAAAGATACGCGCTTTCTGATGGCAGCTCTGCACACAGCGGGGAATATTGCCTTTTTCAACCCGGTCCAGGCAAAAGTCACACTTTTGAACAATACCTTTTTCCTGATTGAAAATGCGAGCCCCATAAGGACAAGCCATAACACAGGCTTTGCAGCCTACACATTTTTTCTCGTCAATCCAGACAATTCCGTCTTCCCGACGTAGAGAAGCGCCCGTCGGACAGGCATCAACACAGGGGGTATTCTCGCAGTGCATGCATAACAAGGGTATATGAACCATATGCAGGTTAGGAAACACCCCGGTAGGGCCAACGGTTGTAACCGGGTTATAAATCATATCTACCGGTAGCTCATTATGAACCTTGCAGGCTACAGTGCATGATTGGCAGCCTATACAACGACGGGTATCAATAACCATTGCATAACGCGCCATGTTAGTTATCCTCCTTTTGCTCAGTACTATCAACTTTATATATTTTGCATAACAAGCCCCGGTTGGCCCAAGTTCCGCTCAGGGGACAGCAATCCTCATCCCTGGTGCTGGTCAAAACATTAGTATTGGATTCCAGGCAGCCTGCCAGGTCCGGTTCCTCCATTTTTCTTTCCGGGAACCACCAGCCCCGTTGGGTAATAATAACTCTGGGAGCCACGGCCTGAGTAACGTCAGCTTTTTGTTTCATGCGGCCCCGCTGAGTTTCGATCCAGACCCAGTCTCCTTCTTTAATACCGTATTCTTCAGCAGTTTCCGGATTTATTTGGAAATATGGTTCACTGTTCAGGAAACGCACGTCCGGAATCTGAAAATGTTCGGAATGGTGGAAAGGCATAAAGCCGTTACCTGTAGATAGTACCAAAGGATATTCCTTGGCTAATTCCGGATGATCAATTTCATTCTCTACGGGTCCCACATACTCCGGCAAAGGAGAATAACCTAAATCTTTTAAGACACTGGAATAAAGTTCAATCTTACCGGAAGGTGTACCAAACCCTCCTTTATCCAGGTATTTCTGATATTGCCTCTCTGGGAAATGAAAACGCCAGTATTCCACAAACTCATCATAACTATCACTGCCATAACCAAGGGGTTCAAGCTTGTGCAGATAAGCATCTTCCACGGTCTCCCAAGGCCACATGTCTTCTTGTCCCAGGCGGATCCCAAGATCCCTCCAGAAGTTATAATCATTGCGTCTCTCATACATGGGTTTAATTGCCCGCTGGGAAGCCAGTAGGAAATCCGAACAGCCGTAACTGCTGGTTATGGTCGGTCTCTCCAGGGCCCCGGCAATGGGCAGGACATAGTCGGAGAGAGCGGCGGTGGGAGTCATCCAATACTCACAGGTTACCATAAAATCGACTGCTCTCAAGGCTTCCAGGACCAGCTTGCTCTCGCCGTAAGAGTTAACCGGATTGGTTGCGGAAACCAAAAGGGCTTTGACAGGATAAGGATCTCCGGTTAGAATCGCCCTAAACACCGAAGGCGGATGGGCCTCGCACATCCATTCGGCGGTGGGTGCCTTACCCCAGTATTTTTTGCTCATCTCGGCAATTTTGCTGTATCCCGGCCAGGTTAGTAGTTTAAATTTGTCGGCACCAATCTGTTTGGCCTTTTGTTCCTCACTCAAATACTCATTAGCTTCCATTTCCTCATCAGTAATAAACTCCAGACTAGGACCGGTTAAAAGGTCGGATCCGGGTACATCAAGATTACCGGTAATAGCGCGGATTAGGATCCGGGCATGGATCGCTGCCCCTGAAGCTCTGCCCTGCTGATCCATAGCGACTCCCCATTGAATATTACCGGGTTTATTCATGGCATACATCCTGGCACTTTCCCTAATGAGATCAGCACTAAGCCAAGTGAGCGGCTCCGCCCACTCCGGTGTAAACTGTTCAACATGGTTAGCCAGTTCACCAAAACCTTCACAATAATTTTCTACGAAAACCGGATCGTACAAACCCTCATAAATAATAACATGCAACCAGGCCAGAGCCAGAGCCAGATCGGATCCAGGGCGCAAAGGCAGCCATAAATCTGATTTGGCAGCTGTTTCCGTAAAGCGAGGGTCAATAGTAATAATCTTTAAGCCATTTTTTTGTTTTAGTTCGCTGAGATGGTGCATTTCCGGCATATTGGAAGCCCCCGGATTTTGTCCCCATAAAACAATACAGCGGCTGTTGGCTAAGTCAATTTCAAATGGACTCCAACCACAGACTGCTGTTTCGATCATAAAAGTTGGAATCCAACACAAGTGCGAATTATGGAAGCCGTTAGGACTACCGAACAAGTTCATAAAGCGGCGACGGGCCCAATCATCAGTGCGCTGCGTACCCCCGGCTGTTGCTACAGCCTCGGCACCATATTCCTCCCGTATTTGGGCCAGCTTGGCCGCAATCTCATCCAGAGCCTGATCCCAGGAAATTCTTTGCCATTTACCTTCTCCCCGTTTGCCAATTCTCTTTAGGGGATAATTAATCCGATCAGGATGATCCAGATGGAGTAAGGCTATATTGCCCCGGCAGCATAATCCGCCGGTATTGGTCGGAAAATCGGGATCGCCTTCAATGGCCAATACTTTGTCATCCTTAACATAAGCAAGTACCCCACAGTTCTGGTGACAAAAATAACAGCAAGACTTTTTGACTTGAATACCTTCCTGTTCAAAATCGAAATTTCTCTTCATCTCTTGCCTCCAGTTAAAAATTTAACGATTTGTCTTATCCATATACATAATCAATGCAAATTTTGTGCCAACTTATTATCTATACAAAGGCCGCAAAATACGATGGCCACGTATCACAAATTACCGCGAGTTATTAATCAGGGGACACTCCTTATAAAATAAGGTGTGTCCCCTTGCGGTTATACCTAGCCTTGTTCAAGAACAGGCCTTAAATTACTTATCTGCAGGTTTATCTGGTGTTTCGGTAGGTAATTCAGTCTTACAGAAAGGACATACCTTTTGTTTAACTCCGCCAACTACCGGGATCTTTTTTTTACAATTCGGGCATTCCACGGGTTTAGCTGCTGATGGTGGTCTAAAACACATTATATATTACCTCCTAGTTAATATTAGCTGTTTAATTCTACCAATTTACTTCAAGACTTTTTATAATTATTGCAAAAAACATGCCAACTTAAAATGTAAAACAAATATTTAACGATGTCAACCAATTATTACTAACCTAATCTGTTGTATAAATGCAGGCCTACAGCTTAAAATTGGAAAGTAGCCAATTGTTCCCATGTAACACTGTTTGGTTTAATTATCTAATCTTTCTTATCAATTGTTTCCTTTTTTGGGAATGGAGTATTGTTTTAAGATAACTCAATACTGAATTTCATATTCTTTTAATTTTCGATAGAGCGTTGATTTACTGATTCCTAAGATCTCGGCAGCCGCGGGAATATAGTTTTCGGCCCTTAACATAGCCGCTTTAATAGCATTTTTTTCTATGTTTTGCAAACTGAGTGCCTTATCATCGTCAAAATAATCCATCATTCCATCCACTTTGGACGGCACTATTTCCAAATTAACATAACTCGGCAAATCATCAGCCGTAATGGTATCATT
>ERZ773359.4325-NODE-4325-length-15000-cov-8.658749_pt1 | contig 15000 bp, 11 predicted proteins | sample MGYA00374955_ERZ773359 | MGnify/ENA primary metagenome ERZ773359 (study PRJEB29098, sample SAMN04486028) | biogas fermenter metagenome | study: EMG produced TPA metagenomics assembly of the Biogas fermentation microbial communities from Germany - Plant 4 DNA1... | reverse complement strand
CAAATTGAAGCACTTGAAAATTGTTTCAATTCCTCATAGGTACGCTAAAAACTGCAGGAAAAAGGATTGCTTGCTTTTTTGGTTTGGGGTTTCAATTCCTCATAGGTACGCTAAAAACACAACTTCCACTCTACAGGAGACATGCAATTGATCTCGTTTCAATTCCTCATAGGTACGCTAAAAACTCGGCTACTCAATTAATGGGTAGCCTCCTACCCGATGTTTCAATTCCTCATAGGTACGCTAAAAACCCTTAAAGAATATTGGCTTCTTAAAAGCATCATCCCGGTTTCAATTCCTCATAGGTACGCTAAAAACCCGCTATTAGGGAATATTTAGAAAAAAGGAAAGATAGGTTTCAATTCCTCATAGGTACGCTAAAAACGATAGGCTCGGTCTGAAAAACTGCCTGAGTTTCCTGGTGTTTCAATTCCTCATAGGTACGCTAAAAACGTTATACCCTTGGGCAGTATACAGCTACACACCTGGGTTTCAATTCCTCATAGGTACGCTAAAAACGGAAACCCCTTATCCCCATCAGGTCGTACTTAGACGGTTTCAATTCCTCATAGGTACGCTAAAAACAGATATTGAAAGTTCTTTAGCAGAAGGTTTTTGAAGTTTCAATTCCTCATAGGTACGCTAAAAACATCACCCCGTCAAGTTTATCCTCAATCGCTCCGACGTTTCAATTCCTCATAGGTACGCTAAAAACTCGGTAGCGCCAACAGTGCCGCCCCCTCTCTCGCACAGTTTCAATTCCTCATAGGTACGCTAAAAACTCGAACCCTGCATGTGCGACAGTTCATCCGTACCTAGCTTCAATTCCTCATAGGTACGCTAAAAACCTCCTTCTTCCTGCTCAAAGGCCCAGTTTCCGGTGTAAGGTTTCAATTCCTCATAGGTACGCTAAAAACGAAACACCATAATAGCCTGCAGCCTCAACCATACTTCGTTTCAATTCCTCATAGGTACGCTAAAAACTTTTTCAGCATCACCCAATCCCTGAATGAAAGCAAGTTTCAATTCCTCATAGGTACGCTAAAAACGGCTTTATCCTCATCAGGCTCTATTTTTTTTTATTTTGTTTCAATTCCTCATAGGTACGCTAAAAACCCTCACTACAAAGCTGCTTTACCGGCTCATAGACAGGTTTCAATTCCTCATAGGTACGCTAAAAACGAAAAAGCAGCGAATGAGGTATGTCGATTGCGGCGACGTTTCAATTCCTCATAGGTACGCTAAAAACCTTCTGGAGTAAGCCCACTCAGCTTCTGTGCCACTTGTTTCAATTCCTCATAGGTACGCTAAAAACCCACGTTTCCAATTGCTATGTCCACGGGATCGCCATCAGTTTCAATTCCTCATAGGTACGCTAAAAACGGTCAAAGTTCAGTGTTAATGACGCCTCTCCCGCGTGTTTCAATTCCTCATAGGTACGCTAAAAACGGTACGTCACATGGGACGGCCAGCTTGAGGCGGCATTGTTTCAATTCCTCATAGGTACGCTAAAAACACAAACATGCTAGGCTTCCCAGTTTCTATGAACCGAAGTTTCAATTCCTCATAGGTACGCTAAAAACGGTGTTCCAGCACTAGAATTTCTATATCCTCTAGCTGGTTTCAATTCCTCATAGGTACGCTAAAAACTTGAGCTGCTTGGTGGATTAATCGGCAGCAAAAAGAGTTTCAATTCCTCATAGGTACGCTAAAAACGGTTTGTCAACGGCAGAAATTACGCGAGTGATGTCAGTTTCAATTCCTCATAGGTACGCTAAAAACTATATATAATTGGAATCAGTGCTATATGGAACTATATAGTTTCAATTCCTCATAGGTACGCTAAAAACCTGGCTGCGGGAAAACATACTTGAGCATGGCCGTTGCGTTTCAATTCCTCATAGGTACGCTAAAAACAGGTATTTTCAAAACCTTAAATGAATTCCCGCAGCGTTTCAATTCCTCATAGGTACGCTAAAAACCCCGGCAAGCTTTTTGCGAACTTCACCGGGCGGATGTTTCAATTCCTCATAGGTACGCTAAAAACAGATGCAGCTCCTTCTGCTCCCACGCTAGATGGAATATGTTTCAATTCCTCATAGGTACGCTAAAAACGCCATACCACTCAATAGGCAGCTTGCATAGCTCTTGTTTCAATTCCTCATAGGTACGCTAAAAACTTACGAAACTCAAGCAGAAGCCTTCCCCGAAGAAAGTTTCAATTCCTCATAGGTACGCTAAAAACCGGAATTACACCTTATATGTTCCGGATTGCAGATACCGTTTCAATTCCTCATAGGTACGCTAAAAACATTTTGAAGTTGAATTGAAGTCATCCACTGGCAGACGTTTCAATTCCTCATAGGTACGCTAAAAACTTTTTCTCCAACTTCCACATTTTTTAAGACCTTCTAAGTTTCAATTCCTCATAGGTACGCTAAAAACACCTCCACCATATGTGGTACTGTAATCACCATCCGGGTTTCAATTCCTCATAGGTACGCTAAAAACGTTATCAGAACGGAGCATAAAGGCTACAGCCTAGACAGTTTCAATTCCTCATAGGTACGCTAAAAACTCTGCCAGCAGAGATTGATCCCTCGTCCCGGCGAGGAGTTTCAATTCCTCATAGGTACGCTAAAAACTGCGCACAGAGAAACAGAGAGCGCAGCGCAGAGAAGTTTCAATTCCTCATAGGTACGCTAAAAACTCTGAATGAATCCCTGGTACATCCCAGGGAGGTCTTGTTTCAATTCCTCATAGGTACGCTAAAAACCCTGGACTGTCTCGCAGGGAGTGACGGGGTGTGAGGTTTCAATTCCTCATAGGTACGCTAAAAACCCTTTCTACCCGTATGGTGGGCATAACCTTTTTTATGTTTCAATTCCTCATAGGTACGCTAAAAACCCGATATATCTGGCGTGTATAGAGCAGAGTTTCAGGGTTTCAATTCCTCATAGGTACGCTAAAAACCCTCTGATGAGGGCCGGAAAGGGAGCGGAGAAGCTCGTTTCAATTCCTCATAGGTACGCTAAAAACAGTCATTCATCTTCTGGCAGGGCACGAAGGGCGAAAGGTTTCAATTCCTCATAGGTACGCTAAAAACTTCGGGTCTTGGCAGGGTGGTTATTTCTTATTTCAGGTTTCAATTCCTCATAGGTACGCTAAAAACTTTGTGCGTTTTTAATAAAGTGCTCAATTGTTCCTGGTTTCAATTCCTCATAGGTACGCTAAAAACACATTGAGCGCTCCGGCCATGAGACCGGTAAACTCGTGTTTCAATTCCTCATAGGTACGCTAAAAACATACAAAAAGACGTCACAATCGCAGAAATGCTCGAAAGTTTCAATTCCTCATAGGTACGCTAAAAACAGGATCTGCTTGCCCGGTGCAGTGAGATTATAGGAGAGTTTCAATTCCTCATAGGTACGCTAAAAACAAAGAAGAAGCCATGAGGAAAGAAGCACGAGAGGCTAGTTTCAATTCCTCATAGGTACGCTAAAAACCAACACAAAGTTAGGATTACACTCAATCAGATTTTGTTTCAATTCCTCATAGGTACGCTAAAAACGACTCATCCCTAGCGGGGGATTTACGGGTAGTTTTGGTTTCAATTCCTCATAGGTACGCTAAAAACCCTCTTCCTCGCAAGTGATCTCCCAACCGTAATTTCCGTTTCAATTCCTCATAGGTACGCTAAAAACTTTGAGCATATTGGTGTAGACTTCGATGATGGAGGTTGTTTCAATTCCTCATAGGTACGCTAAAAACCCTGGCACAGTTTGCCAGGCACCCATATATCGGGGGGTTTCAATTCCTCATAGGTACGCTAAAAACGTCTTTTGCGGCCCCAGCGGTCGGGATAACGGCGTTCGTTTCAATTCCTCATAGGTACGCTAAAAACAGTAGAAAGTTCGGATATGATGTTATTCTTGTCGCTGTTTCAATTCCTCATAGGTACGCTAAAAACCCAATAGGGGTGGTATGGGTCAAATACATTCTGATTGGTTTCAATTCCTCATAGGTACGCTAAAAACGGGTGTGGATGCAGTTGAAACCCCTTTTCCCGGCCAGTTTCAATTCCTCATAGGTACGCTAAAAACTGGGCGCAAAGTGTAGGGATAAGGAAACCAATGAGCGTTTCAATTCCTCATAGGTACGCTAAAAACCACTGTAGAAGTGCGGGAAGATGAGGAAAGACCCTGGTTTCAATTCCTCATAGGTACGCTAAAAACACAAACCACCTTGCTCCCGCTTCTTCAACAGTTCGTGTTTCAATTCCTCATAGGTACGCTAAAAACCCTGCCAAGACCCGAAAGGTGAGCATGCGACTTTTTGTTTCAATTCCTCATAGGTACGCTAAAAACTTGCAGAGATATGGGGTAATGGGTTTATAAAGATAAAGTTTCAATTCCTCATAGGTACGCTAAAAACGGGGTAACTTTGAACCGTTTCTTGTCCCGACTACGGGTTTCAATTCCTCATAGGTACGCTAAAAACGAATAACGGCATTAGATTACAAACAAGAACCAGTAGGGTTTCAATTCCTCATAGGTACGCTAAAAACACACCGGCAACTGCAACACCGGTGATTCCAACAGCGGGTTTCAATTCCTCATAGGTACGCTAAAAACCTATAAGGAGGTGATCAAATGACTGAGGTGGTATCTGGTTTCAATTCCTCATAGGTACGCTAAAAACGGCGGAATTCGCAGTAAACCTTTTCCTGAGAAAAAGTTTCAATTCCTCATAGGTACGCTAAAAACTCGGTCATCTCCCTAGCGGCTTATGCCATATAGATAGTTTCAATTCCTCATAGGTACGCTAAAAACTAAGCTCGGATAGCCTAATCTCCGTCATTTATATCATGTTTCAATTCCTCATAGGTACGCTAAAAACGAAATGTGATTTCAATATCCGGTTTTTCAGTGCTGGTTGTTTCAATTCCTCATAGGTACGCTAAAAACTCCCATACTCCTTCACTTGTTTCAATGCCAAAGTTTAGTTTCAATTCCTCATAGGTACGCTAAAAACCGCCAAAAACAGGTTTAAGTGCCTCCCAGATACTCTGTTTCAATTCCTCATAGGTACGCTAAAAACAAACAGCTGCCAGGAGGGGAGTAGCATGGAAAACAAGTTTCAATTCCTCATAGGTACGCTAAAAACCTAATACTGGTTCCCCTTTTTCTCTTAATTTTTTACCGTTTCAATTCCTCATAGGTACGCTAAAAACAGACTGGTACTCACCAGAGAGGCCAGAAGCAGGGAAGGTTTCAATTCCTCATAGGTACGCTAAAAACCGGAGAAGCTCCGGAAAATACCCTACCGCGCCGGGAGTTTCAATTCCTCATAGGTACGCTAAAAACCGGGGCAGAGCTATCTTTGATGAAATAGATAAGCAGTTTCAATTCCTCATAGGTACGCTAAAAACCAACCATGACGAACAGTGGGGTTCTTTCCGTGCCGAGTTTCAATTCCTCATAGGTACGCTAAAAACCGAAAAAGAATCGAAGAACAGCAGGCACAGCTCAGGGTTTCAATTCCTCATAGGTACGCTAAAAACGGGGCCGGGGGAGCAGAACTACATATAGATATAGTCGTTTCAATTCCTCATAGGTACGCTAAAAACCCGAGAACGCCTGATGGATCTTAGTAAGGCAATTAGTTTCAATTCCTCATAGGTACGCTAAAAACGAGCGGAGAAGCTCCGAAAAATCTACATTTAATTTTGTTTCAATTCCTCATAGGTACGCTAAAAACCCCCTTTTCAGAGGCCGGGCAGGCAGGGGAGAAACCGTTTCAATTCCTCATAGGTACGCTAAAAACAACCATGACGAACAGTGGGGTTCTTTCCGTGCCGAGTTTCAATTCCTCATAGGTACGCTAAAAACCATGGGGAAAAACAACCGGCAACCTTGTGCAATATAAGTTTCAATTCCTCATAGGTACGCTAAAAACTGCGGGAAGATACTGTAGAAGTGCGGAAAGATACTGGTTTCAATTCCTCATAGGTACGCTAAAAACAAAAAGTGTTGACATATAGATACAGTTAGGATATTAGTTTCAATTCCTCATAGGTACGCTAAAAACGCATGCCGTCGTCTGAACGCTCCTTTTCTGCTACTTAGTTTCAATTCCTCATAGGTACGCTAAAAACGTAAAAAATAAAAAAAAAATGCTTGACTGCCGGCCAAGGTTTCAATTCCTCATAGGTACGCTAAAAACCACGGTAGCAGGGAGCTTCGATCTTTTTGCCGCCGTGTTTCAATTCCTCATAGGTACGCTAAAAACTAAAGTACATTTGTATCATACCTTATACTTTCTCTATGTTTCAATTCCTCATAGGTACGCTAAAAACGTACTGTTGATGACAAAACAGGGAAATTTTTCGAGGGTTTCAATTCCTCATAGGTACGCTAAAAACTCCAGCTCATGTTTGTGACTTTCCATTCCTTCATTTGTTTCAATTCCTCATAGGTACGCTAAAAACTCCCCGTGAGAAAATCCGTCTTTCCCCTCAGCCACGTTTCAATTCCTCATAGGTACGCTAAAAACTGGGCGGCGGGAAACTTTCCCGAATGACGGTTACATGTTTCAATTCCTCATAGGTACGCTAAAAACTTTTCAGCGGAAGAAACTTCTCTCCGTGTGTATTTAGTTTCAATTCCTCATAGGTACGCTAAAAACCAAAAAGGAGGGGTAGTCCGCTTCGAAGAAATTGACGGTTTCAATTCCTCATAGGTACGCTAAAAACTCCTTTTTTTTGGCTTATTAGCCTTGAGCGGAGGGGGTTTCAATTCCTCATAGGTACGCTAAAAACTCTACGCTGTTCGCCATGCTCCATCACCCCCAAAAAAGTTTCAATTCCTCATAGGTACGCTAAAAACGAAGGTGGAAAATCGATGATTCAGGAGCTATCATGCGAGTTTCAATTCCTCATAGGTACGCTAAAAACCATTCTTACTGACTTGGCAAACACATTGGAGGCCAAGTTTCAATTCCTCATAGGTACGCTAAAAACTCATTTGCTAGCTCCCCTGGCATTCTCTCATCGAAAAGTTTCAATTCCTCATAGGTACGCTAAAAACCCGAGCCATCATTTCACCTTCTTGCAGTACATGAGGTTTCAATTCCTCATAGGTACGCTAAAAACCGGCAGGGAGGCTGGAATACTCGTCCACCAGATCCAGTTTCAATTCCTCATAGGTACGCTAAAAACTTGAGCTTAACGTAATCCATGACCGAGCATCAGCGGGTTTCAATTCCTCATAGGTACGCTAAAAACGCCGGTTGTGTCCCCGGTCTCTGCGCTGGGATTAGGTTTCAATTCCTCATAGGTACGCTAAAAACCCTAAACAAATACCACTGCCTTTTGATGATGAACAGGTTTCAATTCCTCATAGGTACGCTAAAAACTTATCTTCATCCCTTTCCTTTTTCCCATTTCTCATAAGTTTCAATTCCTCATAGGTACGCTAAAAACCCAGGAAGTGGTGATTCCCGTCCAGCCACCTGACTGGTTTCAATTCCTCATAGGTACGCTAAAAACCTTCTCAGCGATTTTCCATAGGGAATCGCCCTTTTGTTTCAATTCCTCATAGGTACGCTAAAAACTCCACCCCACTCCGGGACAGATACTTGTTCAGTAGGGTTTCAATTCCTCATAGGTACGCTAAAAACAGTCTTTGTTGGGCATCGCCATCGCAAATACCTCCTGTTTCAATTCCTCATAGGTACGCTAAAAACCTTAGCGCCGGTTTGCTGGTTTTTGACGTAAATTCGTTTCAATTCCTCATAGGTACGCTAAAAACGCCTTCTGCCGGTATTGTCGATGGCAAACTCTCCAGGTTTCAATTCCTCATAGGTACGCTAAAAACGTTCTGCATGATCATGGAGTATATCCATTGATTTTTAGTTTCAATTCCTCATAGGTACGCTAAAAACCTTGTTTAGTAAATTTTCTTTTACCGTACATTTTATGTTTCAATTCCTCATAGGTACGCTAAAAACCTGGTGGCGATGAGCAGGAGCAGGGGAGACTACCTGGGTTTCAATTCCTCATAGGTACGCTAAAAACCCGCAATCATGTATACAGGAGTTGCCACTGCCGGACGTTTCAATTCCTCATAGGTACGCTAAAAACGTATTCGCCAATAGTTTCAATGCTTCCATCTCCATCCAGTTTCAATTCCTCATAGGTACGCTAAAAACAGTATTTAACACGGATTATTATGTTGTTGGGACCTATGTTTCAATTCCTCATAGGTACGCTAAAAACCAAGGGAATCCAGATCCATAAATCCCTTCCTAATCAGTTTCAATTCCTCATAGGTACGCTAAAAACCATCTTCCGCGCAGCCTTCGCGGTTCCAGCCTTCATGTTTCAATTCCTCATAGGTACGCTAAAAACAGGTAGGAATGATTATCATTCAGTGCGCCGCGACTTTAAGTTTCAATTCCTCATAGGTACGCTAAAAACTCCCTGCCTCATAGAGATCATCGTATCCTGGAGCTAAGTTTCAATTCCTCATAGGTACGCTAAAAACGAAACGTTCCTTAGGTGAGCTTCAGGTGGACGGTTAGTTTCAATTCCTCATAGGTACGCTAAAAACGCTTACTCCAGAAGATGTTGATGAGCTAGCAAAAAACGTTTCAATTCCTCATAGGTACGCTAAAAACGCTGCGCCTAGTGGTATTAGGATTAATACCGAAGTCAGTTTCAATTCCTCATAGGTACGCTAAAAACCCCTGCAGATGCTTTCAGGCTGTTTGCAAGGCCAATGTTTCAATTCCTCATAGGTACGCTAAAAACCGAAAGCGCAGCGCAGTGCTTTCATTGCGAATAATGTTTCAATTCCTCATAGGTACGCTAAAAACTAATCATCTGCCCCTATTCCGTATACTTGCACAGTTTGTTTCAATTCCTCATAGGTACGCTAAAAACAAACCGTCGAAGTGCCCATCATTGCCATTGTTTCTGGTTTCAATTCCTCATAGGTACGCTAAAAACGAAATCTGGGCAACTGTAAGGTGAATCAGCGCACCCATGTTTCAATTCCTCATAGGTACGCTAAAAACTTTCACCGTTATCCAGTTCCATACCCAACCAGGCCCGTTTCAATTCCTCATAGGTACGCTAAAAACCCAAGTCCCGTAGGGTTGTTCCGCCGTGTGGGATAGTGTTTCAATTCCTCATAGGTACGCTAAAAACCTGAACCTGCTCAAAAACCCGCTCAGCAAATATACGGGTTTCAATTCCTCATAGGTACGCTAAAAACCCTATTTCCTCTCTGCGGCACAGACGACGGATGAACAGTTTCAATTCCTCATAGGTACGCTAAAAACACATACGTCAAGGGGATCGATGGCTTATACTGATTGAGTTTCAATTCCTCATAGGTACGCTAAAAACCCGGATATGTATTTCATTCTAGCATCTCTCCTTCTTGTTTCAATTCCTCATAGGTACGCTAAAAACGTCGTTTTTTAGCTTACCTACCTAGAGTAGGTGTAGGTTTCAATTCCTCATAGGTACGCTAAAAACGCTCTCTCACTGTCATTCCAAGCGCCAGAGCTAGTCGTTTCAATTCCTCATAGGTACGCTAAAAACTGCAACCATCACAGAGGGGTTTCCCTGGTCATCAAAGTTTCAATTCCTCATAGGTACGCTAAAAACCATTGCCAGCGACAGCCGGGTTAAATTTCTTTGGTAGTTTCAATTCCTCATAGGTACGCTAAAAACACGATGACCACCGGACTATCTTTGAACTTAAATACCGGTTTCAATTCCTCATAGGTACGCTAAAAACTTCGAGCTCTTCTCGAGATGGTAGTGGGAGGTCTGTGTTTCAATTCCTCATAGGTACGCTAAAAACCTGGCGGCAGGAACATGCCCCACCCCGCTTTTATAGTGTTTCAATTCCTCATAGGTACGCTAAAAACGGAAAAGATACTAGCACCAGAGCGCCGTGTGCTGGGGTTTCAATTCCTCATAGGTACGCTAAAAACGCTGGAGAAAACGTGCTCGGTCTTGGATGAAAAAATGTTTCAATTCCTCATAGGTACGCTAAAAACAAACAGATGTAAACGCAAAACCAATACCGCAGTATTAGTTTCAATTCCTCATAGGTACGCTAAAAACCGACTGGTACGGTGGGCATGTCGCCCAGTATCTCGGGTTTCAATTCCTCATAGGTACGCTAAAAACGCACCAGCAACCCAGGACCTTTCCTTTTAGTTCATGGTTTCAATTCCTCATAGGTACGCTAAAAACGCGAGGGCATCTTCATTGCCGTTTTTTGCCCATTGTTGTTTCAATTCCTCATAGGTACGCTAAAAACTGGATCGTATCCACCCGGCTTTTTTTGTTTTTCTGAAGTTTCAATTCCTCATAGGTACGCTAAAAACCCTATTACCATTATAGACTATTTCATATTTTCGATGTTTCAATTCCTCATAGGTACGCTAAAAACGAGGCTGAAGAGGCAGTTTTATTGGCTCACAATTTATGTTTCAATTCCTCATAGGTACGCTAAAAACCTTCCACCAGGAATGAAGGAAGTACTCGGACCGATTTGTTTCAATTCCTCATAGGTACGCTAAAAACGTAACTATTTTAGGTGTAGTTGTAGAGTTAAGACGGGTTTCAATTCCTCATAGGTACGCTAAAAACGTATTTGTATTTCACCATCAGCCAAGCGGAAACCGCGTTTCAATTCCTCATAGGTACGCTAAAAACCAGCTATAGATTGGGAAGATGCTTTTGCTGGTGTGCGGTTTCAATTCCTCATAGGTACGCTAAAAACTTGCTATCGTGCCGGATGTACCACCGAAAGCATATCGTTTCAATTCCTCATAGGTACGCTAAAAACGAGGAAGCCAGAGCCGCGGCGATCGCCGCAGAATGGGTTTCAATTCCTCATAGGTACGCTAAAAACCCTGTTGGTTCGATTCAAATGGATGGTATACTGCGGGTTTCAATTCCTCATAGGTACGCTAAAAACGGTGACACATAATCCCCAGCTGGCGGAAGCTGCCGAGTTTCAATTCCTCATAGGTACGCTAAAAACCCCCCTGAGTTTGCTTATCTCACCTACCGCTCTTTGGTTTCAATTCCTCATAGGTACGCTAAAAACGTGCGCGAGATGTCACATATGACGATCTCTCGTATGGTTTCAATTCCTCATAGGTACGCTAAAAACCTGCGGAGCTTACCCAGCTCCTTCTTTTCTTCCTCGGGTTTCAATTCCTCATAGGTACGCTAAAAACCTGGATTCTTTAACAATATCTATAAGCTTAACCCCGTTTCAATTCCTCATAGGTACGCTAAAAACGGTTTGTTATAAGGTTAATGGGAATATCAACAACTGGTTTCAATTCCTCATAGGTACGCTAAAAACACACTGCTTCCGGTAAAAAGGTCGATTTTACTGATTGTTTCAATTCCTCATAGGTACGCTAAAAACGGAAGTGCGGAATATCGAAAAGGACCGCGATGAGGGGTTTCAATTCCTCATAGGTACGCTAAAAACAGTGACATGATGTCACCCAGAAAAAGAACTATAGAAGTTTCAATTCCTCATAGGTACGCTAAAAACCTTTAGGCAGCAGGGTATCCATCTGTGTGTGGTCGAGTTTCAATTCCTCATAGGTACGCTAAAAACGAGCTATGGCATTGCGAGGCATACAGAAACGGAATTATGTTTCAATTCCTCATAGGTACGCTAAAAACTTTAAGGGAAGTGAATTTCTTCGTATTTCGCATTGAAGTTTCAATTCCTCATAGGTACGCTAAAAACTCAGGGGAGTAAATCTCCAATACCCCGGACTTTCTGAGTTTCAATTCCTCATAGGTACGCTAAAAACCAAAAGTATACCCTCAAATTGCAACTTCGGATGTGAGTTTCAATTCCTCATAGGTACGCTAAAAACTACGTAGACGGCGTCGCAGCGTTCGCAACCATCGCCCGTTTCAATTCCTCATAGGTACGCTAAAAACTGTCGTGGCAGCAAACACAGTGTCAATCGGAACAGTGTTTCAATTCCTCATAGGTACGCTAAAAACACCGACCCGGTAGTAATTGACGTGGTGGTGAGTAGCGTTTCAATTCCTCATAGGTACGCTAAAAACCCTGCCTTGAGGTATGCCATAATAAAAAGACGTCCAGTTTCAATTCCTCATAGGTACGCTAAAAACTCATACGGTGGTAGGTATTGCATCAAATCTGGCTTAGTTTCAATTCCTCATAGGTACGCTAAAAACCAATACTTGTTAATGTTGTAGTTGCCATAGGATTTGGGTTTCAATTCCTCATAGGTACGCTAAAAACCAGCTTCGAAGTCACGTTGTTAATGGAGGAACGCCTGTTTCAATTCCTCATAGGTACGCTAAAAACTAGATCAAGATTATTTGGCTGCTAAAGAAGCTTTGGCGTTTCAATTCCTCATAGGTACGCTAAAAACTCCGGCTGTTTTTGGGCTTCCTCGAGTTCTGTCCCAGTTTCAATTCCTCATAGGTACGCTAAAAACGAAGCAGGAAAGCGCAGACTGACTGAGCAGGACACCGGTTTCAATTCCTCATAGGTACGCTAAAAACCCATTGCTCTGTGGTGCCGAAAGAACAACCTCATGCCGTTTCAATTCCTCATAGGTACGCTAAAAACTCAGTGCCCGGTTCCTCATTCGCTCGGACAGCGGGAGTTTCAATTCCTCATAGGTACGCTAAAAACTTAAGTCAAAGCACTTGCCTCCGATCCGGGGGGCAAGTTTCAATTCCTCATAGGTACGCTAAAAACGCTGCGCCGGGAGTGCTTGACTTTGGAGACATTTTGAGTTTCAATTCCTCATAGGTACGCTAAAAACCGATGTGAACTTGCTTTTGTGCAGACATTGTGAACACGTTTCAATTCCTCATAGGTACGCTAAAAACGCTGGATACATGGAGGAGCTCCGGGGAATGGCGCACGTTTCAATTCCTCATAGGTACGCTAAAAACTCGCCTGTAGAGCTCCCAGCCCGAAGTACATCACCGGTTTCAATTCCTCATAGGTACGCTAAAAACCCGCCACCACAGTGTAGTAGTCATCGCTGAATACTTGTTTCAATTCCTCATAGGTACGCTAAAAACTCTTTGGTGCAGGCCAGGGATCTTGTAGTCAGAGTCGTTTCAATTCCTCATAGGTACGCTAAAAACGGGTTTCTGGTTGTTACACCTTATTGTTTTTTAGGTGGTTTCAATTCCTCATAGGTACGCTAAAAACCAACCACATGGATGTAAGAGGAATACACGAAAAACTGTTTCAATTCCTCATAGGTACGCTAAAAACAGCTTCAGATGGAAATAGATACGGAACTGGATGTGTGTTTCAATTCCTCATAGGTACGCTAAAAACTGGGCCCTTTGCTTCACAGGCTTGCCTTGCTGTATGTTTCAATTCCTCATAGGTACGCTAAAAACGATATCTGAAACCCTGAATATCTGGTTTAGGGAGCTGGTTTCAATTCCTCATAGGTACGCTAAAAACGGAGATATAGAGACTGTAAGGACGAGCTGGAGGAGTGTTTCAATTCCTCATAGGTACGCTAAAAACGGTAGAAGTCATAGTCTTCTGCTCGTTTGAAGCCTGGTTTCAATTCCTCATAGGTACGCTAAAAACTGAAAAGCATATGATCACCTGCCTTGAGGTATGCCAGTTTCAATTCCTCATAGGTACGCTAAAAACCTTAGTTTTGGCTACTGCCTTAATTGTTCAATTTACGTTTCAATTCCTCATAGGTACGCTAAAAACACGCAATACCATGCCTTTGAAGAATTTCACCTATTTCGTTTCAATTCCTCATAGGTACGCTAAAAACTTCAGTGCCCGGTTCCTCATTCGTGCAGAGAGAGGAAGTTTCAATTCCTCATAGGTACGCTAAAAACGGAGCAGCTTTTTGATGAGTTTTGGGAGAGGTATCCGTTTCAATTCCTCATAGGTACGCTAAAAACGCCTATTACCAGTTGCTCGTCCCTGTTACTACAGATATGTTTCAATTCCTCATAGGTACGCTAAAAACCTACCCAGGCACCATAGTGCGTCACCCGGGCATAAAAAGTTTCAATTCCTCATAGGTACGCTAAAAACGTCGTCAGCGGATTCGGTTAGCTGCTCGCCATCCCAGGTTTCAATTCCTCATAGGTACGCTAAAAACGGAAGAACGCCGGAGGTTACTCAAGTCTAAGCTTAGTTTCAATTCCTCATAGGTACGCTAAAAACATCTTTTTCAATGTGTCTGTTGCTTCCATAGCAGCTTGTTTCAATTCCTCATAGGTACGCTAAAAACAGAGCTCGCCCCTTAGCTGGGCGATAGGGCCGGATTGTTTCAATTCCTCATAGGTACGCTAAAAACCTGCAAAACTGGACAGCGGAAACATGGCCGGAAGTGGTTTCAATTCCTCATAGGTACGCTAAAAACTACGGTGTTGGGGCGGAAAACTATAAGGTGGTCAACTGTTTCAATTCCTCATAGGTACGCTAAAAACGCTGTGCATTGTTCTGCATTGCAGAAGTACTGATATAGTTTCAATTCCTCATAGGTACGCTAAAAACGATAGGTTTTATAGGGATCCCCTCCACCATATGTCTGTTTCAATTCCTCATAGGTACGCTAAAAACAATGATACCAATACCAACCCAGCACAGGGAGAGCACAAGTTTCAATTCCTCATAGGTACGCTAAAAACCAATTTTAAATAAATAATTTTTTAGCTTAATATCCGCCAAAAGCTTGTTGTAATAGGCTTTCACTCTAATATTTTTTTAGGATTATTACTAACTGCTATTTCGCAGCATTATAAGTTTCGTACTATCGCAAATTATATCTTTTCCCTCAAAACCCCATTCATTTCGGGAAAAATAACCACTATTCCCTTATATAAATCTTGTCGTCGATCCAAGGGGTTTTTTGCGCTATCATAGGTCGACGACAAATGATATATAGCCCCAAACTTTTCAGTTTATA
>ERZ773359.4322-NODE-4322-length-15021-cov-10.247361_pt1 | contig 15021 bp, 16 predicted proteins | sample MGYA00374955_ERZ773359 | MGnify/ENA primary metagenome ERZ773359 (study PRJEB29098, sample SAMN04486028) | biogas fermenter metagenome | study: EMG produced TPA metagenomics assembly of the Biogas fermentation microbial communities from Germany - Plant 4 DNA1... | reverse complement strand
CTATGATTATACTATAATTTAACCCCTTTTTAAAGAAAAGAAAAAAGGCTTCTATTAAAACATTAGAAGGAAGCCTTTTTATCCCTATTCACGCAGGTGTATCCCCTATATATTACAAAAATAAGCATACTTAATCATGCTTATTTTTTATAGGTCTACAAGACCTAGACTTATTTTTAAACACTCATCTACTTTTGCCATCATTTCATCATTGAATCTGCCTATTTTTTCTTTTAGTCTCTTCTTATCAATGGTTCTAACCTGTTCTAATAATACTACTGAATCTTTGGGAAGTCCATATTCCGGAGCACTGATTTCCACATGGGTAGGTAGTTTAGCTTTGTTGATTTGAGAAGTAATAGCCGCAACTATGATGGTAGGACTGTATTTGTTGCCTATATCGTTCTGAATGACAAGAACAGGCCTTATTCCGCCTTGTTCCGAGCCAACAACAGGACTTAGGTCAGCATAAAAAACATCTCCTCTTTTTACATTCACATTTTTTCACACCCAGTTAAATTTGTTTCATATTTATTTAGTTCCTCCATATCTTGTTCAAAGCCTATTTCAGCAAGGGCTAGGTTTATCTTACTCATTTCCACATATCCATCTTTCAATCTTTGAGAAACTTCCATACGCCTCTTTTCACGAATATATAATTTCATAGCTTCTTTAATGAATTCACTCCTATTTTTTCTTTCCATGGAGACTATAAAGTCTACCTCTTTTAGTAAACTATTAGGTAGGCTAACCGTAATCCTTCTGGTCTCTGCCATTAAATTCCACCCCCAGCAAGTGATAATAAGACTAAAAAACCCACAAATATACGACATATTAATTATATATTCTATACACTAAGTGTGTCAATATAGATAAAGATTTATTCAAATTAAGCTTCTCCTAATAGATAATCCTCTATATCTATTATTTCTCCATTTTTTACATATATTCTCGGAACCCTTCTTCCTACTGTAGAAACAATTTCATAATTGATAGTACTTAATTTGTCCGCAATCTCGTCTACATGGGGAACCCCTTCTTCATATCCAAATAGTGTCACTTCATCTCCAATTTTTACATCATCTAAATCGGTAATATCTATCATACATTGGTCCATACATATTTTTCCTACTACAGGCACCCTCTTTCCCTTTAAAAAAGCTTCGCCCTTGGAAGTTAAAAGCCTTGGGAATCCATCGGCATAGCCTATAGGGAGGGTGGCAATTTTAGACTGCCTTTTGGTAATAAATATTCGACCATAACTAATACCAGTCCCGTTTGGAACTTCTTTTATATGAGAAATCATAGCCTTTAAAGCCATTGCAGGCCTTAAATCTACCCTTTCTTTTTCTACTTCATCAGAAGGATAAAGCCCATATAACATAATCCCTGGCCTAACCATATTTAAATTATACTCTGGCAGGTCTATTATTGCAGCACTATTGGAAACATGTTTAATGGGAATGGAGATGTTTCTCTTTTCCAAGGCTTCGATTATTTCCATAAAATATTCATATTGCTTTCTACTATAGCTTTTATCCTTTTCGTCAGCAGTAGCAAAATGGGTATAAATCCCTTCAATATATAGGTTGGGAAGATTGGAAATATTCGTTATCTCTTCAATAGCCTTTTCCTTAGATGAAAAACCTATTCTCCCCATACCGCTATCTATCTTTATATGGATAATAGCCTTCTTGTTTAATTGGACAGCGGTATCTGAAAGGATTTTAGCGCTTTCATAATCCCATATGGTTTGGATAATATCATATTTTACTACATTATGATATTGGCATTTTGGAGTATAGCCTAGTACAAGTATGGGGGCATTTATATTTGCCCTTCTAAGTTCTAGAGCTTCCCGTAAAATTGCAACTGCTAATCTATCCGCTCCGTTATTTAGGAAGGTTTCTGCTGCTTTGATGGAACCATGACCATATGCATTGGCCTTGACTACAGCCATTACTAAAGCTTCTTTTCCAACCCTTTCCCTTACCTTCCTCATATTATAGGCTAAATTATCCAAATTTATCTCTGCCCATACAGGTCTGATATAATCTACTTCCATCTTACCACCTCTTATATTGTCCCATCAATAATTTCTATATAATTACATCTAATATATTCAACCTGAAATGGACAAAATCCTTCTTTTTTTCCTAAATTTTTTGAACTTTTTCATTTTTGTAAATCTTCCAATGGCTACAGCTTTAATGTTCCAATTTTTTAATACTATAGGGAATATGGGACAAAATATCACTAGCAATCATTCCATACTCCCCTTTCTCCTCCTTAGCCAGGTCGCCTGCTAATCCATGACAATATACCCCTAATAGGGCTGCTTTATAGGAGGAGATTCCTTGGCCTATAAAACTAGCAATAACCCCAGTTAAAACATCTCCACTGCCGGCTGTTGCCATTCCAGGGTTACCCGTAGTATTTACATAAACTTCTCCCTCTGGGTTTGTAATTACTGTGTTGGCTCCTTTTAGTACGGTTACTACATTATATTTATTCGAAACCCACTTAGAATATTCTAGCCGTTTCTGTTGAAGGGTTTCTATTTCTATGTTCAACAGCCTTGAAAGCTCACCTGGATGGGGGGTTATTACGGTATCTGCCTTCCTATTTTTTAGTACTTTTAAATCCCCTTGAGAAATGCAGTTTAGACCATCTGCATCTAATACAATTGGCCCCTCATAGCTTAGGAGGATTTTTTCTATCAATTTAATTCTAGATTCGTCCACCCCTATGCCTGGTCCTATTGCTAGGGCATCCATATCTTTAATTGTTTCAACTATCTCTTCAAAGGAACTAAGAAGGAAATGGCCTGTATCTCGGTCTTCTACAGGCTTAATTATGGCTTCTGTCAATTTTATTGAGAAGATATCCACTAAGCTATTAGGTATGAGAGTATAAACTAGTCCGCTACCGCTTTTAAGAGCTGCCATAGTTGTTAAATAACAAGCTCCCGTCATCCCCTTGCTGCCAGCAATTACTCCTACTCTACCAAAAGTGCCCTTATGGGAATCCTCTTTTCTCTTAGGTAAGATACTTTTAATCTCGGAAGGAATGGCTATTTCTTCATGGTAGGATTTACCTTCTCCTATTACGAAGGCAATAGCGTACTCTCTTTCATGGGATAGGGATAATTCCATATTTCCTATACCTAGTGTTTTGCAGGTATTCAATCCTTCATTATATAGCCTTATATGGGGTTTTCCCCTATTATCATGGAGTATTTCTATATCCTGCCAGTTTATTTTCCCAATACCCCTTCCTAACATCTTTGATACAGCCTCTTTTGCAGCAAAAATTCCAGCTATAGTTTGAGGATTATAGTTTTTTTGTTCAATATATTTTCTTTCAGACTGGGTAAATATTTTATTTAAAAAGCTATCACCCTTTTTGGTCAATATCTCTTCTATTCTAGATACCTTGACTATGTCTACTCCATTTCTTAAAAGCATGATAATTTCCCCTTTACTCCAATATTAGTTCGTCCAGTTTTTCAGTTTCCTCCCTACCCAATAATCCATGTAGGAAGGAGTAGGTTGAATCTATCCATTCTTCATAATCATGTTTTTCATTTATCAATTCCCTAAGCCTCTCCCGTAGGCTTTCCAGTTCATCTACCAACTGATTTAATTTCTTTTCCCTGGCTTTAAGTTCCTTATAACCATAATATACTGTAATCTCTAGCAGCTGGAAGTTTAAATCCCTAATTTCCTGAGGAATAGTTTCCAATTGATAGCTTATTTCATCCAGTTCTTCGTTAATCTTTTCTATTTTTTCCTTATATTCATCTAATAAGCCAACGGAATGGACCTTGTTTTCATTATTTACAGCATTGGATATGCCTAAAATCATCTTCATGGCCTTGGTCTTATCCTTTTTAAGGGTCCTTTCTCTTGTTTGTAATTCCCTCATCCTTCGTACAAGTTCCTCAAGCTCTTCTTTAACATGTTGAATATCCTTATTATCTACTTCTCCAAATAGTTTCATCCAAGTTTCATCTTCTATCAATAAGGGAATCCTATTTTTTAAGATTATATTTTCATCTAAATCTATCTTTTTGAATACCATTATATCCACTCCTCTATCTAGATTATACTATATAATCCATATAGAGAAATATTATCTTAGAACTATTTTTTAAGTTAAAGCAATAAAAACCAAAAAGCAATGGACTAAATTTACCTTTAATCCATTGCCTAACTATTATCTATTGACTAAATCCTTGGCTATCTTTTCTGCCTTATAAAGAATCTTCTCTACATCTAAGGTCTTTATTTCCCTATTTTCCATTATTATATTTCCATCTACTATTACCGTATCCACATCGGACCCCTGTACCGAATAAGCTAATGCCGAGATTATATTGTGTCGTGGATATAGGTGGGGTTTATCCATATCGATTAATATGAGATCGGCTTTTTTGCCTGCTTCAATAGAGCCAATTTCATCATCCCATAACAAGGCTTTAGCTCCATTGATGGTAGCCATCTCTAAGGCAGTAATGGCTGGGACTGATACGGCATCCATATTAACCGCCTTATTGACTATAGAGGCTAGGTGAATTTCCTCAAACATATTTAAATTATTATTGCTAGATGAACCATCAGTACCCAAACTTACATTTACTCCAGCTTTAAGCATTTGGTCTATGGGAGCAAATCCGCTGGCTAGTTTTAAATTGCTGCTTGGATTGTTTACCGGACTCACATTGTTTTCCCTTAGTATATTAATATCCTCCTCATCTACATGGACGCAATGGGCAGCTATGGTGGGTAATTTAAATAATCCCAAATCGTATACGTGCTTAATAGGTGATTTACCATAAGTTTTGAAACTATCCTCCACTTCCTTTTTAGTTTCAGATAGATGGATGTGTATTCCAGCATTTAATTCATAGGCTAAATCTATTATATCCTCTAAGTACTTAGGACTACAGGTATAGGGTGCATGGGGTGCTACCATTACCTTAATCCTTCCATCTGCCTTCCCATGCCAGCTCTTATGAAGCCTTCTTGTGTCATCTAATTTCTCTTTCTTTTTACCCTTTTCCTCTATAATTCCTCTAGTTAAAACTCCCCTCATACCAGCTTCTTCTAAACCCTTTCCTACTTCATCCATAAAGAAGTACATATCACAAAAGGCAGTGGTTCCAGATTGAATCATTTCCACCATGCTTAATAGAGAACCCCAATAAACATCCTCTTCGGTAAGTTTTGCCTCCACCGGCCAAATCTTTTTAGTTAACCACTCATGTAAGGGCAAGTCGTCGGCATAATTTCTTAATAAGGACATACCAATATGGGTATGGGCATTTACTAACCCGGGCATGGCTACCTTATTTTTCCCATCTATGGTTTTAGTTGCTTTTATATCCTCTTTTAACTCTCCAATGGAGCTTATCCTATCTCCTTCAATGTAGATGTTTGTATTTTCAATTACCTCATCCTTGCCATTCATAGGCACTAGGGTAATATTCTTGATTAGGATACCCATTTTATCCCTCCTTCTCTATCCTAAAAAGTCCCTCAAAAGCCCTATAAGTTCTTCTGGTTTTTCAACTTTAAGGGCTATCTTTTCAACAGGACATATATCCGTCCTATCCCTATTCTCTATATAAGGACTTAACTCATCATAACTACAGGGGATATTGTTTTCCCTTAATATTTCCACCGCCCTCTTGGACATTAACTTTCCATATACCTCCTCTATTCCCAGGTATATGGAAAGCATAGCAGCTGCCTTACCTATTACCCTGTCAGCTATAGATGAACCCTTTACCCTCCCTTCCATTTGGGTAGCCAGTATATACATGGGCTTAATCCCCTTGTCCTTACTTTTAAATATCAGTTCCTTATCCTTTACCACAGCTATGGCTAAATTTTCCTGATTAAGATACTTTTTAGCCAACTCTATATCCGTCATCTTACTCACCTTCAATCAAAGATTTGCTTCCATATATATCCTTCTTCTTAAATATTATCAAACCGCAGGTGAACCTAAATATTAAATCTAACCCTAGGGCAATCCAAATAAAGGTTATACTAACCTCAAATACAAAGGCAACTAATAATGAAAGGGGTACCCTGATTAGCCATAAGCCCAACATAGCTATTATCATAGGGATTTTAGAATAGCCTGCCCCTCTTAAAGCTCCATTAAATACCCCATTAATGTTTTGGGGTATCTGCACCAAACCCATTACGAATAGGTACATAGCCCCTATTTTGACAATCTCCCCATCATTGGTTAATAGTCTCATGACCTGTTTTGGGAAAAATACCAGTACTCCTCCTGTGAAGATGGTAAGAATACTAGTCCACTTAATAAGCTGCCGAATATACTTTTTTCCTAATTCCCTATCTTGAGAACCAATGGCATGACCTATAAAGGTAGTAGCCGCTACTCCAAAGCCAGCTGCCGGCATATAGGAAATGGCCTCTGCTTGTAATCCCAATTGATAAGCTGCATAAGCAATTTCCCCGTAAGTAAGAATTGCCTTAGTCATTAGAATAGCCGCCCCCTCCCAGAATATGGTTTCAAATGAGGTAGGGAGCCCTATCCTATATACTGGTAAGACCTGTTCAAATTGAACCTTAAAGGAGGATTCGTTTCCTATGGTGGTTAAAACCCCATCTTTCCCAAATAGCACCTTTAATCCTAATAGAGCTGCTGTTATATGGGCAGTAAGTAAACCCAAAGCAGCACCCCTTAATCCCATAGGTTTTATTCCCAGCTTACCAAATATGAGTATATAGCTAAAGGTGATATTTACAATGTTCATTATCATGGCAATCTTCATAGGAGTTTTAGCATTTCCCATGCCCTGCAGGGTACCTGCCACTATTAGGGCTACGGTTATAAAGGGTAGTCCCCAGGAGATAATCCTTAGGTATAGGCTAGCATCAGCCAACAATTCTTTACTTGGATCGAAAATCTTTAATAGGGTATTAGCATTCCAAAATAGCAGCTGCTGCAGTATTATAACCAATAGAATTGAAAAAAATAGGGTTTGGGTAACGATTTTTTCCAATTTAACGTAGTTATTAGCACCGTGGGCCTGAGCAACGAATACGGATACTCCCGTTGATACCCCCCTAAATATGGCCCATATCATATTAAAGATGATATTGCTCATCCCTATAGCACCAACTGCTATAGGATTGATCCTACCTATCATGGCCATGGAAATAATTCTGGATGTCATCTGAAGTATATTCTCAAGGGTTATAGGCAGGATCATTGATAATATTTTCCTTCTTATTATCCTATTTTCTGTCCTTTGATTTATGCTATTCATCCACTTTACCTCTGCTCAAGTTTTAAGTAATAAGTCCATTAATATAAACTACAGTAAAAATCTTGTAGCTCTAATTATTTCAATTAAATCTTTAGATTTATATCTAACCCTCATTGGGTCAACAGCTTCTACTCCCTTATAATTTAAAGCCCTTAAAGCATCTGCATGTTGTTTATATTTTATTTCTAAATCAAACTCCTTTGGCAATTCTATCTTATAAAGAGAAAAGTCCTTCTTCAAGCTTTCTTCTACCCCATCTTTAATAAGCTCTAAAGCCAATTGGGGGTGGATACTTATAGTTGAATTTCCTCTACCTTCCTTTACCGCTACCGTAACTATATTTTCGTTTACCTTCTTTACTTCAGTGCACAAACCCAACTCTCCACTTAAAAATACTACTGGTACATTTAAGTAAGCAGCTATGTAACTATGTATAAGAAACTCCGATAGATATTCTCCATTTAATTTCATATAGTCGATATTGGTATTCATAGTATGGGATAAGGGATTATCGTCAGTTCCTCCAGCTGAATGGTAGCCTATAAATATTAAGGCATCAAAGCTTTCATCCAGCTCTTGAACCATGGAAAACATATGGCCGCTCCAGCCCCTTATTAACTTGGTGTTCTTAGGCAATAAATTATGGTCTATATTCCTACCACTATCATGGGCATCCTTAACCCAAATTTCCTCTGCCCCTGCCTTTATAGCTCCTTCACAAGCAGCCTTTACTTCCAAGGTCATCTGATGTGCAAATTCTTTATAATCGGCTTCGGACTTTTCCGTTTCATCCCAATGGGTTACTCCAGTTACTCCTTCAATGTCTGCACTTATGTATATTTTCATAGCCTTTCCCCCTTTAGAAATAATTCTTCATATCCATTATAACAATATTTCAGAATAATATAACACCTATTTTTCAATATTGCCTTCATATTAAAAATGTATTAGTATATATGTATCGACAAAGACATGTGATAGTTTTTAGGGAGGAATATGATGAGCAATACAGAAAATAATGAATTATTGGTTGGCAATTTACGGAAAAACCTGCTTAAGATTTCCATACCCACCATGTTTGGATTCGTTTTACAGGCTGTATACGATATGGTAGACATAATTTGGATTGGTAGGATTTCAGCTTCTGCAGTAGCAGGGGTTACTATTTTTTCTACAGTTTTTTGGCTTGTAACGGTATTAAACGAGATTATAGGAACTAGTTCTATCTCCTTAATCACACAAAGCTATGGAAAAGGGGATATGGAACGCACTAGAAGGATAATAGAACAAACCTTAACCTTTAAGGCCTTGGTGGCTATTATTTCTGGGGTTGTAACTTCCATCATACTAAAACCCCTACTATCCTTTTTTACAGATGACCCTATGGTACTTAGGGCCGCTTTAGACTATGGCTATATCAGGATGTTCTTCCTTCCTATAATGTTTTCTTCTTATTCGGTAAACACAGCTCTAAGATGTTTGGGGGATGCTATTACCCCCATGAGAATAATGATAATATCGTCAATAGCCAATATAATTTTAGACCCTATATTTATGTTTGATACAATCCCGGGAACCAATATACCCGGTTTTGATATGGGAGTATTTGGGGCAGCTTTGGCAACAGTTATTTCCACCATAATAGCCTTTTCTTTGGGCTTTTATATATTGGTAAGGGGAAATAAAAAGATTAAGATTAGCCTTAGAGGGCTCTTCCAATTGGATTGGGAAATAGATAAGAAGCTGTTGACCATTGGACTTCCAACGGGTGCAGAAATGCTTATGAGAAACCTATCCAGTATGATTGTATTGAAATTCGTATCCATTTATGGTACCAATACGGTGGCCGCCATGGGCATAGGTAGTAGGCTATTTAGTTTTGCCTTTATGCCTATTTTAGGTATAGCCATGGGTACAAGTACCATGGTAGGTCAAGCTTTAGGGGCTGAAGAAATAGATAAAGCCATAGACACAGCAAAGTTCTCCGCCTTAGTTAATGTTGCCATGATGGCTTTAATATCCCTCATATCCATCTTACTACCAGATAAGATAATGGCTCTTTTCATCAAGGACTTTGAAGTAATTAGAATAGGAATTCCAATGGTAAGGATTTTGATTCCTTCCTTAATACTAGCTGGCTGGTCTATGGGGTTGGGCTCTGTATTTACTGCATCTGGTCACAATACCCCTTATCTATTAGCTAGTATCGTTTCAAGGTGGGGAGTACAAGTTACCATGCTTTTAATTACCACCCAAATACTAAAGCTTTCAGCCATCTATGTATGGTTTAGTTTTGTGGCAGCCGAGCTTGGAGAGCTTATTATAATATTAATACATTATAATAAAGGAAAATGGAAGACCAAAAGGGTATAGTAAAGGCATAAGGTGATTACCTTATGCCTTTTTAATATTCCAATATTTGAAACTGCCTTTCAATCAATTTCCTAAGGGGTATATAGAGTAGGATGGATGTGAAAATGAAGATAAACCCTATAATCCCATATATAATCAAAATATCTATTTTACCCAACAATTTATATGCTAGAAATCCTACTCCCACTATATAAAGGGAGCCTATACCCATAGCTATTAATACATTTAAATTCTGTTTCATAGCCTTTTGTGGATTATCCCAATTAAGCAGGGGCCTAAATATGTCTACTATCATACCCAATTCTGCCATAGCAAGGCTTCCTAAAATACCTAGCACTGTAATCCAAACTAGATTTTCTAAGCTTAAAAAGCCTAAATAAGCTATTGCCCCTAATAAAGCTAAAATTCCTATCAGCTGTACAAAAAGGGAGGATAAAACCCTACCAAGTATCTGATCCCTGGCTCTTATAGGCAGGGCCCTTTGAATCCAAAGGCTTCTACCCTCCCTAGAGAAGGTGGTACATCCTACACAGTTCATAACGCCCATGAAAGTAATTAGCCCAGCCCCTATAAGGGATATTAGATGGGGGTAAGCCTTCATCAACATATTTAGCCCTTCTATGGATTGGCCTCCATCCATGGAAGTAGATAAGATTAATAGTATGGGAACTATTACTACTCCTACAACAGAATTCAATAGATAAACAGGGGTCCTTAAAAGCATCTTTATCTCCTTTAATCCTAAGGCTATGAAGGCAGGATAGCTTTTACTATAATCCGATGCCTTAATCCTACTGCTGCCTCTAAAGGTACTTACTTCTAAGTTCCCAATCAGTCCATCAAAGAATACCCTTTCGCTTAAGAATATATTTACTAAGAAAACAACTATTGATAGGCCTACAAACAATATTAGGTTGAGTAAGCCTGTAATACTAGTATAACTGCTTAAGCTTAGTGCGCCCCACATACTGGGGGGAAAGCTTAGTCCTAGCCTTTTCACCAATAGATTGGAATCCCTTGCCAGCTTTAGGAAGAAGTCTTCCCCTTCCATCAAGGCATTTTGAGCTATGGATTGGAATTTAAGCTGGAAGAAAAGCAATCCTATTATCAATACAAAATAACCGATGATTCGGACTAAGTCCTTTCTTCCCTTAATATTGGTGTACTTCATAAAGAGCATTACTACTATTGAAGCCAAAGCTAAGGGTATTACTGGGAGGAATAATATCAATATTAGTGCATATAGCCAGTAGAGTAGCCCTTCCTCTCCTGTGAATCCAAATATAATTATAAAAGGAAGTATTATTGGTAAGGAGGTTAAATATTCATTGACCATCAAGGATACGAACTTCCCGCCAATAATTTCCCTAGGTTTTAATGGTAAAGGCACTAATACATTTAAATCATTTGAAAAATAGTATTTGGACATAACATAGAGTATTCCAAATATAAATACTATCATCTGAGAAAATAAAAAGCCATTTAATAAAAACATGGATTCCTGCCCCATGCTATTATAAGCCTCATATAGATTAGAAAGTCCCTTTACAATCATCATATAGGAGGGTAGGACGGAAAGAATTACTATTCCAAAAAGGATAATTTGAAATCTGTCCCTTTTATTTGTCAGTTTGTACTGTAAGGCTGATAATCCAAAGCTGGTGTTTAGATCGGTTTTGATTAAGGACAATATCTTATTCATTTTCCGTCAACTCCAAGAATATCTTTTCTAGGGACTCCCTTTCTTCTGCATGGCTTCTTAGCTCTTCCATAGTGCCTAGGGCGATAATCTTTCCCTTGTTGATAATGGCAATTCTATCGCATAGCTTTTCCGCTACCTCCAATACATGGGTTGAAAAGAATACGGTCTTTCCTTCATGGCATCTCTTTCTCATAATCTCCTTTAATTGGAAGGAGGATTTTGGATCCAGTCCTACCATGGGCTCATCTAGTATGAATAAATTGGGTTCATGGATTAGGGCAGAAATAAGCACCAATTTCTGTTTCATACCATGAGAGTAACTGCCAATAATGTCCCCTATGGCATGTTTCAGATTGAATATTTCCAAATACTTCTCCATTCTTTCCCGTCTAATTTCCCTAGGTACTTCATACATATCGGCTATAAAATTAAGATATTCTATACCCTTTAACTTATCATATATCTCTGGAGTATCTGGCACAAAGGATAGCTGTTTTTTTGCTTCCAAAGGATTTTCCCATGCATCTATTCCATTAATATAAACTTTCCCATCATCTGGTTTAAGTAAACCCACTATCATCTTGATGGTGGTAGTCTTTCCTGCTCCATTAGGACCTAAAAATCCAAATATCTCTCCTGGCTTTATATCCAAACTTACATTATCTACTGCTTTAACTTCTCCCTTGCTATAGGTCTTAGATAGATTTTGTAGTTTTAACAAATCCATCCCTCCTTTTATATATGTTATATATATAATATAACAAACGCTTATGTTTTTCAACATCAAAGTTTATATTTTATTGTTCCAAATTTTATACAATGTTATAATATGGAAAAGGGGGGAATACAGGGTGAAAAAAGTATATTTATTTTTTTTTATTTATTAGTATCTTTAACATTACTTCCTGTGAAAAAACTAATAATCTTGAGCCAATTGTGAGTCTAAATACTAATGAAAAAGAGAATATTATTAATGAAAAAGAATATCTTGATGAAGACCTAAAACTAGAAGACAAAAAAGATATATCTTTATCCATAGAGGGTATAGAAGAAAATAGAATTTTTAAACTATTAGATGATAAAAGTTTACCTTTTATAACTTATGTACCCGAAAACTGCGACATTGTCCTAGAAGATAATAATACTATAATATCATGGAAAGAATTAAGTTTTGTAGAAATCCTTATTTTGCCAGATACTATAGATGAAATTAAAGCATTAGAGAAAGTAGAAAGCATAGTTGAAAAATATTCTCAAGCTGAAAAGATAGAAGACAAATCTTCTCAATGGAATACGGTCTATTATATGATGACTATACCTAAAAATGGAGAAACCTTAAAATCTGGTTATGTTTGGCTTGGAGAACATAGTAAAAGATTGTTTATTATATATTTGCATATAGACAATATGGAATTTGGAGAAATATTAATTCCAGAGTTCAAAGCCATTTTTCAAGAATGGATTTGGAAAGATACTAGAGAAGGAATGTGTGATTTATTTAATTAGAACAAAAGTCAGCCTAAAGTATATTTATACTTTAGGCTGACTAAATTTTTAGCCTATTGTCATGGATTTACAACGGTATTAGTTTTCCTAATGCCTTTTGCTAAACTCGTCAACCTTCTCCAAGTATTACATCCTACTATACCATCTACAGTTAACCCTTGATCCCTCTGGAATCTTCTAACAGAATTTTCAGTTCCTGAACCAAAAATTCCATCTAAACCACCACCAGTATATCCTAATGCATTCAATGCATCTTGAAGCACAAATACACAGGTATTTTTGCTACCATTTCTTAGAGTTATATACCCGGTTTCACATGCAGGAGGTTTTAACCTCTTATCGATATGAACCCATGTAGGAGCATCAGATTTAGGCTCTACATATTCAAAAACACCAAGGGATTTAGCTAAATTACGTAACTTTTCTCTTTCTGTTTCATTTAAATTTTGACCACAGTCTATAGCTACTCCAGCATAATGCTGAGATTGGTAACTATGCCCTCCTTCCCATATTCTTTTAAAGGCAAATGGAACATATATACTCTTGCCCCAAGCTGTTCTAAGAGTATTCCATGCTTCCATAAATTTTCTATGCGTCCATAAAACAGTAGAACTGGAACTTCCTCTAAATTCTTTTACTTTTAAAGTATCATTGGTAACATAAGGTAATGTATCGTTTAAGCCCAAATAATAAGATTCAAAGCTATTTGTATAATCATTAAATACATAAACTCTAATTGACATTCCAATCATCCTTCCCTATATTTTCTTTTGATATACATAACAGCCGGCTGTTTGTGTATCTACTTAATATAGAGACTTATCAACCCAATATGTCAACCTGCTATACAGTTTTATTTTTAAATTTTTCCAAGCTATTTCTAATGTTTCTCACGTTTTTATCTATATCCTCTATTACATCAAATTTTTTTGTTAAACTGACTATTGTTTCTTGATAACTTTTTTATAACTTTTTCATTGTTTTGAACTATTTTCCAACTCAAACAAACTTTCCCTACACACCTGTTTACCCTCCTTTAAAATCATTTTCATTTAATAATGATGTAAAAGGAGCTAAAATGTAAACATAACTTTGAAAATTTAGTAAATTTATTTGCTTTATGCTTTGATTATACATTTTTTATAAAATATAATTTGTAAAAATATGTTTACAAATCTTTTGTGATTACTAGGGTTTCCTGTCTATTATTTCAGAATTCAGGCTGCATTATTGTGATGGCAAAACTCAACTTCCATAACTGTTGCTACTAGAAATTCTGACTAGGATCAAAAAAATCAGCCTAAAGTCTCTTTAGACTTTAGGCTGAGTAACTTGCAAGTCTGAAATTATTGCTCTAAAACACTATTTAAAAACTTAACAGCCCCTTCATTGGGAACTGTTTAATATACTATTGATATATTCATAATCAAATTTAGAATCTATAATCTTGTAGTATCCATTTTTAAACTTAGGTATATCGGATCTAATGGAAAGAACCGTCAAATCATCTAAGTAAACTTCCGTTATATATACAAAGCTATATTTCAAATCGCCAAATCTAAATCCACATGAATAGTATGATTCAGTATCATGTTTATAAATTTCATCTCTGTGTCTTTTCTCTTTTAGAGGCATTAAATTTAATTTTTCAAAATAATCAAAAATAAGAGTATTGTCATCTAAATTATAACTACTTTTAGATAAAGTCACTCCATTGGGACCGTTTAAATTTAAGTAAAACTTAGTAGGAATATCTGTGGATAGTTCAGCCAAAGGGTTATAGGGAATCCTATAAAAAATATAATTTTGGTAAAAGTTTAATAATAATAAAAACAATATTAAAACATAAAACAAATATTTTAATCTTTTCATATTTTTAAACCATCTCCATAATATTTACCTTTCTGAAATAACGCTTCATAACTTTTCTACTTTTAAATTTTCATCTACAGTACCTAGTTAAATATTAATTCTATGAGTTTAGTATAAATGGATTTGTCCTTGATAATAAATTCAAGAAAGCCCTTACTATATTATAGTATATTTTATAAATATTGACAACTTTCTTTCGTGAATGGATAGTGTCAAGTAATTGTTGGAAAACAAATAAAAAATAATTTTCAAAATA
>ERZ773359.4321-NODE-4321-length-15025-cov-4.917702_pt1 | contig 15025 bp, 16 predicted proteins | sample MGYA00374955_ERZ773359 | MGnify/ENA primary metagenome ERZ773359 (study PRJEB29098, sample SAMN04486028) | biogas fermenter metagenome | study: EMG produced TPA metagenomics assembly of the Biogas fermentation microbial communities from Germany - Plant 4 DNA1... | reverse complement strand
CTATCCCTCCTATACGCTTATTGCTGCATCTAACAATATTTCAGCCAACTTATATGAAGAAGTTTTATATTTTATCTCATCAAATTCTTGAATTCCTTCAAAAAGGCTTCTTTCTCTTAGAGGTAAATCGCTTATAACAAGCAAAGCAGCTGTATTGCGACCTATGGATTTAGATGCAGTAAATACGGCAGATACCTCCATTTCCACAGCATCACAGTCCTTACTAATCATAAAATCAAAGCTTCTCTTATTTTCCCCCAATATAGAATCTATAGAAAAAACTCTCCCTTTATGTACCGACACTTCTAAAGGATGAGCTGCTATCACTGCCTTTTGAATCATAGCTTGAGCAAGTTTTTCACTTCCGGATACAACGTTTCCAAAACAATCCCTATAAATATTTCCAGAGTGGTATCTTGAAAAACCCTCACCTATAACAGCTTCATTGCAGATTAAAATATCTCCTATGTTCAATTTTTCATCTATTGCTCCTGCTGAACCAGAAAAAAAAATGTTCTCGCATTGAGAATAACCTAAAGCTATAACACAGTCACCTGTCAGTGGTGCACCAATGCCACTACTTATGACTGTAATAGGCTCTCCTTTGTATAATAGAGTAACACCTTTGTACCATCCTTTAAACTCTTTGATGATACACTCTGCCTTTTCCATAAAACGGGATAAAGGCCATATGGGGCTGATTATCACATTTCTGCTTATGTCTTCTATAGAACATCCAAAAAGTTTTTCTAACATTACCTCTTTTTTTATTTTTTCATACATTTAGATCCCTCCAAATGCATTATAGCAAAAATTTCTTTACAAAAGTACTGTTAATTTATGAATTAAACTTTCTTTGCAATTCAAAAACTCAGAGGATGCTTTGCTTCTCTCATTAAGAACCATTTGAAGAAATCTATGATGAAAAGTTTGTTGTAAGCATTAAAAGACTTGTATTATTTACAAGCCTTTTAATGCTTCATCTATCAGTTTTGAAATTTCTTCCGTTGAGCGGGCACCTACTATTACTTCCCCTACCAACTCTCCCTTACTATTGACGATCAACTTGGTAGGAAGAAACATTATCTGGTCTAAGAAACCTTCTATCAAGCTCTCCGTAGTAATTATATTCGCATATTTACCGCCTTTTTGTTCTAGAATCATCTTGGCGCTATCGATTTCATTGTCTGCCAATATTGCTAAGACTCTAACACCTTTATCAGAATATTTCTCATCTATTTCCTGCAACGCAGGAATCTCAACTATACAAGAAGGTCATGTTGTAACCCATATATTTACAATTGTCAGCTTATTAGCAGCAAAAAACTCGTTTGTAACCTTGTTACCATCAAAATCTATTGATATAAAATCAGGTATCCTGTATGCTACATCTTCTGGAGAAGTGCTTTCATCAGGATTTTCTTGCTCTTCACTGCCAGGACTTTCTTGGGTCTCCGGTACTAAAGTTTCCACATCCTCTTCAGCAGTTTCTTTGGTTTCATGGAACTCTTCTTCTTGTTGTTGTTCTTCAATTTGTTGTTGTTCTTCCACAGGTGTTTTATTTCCGCATGCTGAGATACTAATTGCAATTATCAGCACCACAGCCAACATCCAGAATTTTTTCATGGTTCAATCTTCCTTTCTTTTCATTGATGTATCCTGACTTTATAGCCTTTGTAGGACATTTGTCTACACATTTGCCGCATCTTACACACTCAGGGCTGTTGGCATTCTCATATATTTTGATATCTACCGGGCAAATTTTGTTGCATATATTGCACTTTGTGCATTTAGTCCCATCAACATTCATCCTGTAAAAACTTACAGAATTGAATAATGAATAAATAGCCCCTAAAGGACATACTGCTCTGCAAAAAGGTCTTGATATCAGTATTGAAAATACTATTGTTATTGCTAGAAGCATAAGTTTCCAGTAATACATGATGCCTATTGCGCCACGCAGAGCTACATTCTTTATTGTAAGGGGTATGCCTGCCTCTAAAGTGCCTGCCGGACATATGTATTTACAGAATAAAGGCAGCCCTATCCCTACTTCATTGGTAGATAATGCAGGCAACAACAATACAAACACCACAAGAAAAAAATATTTCAATGTATTTAATGTTTTGGGCATTTTAAGTTTTTTAGATGGAATCTTATACAAAAGTTCCTGAAAAAATCCAAAGGGGCATATCCATCCGCATATCAATCTTCCCCAGATTGTCCCTATGAGCATTAAAAAACCAATAACATACAATGATATCTGATATTTAAGGCCTGCTGCTACAGATTGCAACGATCCTATAGGGCAAGAAGTATATGCCCCAGGACAGGAATAGCAATTGAGACCGGGAAAGCAAACAGATTTTAATTTTCCTCTATAAATTGTCCCTTTTGCAAAACCCTCAAAATACCCATTTCCAATAATCGTTGATGTTACTTGTATAATTCTCCTTTTGAAGCTAGCCAATTCCTATACACTCCAAACAAATATTAATAGCCTTTTGTAACACTTCTGCCACTTCACCTCTGTAAATACCAGCGATAGTTAAAACTAAGGACATTATTAAGAGTACATATTTAAGCCGATCTTTCATACAATCAACCCTCACCATAATTATCCATTTCAAAATCCTAATAATTTCAACACTAGATTATTATTAATATTATATCAAAAATATTCGGAATGCCAATTATTTTTAGAACATAAAAACAAGGGTTGAATCCTATAAAGCACAGGCTTCAACCCTCTAGGATAGTTTGACTAAATTTTATCTAATAATATATCTTAAACTTATATATTGTTTTTAAGTTTTTTTATAGCTGCATTAAACTGTGGTATCAATGAAATAGCAACGCAGATTGCAGTTTCTGTCCCAATTAGCAAGAAATTCACCGTAAAGGAATACCATATAGGATTCATACCCTCCGGCGCGTATATTCCAAAGAATATAAAGCCTGAAACAAAATGGGCAAGAAACCTTCCAAAACCTCCAATTACAACGCTGACAGGCAAATACCTTCTATTCAGTCCTGCAAAGCCCATAGCTGCAAAAGCTATGGGATAATCAAGAAGCACTTGAGCCCAATGTACTACATAGGGATCTTGAATGAACTGCAAAAAACCGTAAGCAACTCCTGCAATAATGCCAGCCTTAGCTCCAAATATATAGGCAAATATAAACATTGGCAGCATGCTTCCCGGGGTTATGGAACCTCCCTGGGGCCAACGATAAAGCCTGATATAGGATAGTACAAAGGACATGGCTATGCAAAGACCGCCGTATACAAGTATTTTAGTATTAGTTTTTTTGTTTTTACCTGAGTAAGCCATAATAAGCGAGATTGCAACTAGAGCCACTAATATGAGAATCGTGGTTCCTCTCAATTCCTTAAGCTCGCCAAACATTTGAGTCAAATAGCTCATAAAAATACCTCCTTTTTGATATGTCCTTGGAGGAGACGATTAAATATAAAAAACCGCAACAAGCGTTGCGGTTACGATAAATCATTTAACCGAAACCGCTTCCCTTCGTTAGGATTAACTACACAGGTTCCAAGGGTCAGTGGCATAAACCACCCTCTCAGCATAAGCTCCCCTAGCGGACATCATCTATTAATTTGAATGTGGCTTCATTCAGTAAAGTATTTATACTATACTGAACTTAACTGTCCTTCGTTGCCCACAGTCTTTTGGTATGAAAGACCGTGGGCGGGTTAGTTCAGTGTTCAAATATAATATACTGCTAATATATATAAGTGTCAAGGCTATTAAAAATTTATAACATAAAAGGCATAGTTTATTAGTGACGCATTATATATTTTATATCGTTATATTTTATTCCTTCTATCTCGAACAGCTTTCTTTGTACATCAAGACCTCCGGAATAGTTAGATATCCTTCTCCCCATTCTTATTACCCTGTGACAAGGCACAATTATAGGAATAGGATTCGCTTTATTCGCTGTACCTACTGCACGGCTATACTGTTTTCCCCCTAGAGATTCTGCTATCTGGGCATAGGTGCGAAGTTCACCATAAGGTATTTCCAAAAGCTTATTCCAGACCTTTTTTTGAAACTCAGTACCCTGTAAGTCCAGCTTAATTGTAAATGTTTTGCGCTTGCCTTCAAAATATTCTCCAAGTTCCTTTTTAGCTTGCTTGATATGTTCATCCTCTTTTTCTTCAAATTCACCTGCTGGTTTCTCATTTTTTCTAAAGTTTATGGCTGCCAACCCTTTTTCAGATGATTGCAGATATATTCTACCGATTGGAGAATCCATATAGGATATATATACCATGGGAAAACCTCCTTGAAATATAGGGGACACACCGCTGAACTAATTGTATTTCCTTCCGCGGAATGTCCCCTAGTTTTTTGATTTATACTATAAAGATTTTATCACATCAATGTTTGATTTTCCGGTTTTAGGTTCTATAGCTTTGTATAGTTTCTGGGTTCTACCTTCGCTGTTAGTATATGTGCCTTCAGTCTCTGCAAAGCTGTTCAATGGAAGAACTACATCTGCCAACTTTGCTGTTTCTGTAAGGAACATATCGCATACTGCAAGGAAGCCTGCTTCTTTAAGGAGTTTTTCTGCTTTTTCATTTTCTAATCCTATAGGATCTTCACCGTATACTAATACTGCTTTATCTTTTAAGCTGTATTCATCGACTTTAAAGGCTTTAACTCCTGCACTGATAAGTCCTAAACTGTTTGGCTTATTCTGCATGAGCAGTATGCTTTCTGCACCTTTGCCAAGAGCTTTTGCTAGCTCTGCAGCAGCTTTAGCCTCAGCATAGCCTGCGGCTCCACCTATCATCACCAATATGTTTGCATCAGCCTTAAGATTTCCATCCAATGCTGCAGCAACTTCGTCTGTTGTCTCACCCTTCACTGCTTTTGTCAAAGCCTCTGCAAACTCCTTGACCTTGCTGTCATCTACCCTTACAACATGTTTTGCATATTTATCAAGTTTTGATGCTTTTTCGCTTACCATTACCAGTTGAGCACCATTTTCCACTGCTTCTTTAACCATCAACGCTGCAACAGGGTTTTCTTCCTTTATGTCAAATCCTAGACAAAGAACTAGATCAGCTTTATTTATATCTTCATAGGTAGCCTTTCTATATTCCTTGCCGAACACTTCCTGTAAACCGCAAGCTGCATCCTTCAATTCAAAGCTGTATGCTTCATTGAAGTGCTTTTTCAGCTCAGCAACTTCTTCATTGGTTGCTTTCTCAGATACAAAGGCTACTGCTGCCTTTGCTTTCATATTCTCTGCTACTATCTTTAAAGCTTCTTCCCAAGTACTTTCTATCAGCTTGCCATCTTTTCTTACCATCGGCTTTAAAAGTCTATCAGGAGAATTTATAAAGCTGTTCTGGAATCTGCCTTTTTCGCACAAGTTTCCGTTATTTACTCCCAATCCTACTTCTGAAGTAGCTCTTACAAATAACTCTTTGGCTACATGAAGTTTCACTGTGCAGCCAGTACCGCAATGGTTGCATATAGTTTCCGTAATCTTCTCTACAAAAGGTCCTGGTTTTGGAAGCTCTGCCTTCTCTGTTAAGGCACCTACAGGACATGTAGATACGCACTGACCGCAGGACTCGCATCTGCTATCCTCACCAAAGGGCTTGCCAAAGGATGGTTCAATTGTAGTATTATATCCTCTTGAGATAAAGCCCAAAGCTCCTGCTCCCTGTACCTCAAGGCATATCCTTACACATCTTCCGCACATGATACATTTATTTTTATCTCTACTGATGTAAGGATGGCTTTCATCTATAGGATGCTTTGTAATCCCGCCTGCTAACCTATGCTGTTCAGCACCATAGATTGTTGCAAATTCTCTAAGTTTACACTCATGAACATCTTGACAGCCACAGGATAAGCATCTTTGAGCTTCTGCTCTTGCCTGTTCTTCTGTAAAGCCCAACTCAACCTCTTTAAAGTTATGCCTTCTTTCTTCTTTGCTGAGCATAGGCATTTTCATTTTTTCTTTCTTTTCATATTTCTCAAACTCTTTTTTGTCCATTTCTTCAAGTTTTTTTGCTTTTACATGGTTATACATTTCAGGAAGCTTCTCAATCTTTTTGCCTCTCAAATATTGATCCATTGAATAAGCAGCTCTTCTTCCTGCAGCAATAGCTTTAATAGCTGTTTGAGGACCGGTAACCACATCGCCGCCGGCAAATACTCCTTCTATGTTTGTAGTCAATAGATCAGGATCCACAACTAATCTGTTCCTATCTACTTGAAGATTGAAATTTTCATTAATAAAACTTAAATCCTGAGTCTGTCCTATAGCACCTATTACATAGTCAGCAGGCATCTTAAATTCTGAGCCTGGAATTTCTATTGGTCTTCTTCTTCCCGATGCATCCGGTTCTCCCAGTTCCATCCTTATAAATTCAATACATATAGGTTTTCCTGCTTCGCTAACAATTTTTTTTGGAGCGATGAGGAATTCAAATTCCACACCTTCATATTCTGCTTCTTCTATCTCCATCACATGGGCAGGCATTTCCTTCTTTGTTCTTCTATATGCTATAGTAACCTTTTCAGCTCCAAGCCTTAAGGCAGTTCTTGAAGCATCTATGGCAGTATTGCCGCCGCCTATAACCACTACATGCTTACCTGATAAATCGATTTTATGTCCCAAGCCTACTCTGCCCAAAAAGTCCACACCAGAGTATACTCCCATTGGACAAGCTTCCCCTTCACAGCCTATGGGCTGACCGACTTGTGAGCCTACTCCAAGGAAGATGGCTTCATAACCATCCTTTTTAAGGCTTTCATAGGTTATATCTACTCCAAAGGTTTTTTCATATTGTATCTCAACACCTAATTCCTTAATAGTGTCGATTTCTTTATCCAAAGTAGCCTTAGGCATTCTGTATTCAGGAATACCGTATCTCAGCATACCACCGCCTTTTGGCCATCTTTCAAATATAGTAACCTCATGACCTTCCTTTGCCAGATAAAATGCACAGGATAGACCTGCTGGCCCAGCTCCTATAATAGCTGCTTTTTTACCTGTAGAAGGCTTCTTTGTTGGTACATAGTGATTTCCGCTTTCTAAATCATAATCAGCTGCAAATCTTTTTAGATAATCTATGCCTACCCTCTCATCAACAAGATTTCTTCTACACTCGTCTTCACATGGCCTTGTACATACTCTACCACATACAACTGGCAGTGGATTCATTTCTTTAATCAGCTTTACTGCTTCCTGATATTGGCCATTAGCTATATGTGCAATATAGCCCTGCACATCTATGCCTGCAGGACATGTCATACTGCAGGGTGCTACACAATCTCCATAATGATTGGAAAGCAATAGTTCAAGACATAGTTTTCTAGCGTTATTAACTTCTTCTGTCTCAGTTCTTACTACCATTCCATCAGTTACTTGAGTTGCGCAAGCCAGCATATTTCCTCTGGCTCCTTCTACCTCAACCCTACAAAGCAGGCAGGAGCCAAATGGCTTCAATCTATCATCGTGACAAAGAGTAGGTATCAAAACATCATTTTCTCTTGCCACATCAAGTATAGTCTGACCAGGATTGGCAGTAACTGCTATTCCATTTATGGTTAAGTTAATTTTTCCCATAGTTCTCTACCTCATCCCTTTACTAATTATTCAACAATTATTGCATCAAATTTGCAGGTTGCCATACAGGCTCCGCATTTTGTGCATATACTGCTATCGATCTTGTGGACTTTCTTTACTTCACCGGAAATAGCCTTAACCGGGCAAACCCTGCTGCAAGCAGTACAGCCGATACATTTATCTTCTAGAATTTTATACTCTATCAATGCCTTACACTGTTTAGCAGGGCACTTTTTATCTCTAATATGGGCTTCATATTCATGTCTGAAGTATTTAAGAGTGGTCAAAACTGGATTTGGTGCAGTCTGTCCCAAACCGCAGAGGGAATTTTTCTTTATATTTGCACTTAGCTCTTCGAGTAGCTCAATATCCCCTTCTTTGCCTTCTCCCTTTGTTATTCTTTCCAATATTTCAAGCATTCTCTTTGTGCCTATTCTGCAGAAAGTGCATTTCCCGCAGGATTCCTTCTGGGTAAATGTAAGGAAAAATTTTGCAATATCGATCATACAGTTATCTTCATCCATTACTACCATACCACCGGAACCCATGATCGCACCTGTCTGATTTACAGAATCATAATCAATAATTGTATCGATAAGATCTGCAGGTATGCATCCTCCGGATGGTCCGCCCATCTGAACAGCCTTGAACTTCTTACCTGAAGATGTTCCTCCGCCTATATCATATATAATTTCCTTCAATGGCATTCCCATAGGAACTTCCACTAAACCGCCTTTTGCAATCTTTCCTGCCAAAGCAAATACTTTTGTGCCTCTGCTTTTTTCTGTACCATATTTTTTATACTCTTCAGCCCCATGAAGCATTATATAAGCCACATTGGCATAAGTTTCAACATTATTTATATTTGTAGGCTTATCCCAAAGTCCTTTTACTGCAGGAAATGGAGGCCTTATTCTGGGCATACCCCTTTTACCTTCAATGGAAGCCAAGAGAGCTGTTTCTTCACCGCATACAAAAGCTCCTGCTCCTTCTTTGATCTTTATTTTAAAACTGAAATCTGTACCCAATATGTTCTTACCCAGCAATCCTCTTTCTTCTGCATCTTTTATTGCTATCTTCAATCTCTTAATAGCCAGAGGATATTCAGCTCTCGCATATATATATCCTTCTTCTGCTCCAATAGCATAGCCTGCAATCATCATTCCTTCTATTAAAGAATGAGGGTCACCTTCAAGGACGCTTCTATCCATGAATGCTCCTGGATCTCCTTCGTCAGCATTGCAAACTATATATTTTGGGGAACCTTGAGAAGCTCTAGCAAATTTCCATTTCATACCTGTTGGGAAGCCGGCGCCTCCTCTTCCCCTTAGGCCTGAGTTAAGTACTTCCTCAATTACCTGCTCTGGTGTCATAGTCTTTATTGCTTTTTCAATGGCTTTATATGCATCCATAGCAATAGCTTCATCTATGGACTCAGGGTTAATAGCACCGCATCTTCTAAGGACTATCCTCATCTGCTTATTAAAGAAAGCATCCTCAGAAGTTTCCATATCATCTGCTTTTACAACCCATTCAATAACAGGTTTACCTTCTATAATATGTGATTCAAATATTTTATTTGCTTTTTCCGGAGTAACTTCTCCATAGATTATGCTTTTTCCATCTGGATCTACAACTTCTACCAGCACCTCTTTATAGCACATGCCCATACAGCCTGTCTCATCAAGAGTCACCGTCATATCCGACTTTTCAATAATTCCTTTGAAAGCCTCATAAACTTTACTGCCGCCTGCAGCAATACCGCAGCTTCCAAGACCTACTATGATTTTATAATCGCCTTTTCTCATATTACTCACCCCTATTCTCATAGAATCCTCTAATAATTTTCCTTGCCTTATCAGGAGTAAGTCTCCCGTATGTTTCATCCCCTATCATCATAACGGGAGCAAGGCTGCAGCATCCCAAGCATGCAACAGTTTCCAGAGTAAATCTGCCGTCATCTGTGGTGCCTCCAATTTCAATCTTTAGCTCATCAGCCAAAGCTTCGGCCACCTTTTCTGCTCCATTTACATGGCAAGCAGTACCAAAACAAAGCTTTATCAGGTTTTCACCTGTAGGCTTTAGTCTGAACTGGGAATAGAAAGTAGCTACGCCCATAACCTGAGAAGGATGTAAGCCTGTCCTATTGCAAAGCTCATCAAGAATGTCCTGTGGCAGATAACCATAAGCTTCCTGGATATTTTGCAATATAGGGATTATATCTGCTTCTTTTCCTTCATACTTAGACAAGATTTCATCAAATTTGTCAAAATAATGGCTGCGTTCATTACAACAGCATTTGTTGCTCATCAACAAATGCACCTCCCTTTAAAAATATTCGAGTCATATGCAACTTATTTTTGTACAGAAAGGCTTCTAAAAATTATTATAAATACGGAAGCCGCTCTCTCAATTAGTTTGTCAATTTTTTGTCAATTCTTGCTGAACTAATAAAAACAATAATTATATTATATGTTATTAAATAATCAGTGTCAATTTATCAATTATTATAAAAAAATGTCTAAGAAATTCCAAATAATTTTTTTTGGAATTTCTTAGACATATTAGTATCAGATATCAAAATTTCTTTATTTATCAGATAAATTATAACTCCTTAGCAAAGACAATACTTCAAAATCATTATCATTATCAATGTATTCAGATTTTACAAGTCCTACTTCTTTGCAGTAATATAAATTGCTAAAGGCACCGCTTTCTTTGTATGTTACTTTTATAACTATGCAATTATCAAAGGTACCTGCAGGAACAGTAACCGTGGCATCAATATCTGTTATTTCACATTGATTACCTTGGCTTTCCCACTTGGTTCCCACTTTTAAAGGCAATTTTATGATGATGTCCTCCATATTGCTTTCTTCATCCAGTACATTTTTTTCATCATAAACTTCTGCTTCCGAATAGGTACGAACCAAACTTTCATCTCTTAAAACGTAAATGTTTGCGGTTATGGTTCCACCATTATCAATCATAACCTGATATTTGTTGTCTTTAGAATAAATTACTTTTTGAGTGTATTCTGCAAACTCGTTTCCTACACCTTCATACTCCCATTGATTACCTACTGCTAAAGGATAATATGTTCCAATATCCACTTTATTTTCTTGTTGTTCTTGTTGTTCTGGTTCCTCTGTTTGTTCCTCTGTTTCTGGTTTGTCTATTTCTTGTACACATGATGCCAACAGCATTATTGTCAGCATGAATATTATAATATAAGAAATTTTTCTTTTATATTTCAAAATAAAATCACTCCATCCATTTTTTATATTTTGCGTTGCTATTATTATTGGCAAACCATTTTATATATATGACGCAGAAATAGAAAATTGGTTGCAAAAAGCTAGGATTATTAAATTTACATGATTTTTTATGTATTTTTTTGGTATAATATAGATAAGCACTGACAAGGAGGTATTTGTATTATGGTTAAGGGTATTAACAACTATGTAGTATGGATTATAGTCATCTTTTTAGAATGGTTGATATTGCGAATTGGTAATAGTGCTCATATGTGGATTTATGTTATCGTACCAATAATTGCTGCATTTATATATACCGAATACAATAATAAACCTACAAGGAAAAGGAGAAACTTAAGATAATAAGGAGAAATGATATGGCACACTTAGAATTATGCGCCCCCTGCGTCTTTGCTCTGGAAGCAGTTGTATCAAGAGAGATAAAAGCTTTAGGATTTGTAGTCAACAAAGTAGAGGACGGCAGGGTATACTTTTTGTCAGATGAATATGGAATAGCTAGGGCAAATCTTTGGCTTCGAACTGCTGACAGAGTTCTTTTAAAAATAGGAGAGTTCTATGCCACTTCTTTTGAAGAGCTTTTTGAAAATACAAAAAGCTTACCATGGGATGAATGGATACCCAAAGAAGGTTCCTTCCCTGCTGCCAAAGCATCTTCTGTCAGATCAAAACTATTTAGTACATCTGATATCCAGTCCATAGTAAAAAAAGCTGTAGTAGAAAAGCTTAAGGAAAAATATAGGATTAATTGGTTTAGCGAAAGCGGGGCATCTTATCCCATACACATATTTGTTTTTAAGAATAAAGTCACTATATATCTTGATACATCAGGAGTGTCCTTGCATAAAAGAGGTTATAGAGAAATAGGCAGTCCTGCTCCAATAAGAGAGACATTGGCTGCGGCATTAGTATCTTTGACACCTTGGAAAGAGGGGCGATTATTGATAGATCCATTTTGCGGCTCAGGCACTATACCGATAGAAGCAGCTCTAAAAGGCTTAAATATAGCCCCTGGGCTCAAAAGAAGTTTCGTTTCTGAAAAATGGTTCAGAATCCCTGAAAAATTATGGGATAGGGCAAGACAAGAAGCTCAAGATAGCATAAAATATGACAATGATATTCGTATACAGGGCTACGATATAGATGATAAAGTCATAAAAATCGCCAGAAGCAATGCTAAAAAAGCAGGCGTGGAAGATTATATACACTTCCAGCAAAGAGATGTAAGGGATTTTTCAAGCAAGGAAAAATATGGTTTTATTGTAACAAACCCTCCTTATGGTGAAAGATTGGAAGACATAAAAACAGTAGAGCAGCTTTACAAGGATATGGGTAAGGTATTCTCAACCCTTGACACATGGTCCTTTTACATATTGACTGCCCATGACGGTTTTGAAAGATATTTCGGCAGAAAAGCAGATAAAAAAAGGAAGCTTTATAACGGTATGATGAAAACTGATTTATATCAGTACTTTGGTCCGAAGCCTCCTAAGAAAGATACTATAGATTAGTATATTATGTCCAGAGATCATCCATCAGTCTCTGGATTTTTTCTTTTCTCCTATTGGTCTCATCCAGGTCAATGAAATACTTATCGCCCTGCTGGATCAAAACATGGCCTTCCGTAGCTTCAGCAGGTATTTTATCCTTCTCTATATTTACCATATTTTTGTTTTCGTCCTCACAAACGGCATAGTTTCCTTCAAATCTATCTATTATATATTTCATATTGATTCACCCTCATAGTTTTTTCTTATTAACTATTTTAAACTTTCTTCAAAGGTTAGGGATTCCCCGTTAGAAATAGCTATTATGGTTCCACTCTCATCAGTTCTGTATATTTCTATACCCTTTTTATTCAATAAGTCAATGGTTTCTTTGTGTGGATGTCCATATCTATTATCCTTTCCCGCACTTATTAATGCATATTTAGGATTTACCTTTTCCAAAAATTCCTTAGTTGTAGATGTACTGCTCCCATGGTGCCCAACTTTTAGGACATCTGCAGACAAATCATAGCCTTTTTCAATCATTTCCTTTTCTGAAACATCTTCTGCATCACCGGTAAACAGAAAAGAATTATTCCCATGATCCAGCTTGATTACGATTGAATAATTATTAGTCTCCTTATAGCTATCGCTATTGGGTGCAAGTATAGTAAAACTGGCTTCGCCAAATTTAGCTGTTGTTCCAGGTACCGGAGTTGTAACCTTCATACCTTTTTTTGATATAGCATTCAGGACATCTTCAAAGGTTTTGGTGGTGCTCATAGCTTTAGGCATATATATGACACCTATATCAAAGCTTTCTATAACTGCGTCAAGACCTCCAATATGGTCTTCATGGGGATGAGTCCCTACCACATAGTCAAGCTTATAAATATTTTGCGACTTTATATATGCTACTACATCTTCCGAATCAGCGTTATTTCCTGCGTCTATAAGCATGGTTTGTTCATCACTCTGTATTAGAATGCTATCAGCCTGCCCTACATCTATGAAATGAACCTTTAATTGTCCAAGGTCAATAGTATCATTATTCGGTTCAGTACCTCCATTTAAACCATTCTCATCTGGTATAGCATCTATATTATTAGCTGAGTTATTTTCTTGTTCTACTATTGGAGCTGGATCTTCAATATTATTACCATTATCTATGTCATTGCTGTTATTTATAAAAGAGATAGCTGCAGCAATTATCAAGACTATTATGTAGTATATGGATTTCTTCTTCATATCAATACCTCCTGTCAAATATGTTTATTATATCATATGCCAGTTGAGATTAGGAATATTGATATGAATAGAAATCTATCTCAAAAAGCTTTATAATGAGAAATCTCAATAGTTAAAAGATACAAAAATAAATTGAAACAGCATCAAAAAGCTGTTAAAATTATTTAAGATGATGCTACTGTGGCTCAGTCGGTAGAGCAGCTGATTCGTAATCAGCAGGTCAGGGGTTCGAGCCCCCTCAGTAGCTCCATAGGAAATTAGTGATACCGAGCTTTTATAGCTTGGTATCTTTTTGTTCATGAATTCCAAGGTATGGATTATGCTCTTTAAATCCAGAATTTAGGTCGTTCCAGAATCTATCCTTTAGTATTTCAGGATAAACATTTATAGGTGTCTTATTTATTTCTTCTCTGCTCATGAAGCAACATTGAACTATATATTGTTTTTCTAACTCTGGATCAATGCCAGTAATTATATCATAGCTTTCAGCTTCTGCAGTAAAATATAGTTCCACATGATGGACATTTTTATTGGAACCAATAATGAACTCTCTCACATAGACCAGTTTTCCCGGCCTACAATTGATACCGCATTCTTCTTTCACTTCTCTTATAACTGCATCAATGGCACTTTCTTGGCCTTCTAGGCCTCCTCCCGGCATAGTCCACCATTCTTCACCAGTTTCAGGGTTTTTGTGAAGGACAAGAAGTACTTCATTGTCTTCGTTTAATATTATTGCCGCTGCTCTTACCCTAAATCTATATTTCATGAAAATATCCTCCTGAATTATATTAGGTTATATTTAGGTCAACATATATATTTTACAACAAAAAAGAGAATCCTGTTTGTTTTTTTGGATTCTCTACATATCTATAATTTGATGACAGAGATTATCCTTAGAGTTTAATACATCTATCCATTCAAACACAAATCATACTGATAATACTTCATAAATAGTCCTATTCTGTTTGAGTTACTTCATCTTCATCAGCAAATTGCTTTAACATATCTACAAAATCATCTGCTGTTGGTTCAGCTATTGTCGGTCTTTTTAGAATAATGTTTTCAAAATAATGTCTTGTAAAGTCATCAATTCTCTTTTCCTGTTTCTGTTCACACATCAACATCTTAAATAAATTTTTGAATTCTTTCGGCTTTATATTGTTGAACTTCTCAACTAAATCATTCAACTCAGATTCTTGTAACATATATTCATAAACTAAATTTATTACTACTCCATTAAACATTCTCGATAATATTATGCTGTCATCTTCTCTAATCTTATCACCTAATGCTTTTACTACCGTTCCACCTATTAACCCGCCTACTAATCCCCCACCAAGACCAATTGCTGTACCTACACCTGGATTGACTTTAGTTCCTGCTGCACTACATA
>ERZ773359.4319-NODE-4319-length-15038-cov-4.747380_pt1 | contig 15038 bp, 14 predicted proteins | sample MGYA00374955_ERZ773359 | MGnify/ENA primary metagenome ERZ773359 (study PRJEB29098, sample SAMN04486028) | biogas fermenter metagenome | study: EMG produced TPA metagenomics assembly of the Biogas fermentation microbial communities from Germany - Plant 4 DNA1... | reverse complement strand
AATTATTTCAAGCTCAGGGATTTAGCCATGGCATTGAACGGAACGGAAAAGTGTTTTGAAGTCAAATGGGATGACACAGAGAAGGCGATCTATCTGTTGTCAGGTCAGAAGTACACGCCTGTAGGCGGTGAATTTAACGCGGGCGACGGGAAGAACAAGACGGCGGTTTTATCAGTGGCAACCGTTTATAAAGACGGTGTCTCCGTAATGTTTACAGCATATACCATCAACAACAACAACTATTTCAAGCTGAGGGATGTCGCGCAGGCCTTTAATTTCGGCGTTACATGGGACGGCATCACTAAGACCATCAGCGTCGACACTTCTCAAAACTATGTGCCGGAGTCATAAGAAAGTGTTTGTCTGCCCTTATTAGGAAATGAATAACCTATAGCAGTTATGAAAACAGGAAAAGCTTGGACAACCCCGTGCTGGGGATGCCAAGCTTTTTTTTAAACGGGCCAATTGAGGAGCTTAATATTAATAATACATTTTTCTATCCAAATGCTCTTGTACCAATCTTAATGCTTCACCAAATCTCTGAAAATGAACTACTTCTCTTTCTCTAAGAAAACTTAAGGTTTCGATTACTCCTCTATCATTAGTAGATTGTATTAAGTGCTCATAAGTAGCTCTTGCTTTTTCTTCCGCAGCCAAATCTTCATGTAAATTCGCAATTGGGTCTTCAATAGCCTGAATATAAGCTGCTGTCCAAGGAACACCGGCAGCATCATGAGGGTAAAGATCTCTTCCGTGTTGAACATAATGAGGACCCAATCCCGCTTCTTTCAATTGTTTTGGAGTAGCTCTCTCGATAATCTTATATATTAAAGTTCCTATTATTTCCCAATGCGCAAGTTCCTCAGTGCCAATATCTGTTAATATTGCCTTAGCTTGAGGAATAGGCATTGTATATCTTTGAGTCAGATATCTTAATCCAGCTGATAATTCGCTATCAGGTCCGCCATACTGGGCGAATAATAGCTTTGCTATATTTAAATCACAACCTTCAACCCAGGCTGGATACTGTAATTTCTTTTCATAAATCCACATATATTATTTACCCCCCATCTCATAGTCAATTTCCCAAGGCCATGGATCCTCTATCCAATTCCATGATCTATTACCTGCTTCTAAAGCAGTTAACGGTGCATATTCTTTTTCGTATCTTCCTCTTAGACTTTTAAGTTTACGTGAATACTGTTCAAAGACCATTAGGGCTCTTTCGTCTTCCGGGTGAGTATCTAAATATAGATTGAGATCTACTAAAGAAAACTCTAAAGCCATTATTTCCTTTAATAGCTCCAGCCTTTCTTTTTTAATCTTCATATAAGAAGCCTCCTTTATTTAATTTTCATCCGATCTCTTCTTTTTCGGATATGGATCATATAATTCTGGAAATATTGTTCCTCTCATAAGGCCCTTCCATGGCTCAAATATTTTATCCATTATTTGAAAAGGTATATATGCTCTAGCTAGTTTAAAACCTGGCCCCATCTGAGGTAATACAGGCATGCTATATTTTTTCATTCATTTCCCTCCTCGAAAAATCTCTATATCATAATATTCAGAAAAAGAATACTTTGACACAAAAAAACCAGCAGGCTACAGCCTACTGGTCAATTACCCAAAATGCCGTCAGAGATAAACCTTACACCTGCACTCACACAGGTGGGTGCCCTAATCAATGCTTCAACCCACCATCCATAAAAGGCACGATTTCCACATTGATACCCGAGCTCCCGTATACAATCTGTAGGTTAAGGTTTTATGTCTGACCAACATTTCAGGTGATGCTTATATTTGCTTACATATAGTATAAATAATTTACCTAAAAAAATCAACAAAACCAAACTGTTAATATTTATATATTTAGCATTACATTTTTTATCAATTTTATACTTAAAAAGCAGAAGAGTCTGCGGCTAATTAGCCGCAGACTCTTCTGCTTCTACAACGGTTTTATCTTTCTTGCTCTTGAGCCAATGATTACATATTAAATTCATAATAACTCCTACTGTAACTGCTATAAACACGTTATTAGTCATGAACATTCTTCCAAAATTACTTAATGTGTTTACCCATTGAGCTCCTGTAGTGGCTGAGAAATAAGGCACCATTACTCCAGCACCTATAGCAGTACCTGCTACTAAGTTATTTTCGAAGCTTTGTGCTTCAGAAATGATAACTTCAATACCTGAGAACATTATCAAGCTTGCGCTAATTGCAAATACTCCACCAACTACTGACCTCGGTATGCAAGCTAATGCCATCGCTAATTTTGGTGATAAACCATAAAGTAAGAACATTACAGCTGCAACTTGAGTAATAAATCTGCTTGCAATACCTGTTGCTGCAATGATACCTATGTTCTGAGTATATGAAGTAACAGGTAATGCTCCTATAAAGCCACAAGCAACGCAGCCTAATCCTTCAGCTCCTATTCCTCTATCTATATGTTTCACTCTATAAACTTCACCAGATACTGCACATGTTGCAGCGTAATCTCCAAGAGACTCAAATATGGAACCTATATATCCAGTAAATCCTCCAATGATAGCTGCCGTAATAAATACAACCGCTTTATCAGTCCCATCAAAACCTTTAAATGGGAATAATCTAGGTAAAGCAATCCAAGGTTCTGCAGCTACTTTAGCCCAGTCATATTCGCCAAGCACAGTCGCAAGCCCTACACCTACTACTACTACAGAAATCAGAATAAATCCTTGAGACCAAATACCTTTTCCTTTAAACTTTAATATTAGTGCTAGTAAAAATGCTATTAATGCTAGTGCCAGATGAATAGGCTTTCCAGTCTGAAATATCCATCCTACTGCAATTCTTGCAGCAACAAAACCTATAGTTGCTACAACTGAACCTGTAACCACAGGTGGTATAAATCGACGAATCTTACCTATAACTCTTGAAAAACCTAAAACTGCTTCAAGTAGACCACCTACGATAACGGCTCCCCACATCGCAGGGAATCCATATATGGCTGTTACACCACCCATAGCTGTCAAAACAGAAGAGGAAGGACCTTGAACTATAGGTAGTCTGTTACCTATAGTTGTTTGGATCAATGTTGCAATACCCATAGCTAAGAAACACGCACTGATCATCGTAGGAATAATAGTATCAGGTAGTCCTGCTATTGATACAAAGGCACCAGCCCATATAAATGGTGTAAAGTCAACCAATGTCACTTGCCATGCATAAAACAAAGACTCCCACCAAGTTTTAGGCCTGTCCTCTATACCGTATAGAAGCTTGATAGATGATTTAACCTGTGTTTCAAAAACCGGTTGCTCTGGATTATAAGCCATAATAATTCCTCCTTATTATTACATAATACAATTTGTTGTTTAATAATAATTTTGGTGTAATTTGTTGTACATGATATATTCTTCACAAGAATTCTTTATCCTTTATATAATTTCTACTAAAATAAAGTAGAATAATGTCGTATTTTCGTATGTTTTTTATATAGATTATTTTCTAAATATTGTTGATAATTTATGTAAAGTTACAATAAATATAATAGTTGACATAATAATTAATGCTTAAGTTAATGTTTTTTATATGCAAATTGCGAAACCTATCCGATAAACATCCATGTATATACATCCCCAAATACGGATATTTCACTTATATTTATTAAATTCAAATTGTATTCGAGGTGATTATGTGAATGAACTAAAAGGTAAAATTATTAGAGTGTATTTAACAACGGGGAAAGTTAATGTCTTTGAAACTGAGCATTATTACAGCTTTCTTGGTGGTAGAGGTTATGGAGATTGGGTTGTTTTGAAAGAAGTTCCGAAAAACACAGAACCCTTATCAGAAGATAATAAAGTTGTAATTTCAACAGGCTGTTTTACTGGCACTTCTTTGCCAGGTTCTTCTAGGATTTCTCTCACTACAAAAAATGTTTTAAGTGGAGGTATATCTTATTCCAGTGGAGGAGGTAACTTTGGGCCTGAACTGAAAAAAGCTGGTTTTGATGCAATTATAATAGAAGGTAAAGCATCAACTCCTAAGTATCTTTTTATTAACGACGGTAATGCAGAACTTAGAGATGCTTCACATTTATGGGGATTAACTACTTGGGATACTGAAGATACCATAAAGAAAGATCTGGGAGATGAAAATATCAAAGTTTTATCTATAGGACCTGCTGGAGAAAACTTGGTTAAAGTAGCCTGTGTAATGATCGATAAAGCTCATGCTTTAGCTTGGGGAGGAAGCGGTGCTGTACTAGGCTATAAAATGTTTAAAGCCATCGCTGTTAAGGGAAATGGAACTGTTAAAGTTCATGATCAAATACTTTTTAATGATTTAGTAAAAAGCTATAGCCACATATTGCTTTCATCTTCTGCTTCTGCATCATTAAAAAAAGGCGGCACCCACGGTATGGCAGGTGTAGGTGGATGGAGTGGGAGAGTTCCTACATCTGTAAGAAATCTTCAAGAAGAATATTGGGATCCTGAAAAATCAAAAAAGGTTTCTGAAGAAGCTTATAAACCCTATGAAGTAAAGCGAACAAATTGCTATAATTGTCCTCTGGCCTGTCTCCATTATTATGAGATGGAAAGAGATGGTGAAGTCCTTTCCTGTGAAGGAATGCATGCTAACTCAGTAAGAGGATTTGCTTCCAACTGGGATATTGATGATCCATTCTATGTTCTTAAAATACACTCGCTATGTAATAAATACGGACTAGATGTAGATGGAGTTTCTGCTTCTGTAGCGTGGGCTATAGAGTGTTTTGAAGAAGGAATAATTGATGAAAAGGATACTTATGGACTTCAGCTTAAATGGGGTAATGCAAAAGATCTTACTGAGCTTGTCGAACAAATCACATATAGAAAAGATTTTGGTAATATACTTGCCGAAGGAGTCCATAATGCTTCCAAAATCATAGGACGCAACAGCTTTAAATATGCCATGCAGATTAAAGGAGTGGGAATAAACGAACAAGGTGTACACTCTCATAAAGCATGGTCTCTTGGAATTGCTACAAGCACACGGGGAAGCGGACATCTAACAGGTTCCCCACAAACGGAAAACCGTCAGATACCTAATGAGGTGGGTAAATGGCTTTTCAATTGTGAAGAAGCCGGAATTCCTGGCTCATATAAAGGAAAAGGCAAATTAGTTGCATGGTACGAAAGATACAAAGCCATTATTGATTCCATAGGGATTTGCTACTTCAACGCAGGCTGGTATGAAGTAGCTCTTGCAGATATAAAGCATTTTACAAGAATGTATAAAGCTTTAACAGGTAAAACCATTACTGATAAAGAACTCTGGACTATTGCAGAGAGAATTATCAATATGGAAAGAGCTTTCAACACTGTGCATGCAGGCTTTACAAGAAAGGATGATTATTTGCCGACAAGAATTATGGAGCAACCTCTCACTGTTGGTCCATTTAAAGGTGAATATATGGATAAAGAAAGATTTGATCAGATGTTGGATGAATACTACGAATCCTTAGGTTTGTGCATAGAAAATGGACTTCAAAAAAGAGAAACCATTGAACAATTGGGTATGGATTACATCATAGAATATTTTGAATCTAACGGCGTACAAATATAATTTTTATTATATTTAAGTGCTAATGAGTTTAATTGAGGGATTATTTATAGTATTTATATGTAAAAAATCCCTCAATTATATTATTTTAAAGAAAAGCAGACTTCCTTTCACAATGAGGAATACAATTTTATATTTGCAACCTTTTTATGTTGCTCCCAGTAAATATCCGCTCCTAATATTCTGAATACTTCTCTCACTGGCACATATATTTTATTATTTTTTACATATTTATCAATGACCACTAATTCCCCGTTGATTAACAATTTTATTTCATCCATATAATGGGCTACTCTCTTTTTAAAAGCTTGCCAATCTTTAGTTTTCAGCATAATTTTGGGACAATCTTTCCCTGTTATATCATGGTGTCTGTACATACTATCAATGTTAAGATTGTATTTTTTCAATAAATATGCAGCAAGTTCAACTGTATTTTGATAGGTTTTATCCCAGTCTCCATCGCTGTTAACACACATCTCAATACCTATAAGAAAATAGTTGGGAGAATAGTTTCCCTCTTTTATTTTCAAACCTGCTGCAGCATATTTTTTTGCACCAACATGATAAGCTATTTCTCCATCAGGTATACATCTTATTATGTTTTTATCATCAACAATATAGTGAGCGGAAACAGAATTCTTGGTATTGTTAAAATAGTTTCTATTAGCTATTGCATCTGCACCTTTATTTGTATTTGCAGTCCAATGAATCACTATACCTTTCAGTTTTACAATCTTTTTACCCGGCCTATTATGATTTGTAAGAAGCATTTCTTTCACTCTTATTGCCAATGTTTCATCTCCTTTTTATTTGAAGTACACAAGACTGTCAATATTTGCTCCTTTGCTATATAAATAACTTCTGCTTTTAAAATTTTCCTGGGTAATGCAATAAAAAAACAAGCATATGTGCAGTTTATATAAAATATTGATTTTGCAAAAACTGCACATATGCTTGTTCAATAAAGCTACAATATAGAAAATTAAAATGGCAAATCCTCGGCTAGTAACCTCTATTCAAATCAACTATATTTATAAACTCACCTCTACCATCAAAGGCCATCAAATTGGGTTCAATGACTTCCAGAGCTTTTTCAAAATATTTAGTTGAATGACCACAAATATGTGGTGTAATTATAAAGTTCTCTAAATCCCAAAAGGGACTAGTTTCAGGCAGCGGTTCTTGTTGGTACACATCAGATGCTCCTATTCTAATTTTTCCACTTTTTAAAGCCTCAATAAAGTCTTCTTCATCAACAGTGCTACCTCTACCCATATTAATAAAACATGCTCCTTCTTTCATTTGAGAAAAATACTTATTATTTATTATTTTTTCTGTCTCTTTAGTTCCAGGCAGCAGATTGATTATGTAATCGCTTTGCTTGAATACTTCTATCATCTCTTCCTGCGAATAAACTTTTTCTACATAAGGGACAGATTCTGAAGTGCTCTTTACTCCTATCACATGCATTCCCATAAAGCTAGCTTTTTTCGCAATTTCCCTTCCTATGCTTCCCAATCCCACTATCCCCAAAGTTGCACCATTTATTTCTCCTTGTTGAATTTTAGAATCCCACTTTTTATTGTTTTGATTTCTCATGATCATGTGAAAATTCCTTGAAAGCATAATCAATAAAGCTATGGCATACTCAGCCATCTGGATTTTATGAATTCCTCTCCCGTTAGTAAGTATAATGCCTCTTTTTTTTATCTCTTCTAATGGAAAACTGTCAACACCTGCACTTAAAGCTTGAATCCATTTGAGATTATCTGCTTTTCTCATCATATCTTCGGTACATTTGAAGCTGATCAAAACATCTGCATCCACTATTTGCTTTTCCATATCCTCTCTTTTATTACATACTTTAAAATCACAATCTGGGAATTTGCTTTTCAAATATTCCACATGATGATCCTCTACCCAATGATAAATCAAAACTTTTCTCATAATAATCCTCCTATTTCCATTTTAAAATATGTTTTTTATTGTTTTATCATATGGAGGTCTTAATATTCCCTTTTCAGTAACAATAGCAGTGATTAAACTATTAGGTGTAACATCAAAAGCAGGATTATAAACTTTAACTCCCTCAGGAGCAGTCCTTATGCCAAATCCACAACTTACCTCATCTTCGCTTCTCTCCTCAATCACTATTTGGCTTCCATCGGGTGTATCCATATCAATAGTGGAGCTGGGAGCAGCGATATAAAAGGGAATATTATGAGCCTTAGCCAAAACAGCCAACCCATAGGTCCCTATTTTATTTGCAACATCACCATTGGCAGCGACTCTATCACATCCTGTAATTATAGCATCTATCCAGCCTTTGCTCATAACATGGGCTGCCATATTGTCACATATCAATGTAACATCAACGCCATATTGTAATAGCTCCCAAGTAGTTAAACGAGCCCCTTGAAGCAATGGCCTTGTCTCATCTGCAAAAACCCTAATATTCCATCCTTTGTCTTTAGCCAGAAAAATAGGCGATAAAGCAGTACCATACCTGGCAGTAGCTAGTCCTCCTGCATTACAATGGGTAAGGATAGTCATTCCATCTTCCAGCAAAGTTAAAAAATTTTCTCCAATAGCTTTACACATTTCTTCATCTTCATTTCTTATTGCATGAGCCTCGTTAAGCAGATCTCTTTTTATATCTTCTATAGACTTATTTTTGCTTTCTATTGCTCTCTTCTTCATCCTGTTCAAAGCCCAAAACAGATTTACCGCAGTAGGTCTAGAAGATGCCAAATAATCTGCATTCTTTTCAAACTCCTTATAAAATTCCTCAAAGCACTCTGCCTTCAAATCTCTTATGGATACATATAAACCATAAGCAGCAGCTATGCCTATTGCAGGTGCTCCTCTCACCTTAAGTTTTTTAATAGCATCCCAGACTTCCTCTACGGTTTTTAGAGTAATAAATTCCGTCTTTTCAGGCAGCTTAGTTTGGTCTAGAATTATAAGGTCATCTTCTCCCCACTTTATAGATAGCATCATATTATTTTTCCTCTCCATTTAACTCCTCCTTTTGTCTTTAATAAACTTCTCCCATTCAAAAATTGATAGCTGCTCGTATCTGACATCTGTTAAGTTAGATATGGATAGGCCAATAAGTCTTATACCTTGATCAATGTTAATATTGTCTAATACCTTAAAGGCAGCTTCTTTAATATCTTTGTAGCTATTAATATATCTTTTTAAAGTCTTGCTCTTTGTATGAATCTTAAAGTCTTGATATTTTATTTTCACTGTAACAGTCTTAGCAAATAAGGCTTCTTCCATCAACGAATTCGCCAATTCTTCTGCAAACTCAGATAATACTTTTTTTAGCATAGCTTTATCCATCGTATCACTGTCAAAGGTAGTTTCCCTACCGATAGACTTGGTTTCCCTTTGAGTACAAACGGGTCTGTCATCATGTCCCCTTATTCTATTGTATATTTCTATACCATATTTGCCGAAAAAATAGGTCATATCATCTTCAGTCAATCTAAGAAGTTGCTCTATAGTATATATTCCAATATGGTTTAACCTTTCGATAGATTTGCTCCCTATGCCATGAACTTTGCTTATAGGTAATGGTTTTAGTATCTCCGGCACCATATCTTCTGTAATAACCTTTAATCCATTTGGCTTATTCCATTCGGAAGCTGTCTTGGCAAGAAATTTGTTATAGGATATACCTGCTGAAAGAGTCAAACCAACAGATTCTTTTATTCTCTTCTTTATTGTATTGACAATATGTACTGGATCATATTTTATATCGCTAATGTCTAGATATGCCTCATCAATAGATACTGCTTCCACTTTATGGGTTACTGAATGTAAAATATGGAATACTTTCTTAGATATTTCCGTATAGCGTTCATATCTTACAGGCAAAAAAACACCTTCAGGACACAACTGTTTTGCAATGAAAATAGGCATAGCAGAATGAATCCCATATTCTCTAGCCTCATATGAACATGTACTAACTACTCCTCTAGGACCGCTTCCGCCAACTATGACTGGTTTACCTTTTAACTTTGGATTATCCATTTGCTCCACTGATGCAAAAAATGCATCCATATCAACATGAACTATCACTTTTTTGTCCACTACAATACACCTGCTAAGATATACTCTAATAAAAGTATACTAAATGATTCGAATACAAACAATACAAAAGCAAAGACAAAAAAACAAGGCATATAATGCCTTGTCAATGCCTTGTCCAATATTATCTATAGAATACATGATTTCCAATTCTAGTTACATAAGTCTTGTTTTGTACTATCCATTTTCCAGCAGATTTTTGCGGATTAAAGAAATAGGTAGAATCTCCAACAGGCCTTACTCCGTTTAAAGCTTCCTTTGCAGCTGCTATACTATCAGCATTAGGATTATTATATATAGTACCGTCAGCAACTGGACTAAATTGGGGTATTCCTTGGTAATATTCAAATATAACCCCTTTTATGGTATTTGGAAAACTTGATGAATTTACCCTGTTCATAATCACATTTCCTACAGCCACTTTGCCTTTATAAGGCTCTGCCTCAGCTTCAGCATGAATTATTCTAGATAACCAATAAAGATCTGTAGACATTTGCTGTGCAGAGCTTGTCCCGCCTCTTGAAGCAGATGTGGTCGCAACTGATGCATTAGAGCTTCCAAGATACAGTTTGGTTTGGGTTATAGGACCTGCGATCCCATCTGGAGTCAAACCATTTGCCTTCTGAAAAGCCACTACTGCATTATAAGTTCTGTTACCAAATATTCCGTCGGCTTCTCCAGCAGAATAACCTTTATTGTTTAAAGCAGTTTGCAGCTTTACTACTGCCGTTCCACGGCTACCGCTTTTTAAAGTAGAATTTACATTTGCCATCCCAAGCTTTGATAATGTCCAATACCCTACAACTCCATCTGGAACTAATCCATTTTTCCTTTGAAAGTACATAATAGCATCCCTAGTTCTGCTGCCATATATTCCATCAGGATTTGCAGTTGTATAACTCCATCTCTTTAATTTTGTCTGGATAGTATATACTTCACTTCCTCTAGAACCAATTTTGATCAATGTATCCGCGTTTACATTCATCGGAAGGATGGCAATACACCCAGCCATGGTAACACAAACTAAAATCTTTTTTAATATTTTCTTCATAGGTATACACTCCTTCTTTATTGCTTCCGAAGTTAGCTGTCGGGTTCGGGAAAGAAGGTTCCCTACCAAAATTATTTGGATTAACCCCTACAATATGGTTCCTCCGTACCCAGCATCGCTGGGATTCAGCAAGCTTAGTTTACATAAATGACATTATAAATGGTATGTCCACTTTTGTCAAAAAAACTGATAACTGGCTCCTAATCCTGTAATTCCAATGCTTAAAACGCCTTTATAAAAGATATAACCAGATATTACATAATTATATCCATATATATCTTATTGCATAAAAAAATAGCGCTTACAGCGCCATTTTTGCTCCCTTTATAACATTTTTCAATAATAAAGCTGTTGTCATTGACCCAACACCACCTGGAACTGGAGTTATAAGAGAAGTTTTGTCTTTTACTGTTTCAAAATCTACATCTCCACATAATTTTCCATTATCATCAACATTTATTCCTACATCAATTACCACCGCATTATCTTTAATAAAATCTTTGCCTATAAATTTTGGCTTCCCAATAGCTGCTGCAACAATATCTGCATCTGAAACAACTTCTTTTAAATTCTCTGTCTTTGAATGACATATAGTAACTGTTGCATCTTCTTTAAGCATCATCATAGCCAAAGGTTTCCCAACCACCATACTTCTTCCTAAAACAACAACTTTTTTACCTTTAACCTCAATATTAAAATGCTTAATAATCTCCATAACCGCCGCAGGAGTACAGGGAAGATATCCATCTAAATCGCCTTCAAACACTTTAGCCAAATTTAAAGGATTCATACAATCCACATCTTTATTAGGATCTATTATGTGCTTTATAATGTCTTCATCCAAATGTTTTGGTAAAGGCCTAAAAATTATAATACCATGAACAGATGAATCATTATTTAATTTTTGGATAGTATCAATAAAATCTTCCATATCAATATCTGGGAAACACGTATGTACTTTTCCTATTATATCTGCTTTTTCACAATTTTTTAGAATTCCTTTCTCGTATGCTATATCATCTTCTCTATTCCCAACTCTAACTATAGCTAATTGAGGGTTTATTCCCTGTTCTTTAAGCTTAGTGCTTTCTTCTTTAATTTTTTCTAAAAATTCCTTTGCTAATGCTCTGCAATCCAATACCTGTCCCATAAAAATTCCTCCTTATCAATTATCTGCAATAAAAGTATCCTGAAGAACTTGATATTTACTTTAATTAGCTCTTGTTCTAATTATATAATGCATTTGTTTAAAGTCAAAAACTCCTTTACTTAAATTTTGCAGTTGCTTATTTAATCTTTCTGAAACTATGTTGCTTAACTGCAAATATCTAGTTATTATATTGTGTACAAACATACAAAAAATACATATTACCCAAATATTTTATGAATCGAAATCGATGTGCACTTAATAATTTATTGCACAAAAATTTCTACTAAAAAGCTTGAGTCCATTATTCTATAATTTCATTGATTACCCTAAGAAAATTACCATGTGCAATTTTTTCAATATCTTCTTCACTATAACCTCTAGACTTTAAACCTTCCAAAACAGCACTACCATAAGTAATATTTCTTAGTCCTGTGACATTATCATTTATATCTTCATCTGCACCTAGAGAACTACTGGATAGAAAATCGCAAAAATCAAAACCGATGCCTACCGCTTCCAATCCGGCTATGTTTATAAAATGTTCCATATGGTCTAAAAAAGAATTGATGCTCGGTTTATCCTTATGTAAAAATTCACCACATGCATTTACACCTATAACACCACCTGATCTGGCAATTGCCTTAGCCTGTTCATCAGTTATATTTCTTCTATGATATAATAAACTTTTGGAATTTGAATGAGAAGCAATTATAGGCTTTTTCCATATCTCCATTACATCCCAGAAACTTTTTTCATTAAGATGGGATACATCTAATATCATTCCTAATTTATCCATAAGCTTTATAAGCTTCTCGCCTGTCGGCGTTACTCCTTTTGAATTATCTTCTATTGCTGCACCAGCAGCTAAATGATTTTCTTCATTCCATGTCAAGCTGGCATGCCTGAACCCTAATTCATATAGAGTATAGATTTGTTCTACATTCCCTTCAATACCTCTTAAACCTTCAATTCCCATTAAAGCAAAGAAGTGACCTTCTTTTTTTGCTTTTTCTATATCTTTCTTGTTTTTCACAAAACAAATTGGGGCTTTTTTCTCTTTTAGATACCTTATTTCTTCCATTACCCCACCAATTTCTCTCCAAAAATAACGAACACAATCTATCTCTTCATCTGTCTTTGTGTATACTACAAAAATGCTTCCAGATATTTTTCCTTTTTCAAGTTTTGGGAAATGAGTTTCCATAAAGTAATCTCCATTACCTTGCCTTCTTTCTTCAATAGATCTCATCCAAATATCTGAATGGGCATCAAATATATGCATACTATACCTCCTTCTAGTTTATATATTAATCATAAAACAATTTAATTAATATGAAAAGTAACATAATAAAAGACTTCCGGTGGAAGTCTTTTATTATGTCTATGCAGGTCTTATCTTATCCTTTTTCTTCATCATTATGGGAATACCTAAGAAATATAATATTGGCGAAGTTCTTAGTGGTATCCTCAGTGTAAATTTACTACCTTTTCCTTCAACACTTTCTGCAATTATTTCTCCACCCATGCTTTTCGCTAGTTTTCTTGAACCATAAAGCCCTAAGCCCAAACTTATTTCATCTGATTCATCAGAATCTTCGGCTCTGTAAAATCTTTTAAATACATTTCTTAACTCATTATTACTCATGCCTTTTCCATTATCTTCAATGCTAATATTGATCCAATTGCCCTCTTGATTTAGAGATATTAATATCTCTCCATTTTCCTTTGAATACTTTACACCATTCATTATAAGATTTGACAATATTCTGATAAGCTTGCTTTTATTATGCTTAACTGATTTATTAGGCCAAGGAGAATCAACTTTAATGGTAATATTTTTCCTTCTAGCATAAAAAGTACATAATTTTACAGCTTCATCTACAAGGGAAACAAGTTCTACTTCATTTATTTTTTCTTTTTTGGTTTCAAAAAACTTTATTGACTTTGAATAACTCTCCATCAATCCATTCATCTCATTAATATTCTTTGCGATAATATTAAGATGCCTAACCATAGAGCTATTATTTTCTTTATATGCTTTTGCCAATAAGAACTGCCCTGCAGCATCAATGTTTGTACTATAATTCTTTATATCATGTATAACCATAAGAAAAGTTTCATTCATATTTTTTAGTCTCTTAGTTTTTCTATAATTTATAAAGATTATGTATATTATTAAAACAATATAAATAGAATATATAGCAATTACCTTAGCTTGTACCATTTCGGCACCTCCTATTCTATGAAACATGTCCATATTTATATATATATCCAACTATCGAATTAATATACCTATTTTTTGCCGACATATTAAGATAAAAAAATACGGCTTCCACTATTTTGGAAACCGAATTCGTCTATAAACTGAGTTTGTTCTATTACTTGCCTTTATTCTTTATCCTTCCTATCTTAGAACCTATGATTTTTATTCCTAATTCAATATCCTCAACTTTTACCCTTGAGAAACCTAATCTAAATGTATCCTTCCCTTCATTGTTCACGTAAAAAATATCTCCGGGTGTAAATATAACCTTTTCTTTTAAACATTCATCCAACAAATCTCTTGCATTTATATTATTATATTTAATAAAAACATGTAGACCTCCATCTCCATGCAGATGGGCTCCGGGTATATGTTTTTGCACAGCATCTACTGCTAACTCATATTTTTGTTTATATAGCTTCCTTGCCCTTCTTATGTATTTTTCAAAATAACCTTCCCTGAAAAATTCATAAAGCACTGCTTGATCCAAAAATGAAGAATGAATATTTCTGCTCCTTTTAACGCTTTCAAGATAATCTATAAGGGATTTATCTCCTAGAATCCATCCAATTCTTAAGCCAGGAAAAAGTACCTTAGAAAAGCTTCCTATATAAATAACACCATTACCTTCACCACAAATAGCTGCAATGGGAGCTATATGAGAACCGAAGTATCTCAATTCCTCGTTAAAACCATTCTCTATTATGGGAATATCATGACTTGCCATCACCTGAAAAAATTTCATTCTCTTTTCCCAGGGCATTATTATTCCAGTTGGGTTATGATAGGAAGGTGTAATATAAGCTAATTTAATTTTATTGTTTTCAATAATTGTTTTTATATCTTCAATATCTATACCATCATTTAACATCCTTGCA
>ERZ773359.4318-NODE-4318-length-15041-cov-30.747231_pt1 | contig 15041 bp, 9 predicted proteins | sample MGYA00374955_ERZ773359 | MGnify/ENA primary metagenome ERZ773359 (study PRJEB29098, sample SAMN04486028) | biogas fermenter metagenome | study: EMG produced TPA metagenomics assembly of the Biogas fermentation microbial communities from Germany - Plant 4 DNA1... | reverse complement strand
CACACCCTTTTTGATGGCAAGCTTAATGATCATGAAGCTTGTAGCCTTACGTGACATAGAGGATATCGCGAAGATAACTGTTATAATTAACTTGCCTGAAGAAGAAAAACTGATACTGTTTTTATACCTGCTTTACACTGTGGATGTAGACCAAGACACCATGCAACGGATAGTAAAAGAACTTGGAGGTGAAGAAATCATGCCGTCTCTGGCAGAGAAACTGATAAAACAAGGGGAAGAAAGAGGCGAAAAAAGAGGCGAGATTAAAGGTGCGATTAAAGGCAAACAAGATCTGCTTATAAAACAACTGCGCCGCAAATTCGGCTTGTCATCATCTGACGAAAAGATAATCCGCTCCGTCACCGATGAATCTAAACTTGACGCCGCAGCCGAAGCCGTCCTTGACGCCAAATCGAAGGACGAAGTGTTGAAGGTGCTTGGGCAATAAAGGGACAAAATTACTATATAAAAATACTTTCAGAAAAATAGAATTTTTGCTAAGTGATACAGCGATATTTGATAAATCTCTTTTTATGTATTAGGGTTGTGCATTGGGATTTACCATTATAAAACCACTAAATAGGCGGTGGGTCCTTTGTGAACCGCTCTGGCTTTTTGTTATTGAACCAATTCACCCACTAATGCCACTGGCGAGGCCGTAAATTCGGCGGTTCTCGATGGCGCACTATATATTAGCAAAAATTAACTGATATCATTAAAGTCTGCATGAATTTGGGGGCAGACTATTTCCCTGTGATAAATTAAAATTCAAGATTAAAGATCTGACCCTCGGGGGCCTGGAGGTGCGTTGGGTTTAAATCTTGCGAAGATAGGACTTAAGAAGTGCCATCTTTTCGGCGCTTTCCGGATCCTTTGAAGAGTTTTCTATAAATTCTTTGATGAAGGCGGCAAATACCCCAACAAATAATCCCAGAAAACCGGCAACGATTAACATGAGCTTTCGTCTTGGCTTTATTTTAAGCTCAGGAGGTATGGCAGGGTCCACAACTTGTACTACCATTCCCTCGCTTGCTTCGGCCATGATGGCAGCTTGATATTGCTGTAACAACGTTTCGTATAAGGTCTCTTGAAATTTAAGATCCCGCAAATGCCTTGCGTATTCTATTCCGGCCTTTGGAATTTCCTTGAAGGCGGGGATGGGATTCGGATTATCGCCCCCGGCCTTGGCCTCCAAGTTTTTAAGTTCTTTTTTAAGCCCGGCCAACTCCGCCTGAAGGCGCTTAATTTCAGGGTTTTGAGCCGTGGCGAAAGTCCTGGCAGCTTTTAGTTGGACTTCTTTTACGGCAACTTGGGCTTGGATGTTTGCGATGGAATCCATCAATGCTTTCATCTGAACGTCCACGTCAAGTAAGCCGGATTTCATTTGATACTTTTGGAATTCCTCTTCTGCCTGCAACAGGTTGTGATGAGCTTGCTTAAGTTCGTTTTCTATAAAGAGCCTTTGTTGTGATATCTGTGTGATGGCAAGATTTTGGAGCAAATATTTAAGCTCATCGACTATGGCGTTTGTAACGTCGGCAGCTAGTACGGGTTCTTTGCTCTCGACAGCTATCGTTATCAAACCTGTCTTTTCGTCGACCTTAGTGTTGATTGCGCCCGAAAGGGTGCGTCGTGCAGTCTCCCTAAGCTCAACGCGGTAATAGTCCATGAGGTTGAAATCGTCAATTATGTTATCAAGTATCGTACGGCTTTTTGCAATTCCTGCGATCAGATCCGCCGTTGTTTTTATAGCACCAGACTGAATTGCCAATGAACGAAACTCTGGAGGCAAGAGAGTTATTATACTAGCGGGAAGTTGCCCGGCAAGCGATTGTGGTGGCACTATGCGCGTTTCTGCCCTATAAATGGGCGTCATTATAAACCCCAATATTAAAGCGACAAGACAGGCAACAAAGGCGATACCTATGATCAACCTTTTGTGTTTGGCTAACACTAATGCTAGATCGAGCAGATCGATCTCGTCTTCCTCGTATTGATAGTACCCTTCACCTGGCACAGATACCTGTTCCTCTGTGTTTGGGTTTAGGTTTTCTTTCTTTTGCTCATCCGCTGCCAATATAATTCACTCCTTCAAAGACCGGCCTTTAGTCAAATGCATCCACGACCACGGCTGCGCTTATGGCTGTCTTGTAGACGATATCTACTATGTCCCTTGTCATTCTAAGGTCTGATACGACCTGGATTTTTTCTGGAACAATAACAGTGTCGCCACGCTCGAGATAGGGTGGTTTTTTTAAATTCCCTACGCGCATCGCGCTGCCGTCGGCTTTTAAGACATATACCCTGCCCCTGTCCGCAGTTCTGCCGTATCCCCCGGCTTTTTCGATATAGTCTTGGTGAGTTGTATAAGGCTCATATATGAACGAAGAAGGATTGAGAACGTTGCCGGCGACGTTTACGGTTTGAGCCTCGCGTGGTATGTGAAGGCGATCGCCTTCCTCAAGCACCAAATCATAGGGAGTTTTTTTAAGCAACGTAGGCGGATCTTCAAGCCTTATGACCACCCGTCCTGTGGCTCTTGTTTGTCTTAACACGTCAAGCATCCTGCTTTTTTGCTGTGTTTCCAGTTCGACCAATCGTGCATCCTCAGTCGTCAAAGAAGAAGCGGTGCCTGCAGCGCTTGCCGTGTAAAGTTCTCGTTCCAAACGTTGGACCATTTCCTCTATGCCGCGCTGTTGCGATTCACGAACCGATTCCCTGGTGAATATGGCCCCCGGCAGGAAGGCGCGGTCCGTGTAGCCGCCTGCACGTTCTATGAGATCGGACAAAGTCTCACCCTTTTTTACTGTGTAGACCCCGGGGTATTTAACTTCTCCTGAAATGGTGACGGTGGCGTATAAATCCCACTCCGGCACGGTCCTGACAAAAATGTAATCGTTCATTTCCAGAGGGATGTCGTTTTGCGGATCTCCACCCAGGGCTTTTTCCAGGTTTATGTGCAAATGTTGAGTGACAGGGCCTTCTTGCGTAACTATTACCCTCGTTAACTCGGCCTGATTTGAAGCCATGTAGCTTAATCCGCCCGCCCTTTTTATGACTTCCGAAAGCTTGGTTACCCCCGGTTCTATGGCGTACTCGCCTGGCGTTGCCACAGGTCCCGTTATACGTGCCGTCCTCGTGCTTCGAGCTACCGGGAAGAGGCGTACGATGTCAGCATCTTGGACGGCGAACTTTCGCAAGAAATCTGCGCCCAATGTATCTAAGTCGCCTTCAAGTAGAGTAAGGTATTGGCGATTTTCAACTCGCATGATTTGAACGCGGCCTTTAAATGACTGTCCTGTAAGGCCGCCTGCCATATCGATTAGTTCGCCAAGCCTGACTCTTTCTTTTATTTCGTATAATCCGGGCCTTTTTACGTTGCCTACGACGCCCACCAAGGGCCCGACTTCGCCTATAAATATAACGTCGCCCGGCATCAAACGTATGTCTTTAGAGGTGTCTCCTTCAAGGAGCATGTCGTACATGTCAAAGGTGGTTACGATTTCGCCGTTTCGGCGAACATGTATGTTGCGCATCGATCCCGTTTGGTTAGGTCCTCCCGATACGACTAATGCATTAACCAAGGTCGCGAGGGAAGATACCGTGTAGGCTCCTGGTCTTCTTGCGTTGCCAACGACGTAAACTAGAATAGTGCGAAGTTGTCCCATGGTGACGTTTAAATCGAAATCAGTATAATACCGAGAGTATTCTTTTTTGATGGCATCTTGTAACTGAGAAAAGGTCATACCAGCTGCTCCTATGACTCCGGCGCGGGGAAGGTTTAAATTGCCATCGCGATCGACCGCGACATTCCACTGCCCTTCTACCATACCCCAAAGGGAGATCCGAATTTCGTCGCCTGGACCTATCACATAGTCGGGGCCTACCGGTACGGCCGTCACGGGGGCAAACGTCGAAGGAGCCCGCCTGAAGAAATCTAATCCAAATCTGGGAAGCATCCGCATGACCTGGGAAGCAGGGGTGCTTAAAAAAAGCTGGTCCAGCTGGGCGTCAGTGAGGGCGCTAAAGGCCTCTGGTGTCATCTCCTCGCCTACTTCCGGTAATGGAGCCGGAACGGCGGGCGTCTCTGCTTCAACCTCAACTTGAGGCGCTGGCTCGCTTGGCTGTGGGGCAGGGGCTTCTGGCGCTGCATTTTGCAATATGTTCTGAATGTTTTGAAGGCTCGGCGGCAAGCCTGGAGCTTGGCCAGTGCCTCCGCTTGGGATTTGTGCTGGTCCACCCGGGGCTGAAGTCACGCCTTCTTGCGCCTTGGCCATAAGAACAAACGATACAAAACACATAAAAACAACAATGAAAGAAAGGATAAGAACAAACTTTAACTTTTCGCGGTACATGCCTATTGCCTCCCTGTAAATCGATATTTCTCATCTTTTGCCATATTTTGGCCTTCTTCTAGCCGTTCGTATAAATTTTTTATCAATCTATCGGGATTCAGCTGTCCCCACATTAGATCGGGATCCTTCCAATGCCATGGCACTCTGCCGGTATAGTAAGGCCAACCGCCCGTCATTATTATATCCTGATTCCATATATAATTCGTGTCAGATCCAAAGAATATGTTCGTAGGTATTTCTAATTCGACTCCGACGAATGAGTAATCCTTGCCCGATCTCAATCTATCAGCACGCGTTACGTAAAACCCGATTCCGACGTCATCCCAATGTCTCATCATCGACAATTTAAAGCCTGTATCGTCATCGTCGACAAACTTTCCCGCTTCGGCCATTATGTCCAAGTCATAACGTGGCTCGTGATACCCAACCTGAAACAAGGCAGCCCCCATCCAGTCATCGTTTTTCAAATCTATGCCCTCGCAACCGTCATGATATAGACAGATGGGGTCATCTGCCAAAGAAGCGAAACCCTCCGGATCCCTTTCGTGAACTAATCCGAGCCTTAAACCCGTGAAGTAGCGGCCGTTATCGAAATAAGTCCGCTTCCAATAATTTCCGCCAAACCACAAGGCATCCAGCCAACCGACTTCATACAACTCGAATGTGTTTTTGTCGATGCGCTCCATGTTGCTAAACACTGCCTGCCATATTCTTGTCTTTTCGTTTGTCCATGGTTCATACGCGAAGTCTTCTTCTTTGCCATGTCTTTTTACGGGAATGCGAACGTCAAAGACACCTCCCTGGCCGTAGGTGGAGTTCCATTCATAAGCCACGTCGACGCTCCAACGAGCATCGTAATCTTCGTAGTCTGACCGTAAAATCCTGGGTTCGTATGCAACGTAAGCTTTGTAGATGTGTTCCCCCTTGTCCGGGGCCATCGGGTCTGTCCTGTAGCTCCAGATCTCCTCGTCGATATCTTTTGAAGATGGATCTGCCCAGTAAGCGATTGTCTCTTGAGCATATTCTTTTCTAAGGGCGTTTAACCTCAAAAGCGCGCAGTGCTCGCCAGGAATTTCGACGCAGGTCACGGGTTTTCCTCGAACGCATGCCCTCAGTACGAGGGCTTCGGTGTCCCAGGGAATGAGATGAGAAGCGAGGTATAAAACCCTCGCCATGGCCTCTGCCTCCGAGCTATAGCCCACGTTTTCGTAACTTATGAGTAAGTTTTTATTACGCCGGTCAGCTTTTACCTCGACATTTCTAACCCCTAGTCTGTTTGGGATGACGACCGATACATCGCTGATGAGATCAAGTGTACCCACGTCTGCCCAAGATTTCAAGTTATTTAAAGGAGCTTTTTGATATGAACGTTTTTTATTGCCGAATATCGGGCGGTCTCGCAAATCGAATGGACGGTACACAGCAATGCACAGCTCATCTCCTCTTTGATAGCTCACGCTTATATCGGCCCAAGAGGTTTTAATAACGGCTCCGTAGTTATAATCGGCATCGACTTTGGTTATGGGGCGTTTTCTGCCGAATATGTCTTTGCTGTAATCCATAGATCCGTACTCGCCCTTTAACTCTAACCAGTCGTAAGGTTGCCACGACATTCCCCAAAAGGAACCTCCCATGCGATCCGAGCCCCAGCCCCCAGTAAAAGCAAAGTCACCAATCCTATAAGTGCTCACTATATAGTGAGACCTGAAATGTTCCGTAGTGCTTATGTCCATGATGCCAACGGCTATGGCTGGCTTCAAGTCTTCCTGAGGTAAAAGCAGATATTTGACGTCAAACTCGTGATCTTTATAGCTGCCAAATCGGGGGTATTTTTCTAAATTTAAAGGAACATTTGTAACATGAGTGATTCGAAAGTTAAGTTCGACATTTGGAAGGTAACCCATGGCAAGGTAGTATGTAATGTAGGGATTTGCATCGGTGTAACCAAATCTTCCCTGTCCGTCATTTAAGATTTCGGCGGTTGGGTATTCCCAAAGGCCGGTAATGCCTCCGTTTGTCGGGGACATGGCTTGCAATTGTGCTTGAAAGACCGGATGCAGTAAAATAAAAAAAGCGGCGAAGAAACATAAAAGTCCTTTTATCGTTCTTCACTCCAATTTGAAAGACTGGAGATTTATAAAGCCCTTTGATTTCTCGTTGCACTACAAGGCTGTCAAACATATTATATTGACGAAGGCCTAAACGTCAAGTTACAAAGAAAAACAAGGGGTGCTACGAGTTGCGTGAGGTGTTGTCATGAAAATCGCCTTCGATTGCTCTCCGCTGTTGAAACAGAAAACAGGCATTGGATGGTATTGTTATAGCTTGTTGGAACAGTTTATTAATTTTACAGAAGACGAATTCTCATTATTTTCTCTTAGTCTAAAATCCAAAGACCCAGATTTACCGCTCGGATGGAATGCAAGGCCAAAAACACGTTATCATTTTTATGCTCCCTTGCCTAGAGCTTTTGTCTCACTCTTATCCAAATGTTTTGGAAAAATAGTTTCTCGGCTGCTGTTAACCGCAGTAGATATGGTCCATTTTACCAATTTTATAGCCTTTCCAATTAGAGGAGCCAAAACAGTTTTGACCGTTCACGATCTCGCCTTTCTTCGATTCCCCAGAACAATAGAACTCAAGAACTATATCACATTAAAAGCTTGTCTGCGATTTTCTTTGGATATTGCAGACCGGGTTATCGTTCCGTCATTGAGCACCAAAAACGATATAATCAATTTTTATAATTACCCTAATGAAAAGATAGCAGTTATACCTCTTGGCGTGAATCATGATATTTATGGGCCTATAGCAGATATACATTCGTTAAATGCTTTTAAGCGAAAACATTCATTAGGGCGATATATCTTATTCTTGGGCACCTTGGAGCCCAGAAAAAACGCAGTCGGGTTGCTTAATGCATACAATATTTTGAGTAAAATGATGGGGATAAAGCGGGTACCTGATTTGGTCTTTGGAGGAGGTAGGGGGTGGAAGAACAAAGCATTCAATAAGACATACCAGAATCTTGATAAAACCGTCAGGGATAAGATTCGCCTTCTTGGATATTTGCCTCAAGAAGAATTACCCCTCCTGTATTCAGGAGCTGACGTGTTTGTCTTTCCTTCTTTGTGGGAGGGATTCGGTTTGCCTCCACTGGAAGCTATGGCCTGTGGCACTCCTGTCATCACTTCTAATGTGTCTTCTTTGCCCGAGGTTGTCGGAGATGCTGCGCTTTTGGTGGACCCAGATTCGCCAGAGCAAATAGCTGAAGCCATGTACGAAATTTTGACCGACGAAGATTTGGCATCAAAGTTAAAATCTGCAGGACCGAAGCAAGCCGCTAAGTTTACATGGGAAAATACAGCGCTGCAAACTTATAAAATATACGAAGGCGCGGTAAGGGGTTAATGTGTTTGGCCTGATTAAAGCTCCTGCCCCGTTACTATAGGAGGATGCGTTTTTGTTTAGGGCATTTTTAGTGCTTTCTTCTGGTAGTGTTATAGGTAAACTCGTTGGTTTTTTAAGAGAAATTCTAATGGCAGCACTTTTTGGCACGGGAACTCATGTGGCAGCCTATCGCGTTGCACAAACCGCCATGCTCATGCCTACAGAATTTTTTTTGACGAATAGCTTGGAAGCCGGCTTTGTCCCGCTATATGTGAGATATACCAAAGACGACCCTAAACGAGCTGAAGCTCTTTTAAACGTTATTGTGATGCTTTTTTTATTGCTTGCAGGGATCATATTTTTATTCTTATTTTTTTGCTCTTCTTGGTGGGTTAGAATTTTAACTCCTGGCATGAATGATGCTGGCAAAATTTTAACGGCTTCTATGCTTCGCGTCATGTCGTTGGCCGTCCCTTTATATATATTGGGAATGCTTATGGCCTATTTAAAAATGGCACATGGAAGATATTTAACTGCCTCCTTGCGTTCGACAATACAAAGCGTTGGCCTAATTTCTGGATCGCTGCTTGCGATTTACTTTAAAAATCCTTTGTTTTTAGCCTGGGGATTTGTTTTTGCATACTTGTTTTACTTGGTGTGGCTTTTATGTGGTTTGTATAACCTTGGATTGTTGCGCTTTAAAGCAAGCTTCTCGCGAGACTTGGCAAAAGAAACCTTCGGCGCCTTCTGGTACTCTGTGCGACCTGTTCTTATAGTTCCTCTTTTGATTCAGGGAAACATAGCGATCGAAAGGATTGTCGCATCCCTAATTGGGAGTACGTCCATCGCCGCTGTTGATTACGCAAAATTTGTCACGGAAACCGTAGTGATTTTAATTGCTGTCCCTCTGGGTATGGTGGGATTGTCAACTTTAAGCGGCCTTGATTCGGACTCAGTTCGTCAAAAACTAGGACAGATAGCAAATATCGTATTGATCTTTACAATTCCAATTTCCTTATTTGTAGCTTGCAACAATGTTGATATAGTTCATATCCTATATGCCAGAGGAGCATTTGATCAAGAATCAGTGCGAGTAACTTCAAGGATATTGCTAGGCTTTTCGATTGGCATGTGGGCTCAAGCGTTATCTTATTATTTCATAAGAGTATTAAATTCACAGTTACGCAATGCAGAGGTTTTATTGTATACTGGGGTTTCAATACTTATCGATATAGGAATAAAACTGTTACTGTATAGAAATTTAGGACCCTTAGCCTTGGGGCTGGGTGTTAGCATGAACTCCATTGTATTGTTATTGCTTACCATTCGTGCCTTTAGGTTGGGAAAGTCTTTGCTGCTGAGCATGTTGTGGATGGCCTTGGGCGCTGTTTTTTATGTAATTACGACTATGATTTTGAAGCATTGTCTTTCCAGCATATCTAGCCTGTCATATTTCGCTTTATCGACTGCCATATTTTGTCTATTTTGGGTCGTTTACATAACTTTGGTTCCACATTTGTGTAAAAGCATTAATCCGGTTTTAGATAAGTTATGCGGATATAAAGATAAATCTGCATAAGTTAGGGGATGATTTTTCTGAACAAGGTTTTTATAAACACACGAGCACTTTCTTCTACATTATCGGGAGTTCAAAGATATACTTTAGAATTATTGAATAGACTGCAAAGCGAATTACAACCTATTGCACCTAAGAAACCTTTGCACGGAATTGCTGGCCACATTTGGGAACAGTTTGTCTTGCCTACAAGATTAAGGGGGAATTTGCTTTTTAGCCCTTCCAATACTGGTCCGCTAATAGAGGAAAGACAAGTCGTAACGATTCATGATATTACACCGCTGGAACATCCTGAATGGTTGAATCCAAGATTTGCAAAATGGTATCAATTTTTGATCCCTCGTTTAGTTCATAAAGCACGACGGATCATTGCGGTTTCTAATTTTACAAAAAGTAGGATTTGTGAAGTCACATCAGTGCAACCAGATAAGGTCGTTGTTATTTACAACGGGGTCGACGAGCGTTTTCGACCAAAATCCAGTGAAGAGATCGCTAGAACTAAAGATACCTTTGGCATTTCAAATTTTAGATACATACTTACGGTAGCTACGATTGAACCCAGGAAAAACCTACAAAGACTGCTTGAAGCATGGGATGTTTGGCATGTAAATTTACCTCAAGATATTTGGCTAGTGATAGCCGGAGCAAAAGGGAAAGATCTGGTTTTTCGGGACGCAGTATTCAACAGGTTGCCACCAAAGATTTGCATGATTGGACATGTACCTGATGAACATTTGCCTGCACTTTACTCCGGAGCATTGGCTTTTATCTATGTATCTCTTTACGAAGGCTTTGGCTTGCCTCCTCTTGAGGCAATGGCATGCGGCACGCCAGTGCTGACATCCAACGTGACATCTCTTCCAGAGGTGGTTGGCGATGCTGCGCTCACGGTAAATCCATATGACATAGATGCCATAGCTGAAGGCATAAAGCGCCTTATAGAAGATGACAATTTGCGAAAAGAGCTGTCGCAAAAGGGCCTCGCTCGTGCTAAGCTATTTAGTTGGGATAGAACTGCAGAAGTTACATGGAGTGTGCTCAAGGAAGCTGCTAACTTGTGATGGTCAGTTTGGAGGGAACATACACATTGATTAAAGTTGCCATCGTTCATGATTGGCTTGTTGCATACGCGGGTGCGGAACGCGTGTTGGAGGAGATCATAAATTGCTATCCTGACGCGGACCTTTTCTCTGTCGTGGACTTTATTCCCAAGAATGAACGAGGCTTTTTAAAAAACAAACCTGTAAAAACGTCTTTTATACAAAAACTTCCATTTGCCAAAAAGAAATACAGGACTTACCTGCCCTTTATGCCCTTGGCAGTGGAGCAGTTCGACCTTTCAGGCTACGATATAGTCATTTCAAGCTCTCATGCCGTGGCAAAGGGCGTCATAACCGGGCCCGATCAGCTTCATATAAGTTATGTCCACTCTCCAATGCGGTATGCCTGGGATCTTCAGCATCAGTATTTAAAAGAGACAGGCCTTGACCGCGGCTTGAAGGGGTGGCTTGCAAAAAGAGAGCTTCATAAGCTTCGGATGTGGGATTTGAGGACTGCTAACGGAGTCGATCATTTCCTCGCCAATTCCCGCTTCATCGCCAGGAGGATTTGGAAGGTATACCGCAGGGAAGCAACTGTCATATACCCTCCCGTTGACGTCGATTCCTTCACGCTGTGCGAACAAAAAGAAGACTTTTTCCTAACAGCGTCACGCATGGTTCCCTACAAGAAGATTGACCTGATAGCAGAGGCATTTTCTCTCATGCCCGATAAACGCCTTTACATCATAGGCGACGGCCCGGATTTCGATAAGGTAAAATCTAAAGCGGGGGCAAACGTTGAGCTTTTGGGATATCAGCCCTTTGAGGTGCTTCGAAATTACATGCAGCGGGCCAAAGCCTTTGTCTTTGCAGCCGAGGAGGACTTTGGCATCGTTCCCGTGGAAGCTCAAGCCTGCGGCACGCCTGTTATCGCTTACGGCAAGGGCGGGGCGCTTGAGACTGTCACTGAAGGTGAAACGGGTCTTTTTTTTGATGCCCAAACACCATCAAGCATCATCGAAGCGGTAAAAAGGTTTGAAGACATGAAAGATCGCTTCATTCCATCAAAGATACGAGAAAAGACCTTGCGTTTTTCAAAGGACCGCTTCAGGCAAGAATTCTCAAGCTTTGTAAACGATGCATGGGAGTCATTTAAGTCTCAAGGGTAGTTTAATTTTTGACCAAAGTGATGAGATTAGATGGTTTATAGCCTATAATGCTAACAGGCATGGTGAATCCCTGTTTTTTCGCAACTACCTTTGAAGGTGTCAAATTAAAGTAATATTGCTTGCTTGAAAATTGTGAAGATCTTCCCTCTGGAGGTTGTTAAATTTGTTTGATGTCAAAGAAGATAAGCTAAATGTGGACCTCTGGGGCATGAGTAAAGCAAATATTTTAGCCTCCATTAAAGAGAACAAATTAAGCACGGAAACTTGGATCATGTCTGGCTTTTATCTTTTTAGCGATCTTGCAGCCATAATTTTTGCCGTTGTGCTTGCTTACCTTTTACGAAAATGGACGCCCGCTTTTATGCTCCCCCCAAGTGTCCTTGCATCCGGCGCCTACGTCGAGCTGTGGCCCGCAGTTTTCATATTTACATTTGCTTACATGACGTCAGGACTTTACCCGGGCGTTGGCGTTAGCGCCGTGGAGGAGCTGCGGCGAACCACTGTTGCAACCTCTATGGTATTTGCGATCCTTTCCGTTTGGATATTCCTTTCGCGAGTAGGTTTCATATATTCCCGTGCCGTATTTTTCATCGCTTGGGTTCTGGCCCTTTTATTCGTGCCCTTAGCGCGAGCAGCTATTCGATATCTTTTTGGCGATAAAAGCTGGTGGGGAGTTTCTGCTGTCGTAATGGGTGCTGCTAAGACTGGAGCAGAAATCGTTAAGATATTAAAAAATACGAAAGCACTGGGCATAAAGCCCGTAGCAATCCTGGATGATGATGCCGAAAAACACGGCAAAAAGATAGAAGGCATACCGGTAATAGGAAGCTTAGAACTTGCCCCGGAGCTTGCCGAAAAGTGCAATATAAAATGGGCGATAATGGCTATGCCTGGTTTAAACAGGAAAAAATTGCACGAAATTTGGGAAGAAAACGCCTCTTATTTTCACCATGTCATTTACATCCCCGACCTTTTTGGTTTTGCGAGCTTTGGCGTTTTACCCAAAGATCTGGGAGGAATTTTGGGCATTGAAGTACGGCAACATCTTTTGCGCTTGGGCCCAAAGATCGCCAAGGCCCTTGTGGATACGATTGTAGCTGTGGCAGCCTTGGTGGTTTTGATGCCGCTGGTGCCTTTTATAGCCCTGCTTATAAAATTGGATTCAAAGGGACCCGTGTTTTACAAGCAAACAAGATACGGCAAAGACGGCAAGCCTTTCAAGGCCTGGAAGTTTAGGACCATGGTCGAAAACGCCGATGTCGTTTTAAAGGAATATTTAGCGAAGCACCCTGAACTTAAAGAAGAATGGGATAAAGACCAAAAACTGCGCAACGACCCGCGCGTTACATGCCTCGGCAAATTCCTGCGCAAAACTGGCTTGGACGAACTGCCTCAAATTTTTAACGTGATCAAGGGAGAAATGAGCGTAGTCGGCCCAAGGCCAATTGTCCAAGATGAGATAAAAAAATACGGGAAATGTTACTCTCTTTATACTAAAGTTAAACCCGGGATAACGGGATTATGGCAAGTATCAGGGCGCAACGATGTATCCTACGAGGAGCGCGTTGCGCTGGATGCTTATTACGTCCGCAACTGGTCCGTATGGCTTGATCTTTACATCCTTGCCCGCACCGTCCCGGTAGCCCTTTTTGGCGAGGGCGCTTACTAGCTTTGGAGGTGGTCACCACAAATGGATGATCTTCATATCTTGATCCTCGCCGGCGGAAGCGGCACCCGCCTATGGCCATGGTCGAGGGAAGAACTTCCTAAGCAGTTTTTGCCCCTGGCAGGCGAAGAAAGCCTGTTTCAGCAAACGGTAAGAAGGATGGCAAAGATAGCACAGCCTTCCCATCTTTATATCGTCGCTTCTGACCAGTGCAGCGCCCTTTTACGCCATCAGATGAAAACGGTCTTGAAGTTCGACCACGATCCCATAATAGCAGAACCAATGGCAAAAAATACCTGCCCAGCCATAGCCCTTGGGCTGGCATATCTACTAAAAAGTGGCGCGGACCCTGAAGACTTGATCTTCGTATCCCCGAGCGATCACATAGTAAAAGACGACGAGGCCTTTAAAGAGGCCATAAGTCTAGGGCGCCAGGCAGCCAGCGAGGGTCATATAGTTGTATTTGGCGTTAAACCCACAAGGCCCGATACGGGCTTTGGCTATATAGAGATAGATGAAGAAAGGTCCAAAGGTCTACCTTATAAAATCGTTTCGAGGTTCGTCGAAAAGCCCGATGAAGAAAAAGCTAAAACATACCTTGAAAGAGGAAATTACCTCTGGAATGGAGGTTTTTTCCTGTTTCAGTCAAAAAGAATGCTTCAAGCTTTAAGAAATGATATTCCCCAAATTGGCATACCTGCAGCTGAAGGCTACGACAGCTTAATTTCAAGCTTTGAAGACCTGCCTTCAATTTCCATAGACTACGCCGTCATGGAAAAGGAAAAAGACGTTGCAGTAGTGCCCTTAGATTGCGGCTGGTCTGATATTGGCTCCTGGGACGCCTTGTATGAGACCATGGAAAAAGATGAAGGCGGAAACGTCAAAAAAGGAGACGTTCACACCATAGGCGGCAAAAACAACTTGATATACGCGAACGGCCGACTGGTCGTAGGCCTTGACGTAAATGACTTGGTCATAGCAGATACCCCGGATGCCTTGCTCGTCGCAAAAAGAGGCTCTTCTCAGGCCGTCCGTGACGTCGTAAATTACCTGAAAGACCAGGGCCGCCGCGAGGCCACCGAGGCACCAATAAACGCCCGACCCTGGGGGACGTATCAGATACTGCACCAGGGAGACAGGTTTAAGATAAAACACATCGTCATAAATCCGGGCTCCAGGCTCAGCCTGCAGTATCACCATCACAGGACCGAGCACTGGGTAGTGGTGCGGGGCACAGCCTTGGCTGTCGTTGGCGGCAAAGAAATTTACGTACACGAAGGAGAAAGTACCTTTATACCCAAAAGCACGCCCCATCGCCTGGTAAACCCCGGCAAGATCCCACTTGAAATAATCGAGGTCCAAAATGGCGAATACGTAGGCGAAGACGACATAATTAGGATAGAAGACGATTACAAAAGGGCGGAGTAACTGTCTAAGGGACAAAATTATAGCGGCCGCGGGGGAGTTTCGCCGGGCAAATGCTTCATGATGTGACAATCCTCGGCAGTTGTTAAGCTCATCGCAGGCGTCATCGGCGCCAAGGCCGTCATGATTGCTCGGCCGATCCTATCCCGTAGCGCCTTTCATGAAGCGTGGAAAGTCAAGCCGAGACAGATTAAAGTTGTAAAATATGCGCAAAGTAAGATAAAATGATAGCATGAAGTGGGGGGAGTAAACACCCTGATTGACATCTAGCAGGATTTACTGCCCCAAATTTGCAACTCGAGGCTTGGTGATTAGCAATGAAGATCTTTAGAAGAACTTACATTGCAAAGTTTGCAATAGATTTATTATTAGCCTGTGGTGTATGTGTTTTTTTGGCGTTTTATTTGCGGCTTGAAGGAA